>ENA-UPWN01001164-UPWN01001164.1-human-gut-metagenome-genome-assembly--contig:-NODE-1164-length-11033-cov-5.107338_pt1 | contig 11033 bp, 10 predicted proteins | sample MGYA00250050_ERZ773377 | MGnify/ENA primary metagenome ERZ773377 (study PRJEB29103, sample SAMN06112008) | human gut metagenome | biome: human gut; feature: ankylosing spondylitis patient; material...
AAGCAGACAGATCAGAATTCCCTTTGATGATAAGACATTCCGTTATTGGAATATAAAAACAGGACAGTGGGAAACAGAAACAGGAACTTATCAGATTATGGTAGGTGCCAGTGTTGCAGATATTCGTTTAACAGGTATGACCGAGAGAACAGGAAACAGTAAAGGATATCCTTATAATCCGGCAAAATGCCTTACTATTATACAGGAATCGTGCAGAAAATATCAGATGAGGAATTTCGTGAACTTCTTGGTCATGAGATACCGAATGGAAGATGGAGTGGAAATCTGGAAATCAATGATGCAATCTGCCAGATGTATTATGCAAAAAGCAGACTTGCAAGACTGATATATAGATGTCTCACAAAAATGAAAAAGAAGAGTGAGGCACAGGGAAAGCCGGATCTGAATATTCTTTTTATTTACAACATGCCATTTAGAGGTATTGCCAAAATGACCGGCGGGGCAGTCAGTATGGAAATTGTTTGGAGTAAAATTTACATGGAGTTTGCTGGGGTATAATGTATTGCGTGATGCAACGGGAAATATACTGATCGGTGGTGGACTTGGCTATTTTATCAGTTATGAATTGGGGTCATTTCTTGCACAGTGTATCAATTTTCCACGTCAGAGAAATATTACTTTTAAAAGCCATGGAAATCCTGTATATCAGGCAATTTGGTATTTTGTTGCATGGGTGGTAATTTCACTGATTTGTAATGGATTTAATAATCTGTGGATGCCAGTTGCATCTGCATCTGTGGCCCCGGCAGTCTATAACATGCTTGTGACAATTATTACAGGTGGAGTTTCCATGGTGATTTTTTTCTTTGTGTTTAAAATTATTTTCCCAGAGGGGAAGGCTGAATAGAAGAAATTAGCAAGTATGCCTGAAATCTAATAATAAAAGAGATGAGGAGTAGTAAGAAAATCAGACAAATATATTTTTCCAAGAATTTGTCGTAAAAATGTGGTCAAACCAAGAAAATCGAGTGCGAAAGAGAATGTTACGCCATGCACAGCTCGGGAAAGAATTCCCTCGCTGTAGGGCTGTCGCCCTATAAAATAGCAAAAAAAGATGCCTTTGCAAGTAAACTAGCAGGGCGTCTTTTTTCAACATTTTGCATGGCTCGTAGCGTTCACAAATTCTTCACAAAATAATTAGCACTCACCTCTTGACAGTGCTAATAATAAGTGTTATATTACAGCTAGAACAAAGGAAGAGGGATATAAAGAGAGGAAAAGAAGAAAACCTCCGGTATCCGGAAGCCTTTCCGTTCCAAAGAAACAGGTAAACAAAAAGATCCGGTGAAAAGAAAAACCGGAGAAAAAGCATGGATCAGGTTCCATGAGAAGAATAAGAAGGAGCGATGACTTATGTTAATGCCTAGTATTTTTGGAGAAAATTTATTTGATGACTTTTTCAACGATTTTCCGTTCTATGATTATGACAAAGAGATGAAGAATACAGAAAAGAAACTGTATGGCCGCAAAGCCAGCCATGTGATGAAAACAGATATTCGCGAGCTGGATAATGGCTACGAGGTAGTGGTTGACCTTCCGGGCTTCACAAAAGATGAAGTTCAGGCCACACTGGAAAATGGTTATCTGACCATCAGTGCAGAGAAAGGTCTTGACAAAGACGAGAAAGAAAAAGAGAGCGGCCGCTACATCCGTAAAGAGCGTTACGCAGGTGCATGCAGCAGAAGCTTCTATGTAGGTGAAGATATTACCGAAGAGGATATCAAGGCTGAATTTAAACACGGTCTGCTGAAACTCTTCGTACCGAAGAAGGAAGCAAAACCGGCTGTGGAGCAGAAAAAGACAATCTCCATTGAAGGATAAAAGAAAAAAAGCAAAAGCGTTTGCCGCCCGGGAATGTTAAAATTCCCGGGCGGCAAAATTTTTATCTTTTCTGGTACATCCCGAGGGAAAGAATCCGGAATACGCGGGCGGATATACGTGATTTTCGGATTCGGAAAATAAATTGTATACAATAATGTACTTGCTATTTGGGAACAGGTCGGATACAATAGGCGTGACAATTACAAAATGAGAGAACTCGTATCAAAAGGAGAAATCATGAAGAAAAGAAGAAGCGTACTTGCGCTGCTTTTAGTTGCAGCTCTTACTGTTGTACTTGGCGGATGCCAGGATGGCAAGGATGGGAAAGCAGATTCTTCCGATACCACAAGTTCTCAGGTATCAACGGAATCAACCCCGACAGGGGAACCTGTTATGGGAGGTTCCATCACGGTAGGAATTCCTCAGGACATTGAGGATAGTCTTGACCCACACAAATCTGTTGCGGCAGGAACGAAAGAAATCCTATTCAATATTTATGAGGGCCTTGTAAAGCCCGATGAAGAAGGAAATCTGAACGATGCGGTGGCAGAGAGTCATTCGATCTCGGAGGATGGAAAGGTTTATACCTTCAAGCTCCGGAATGGTGTCAAATTCCACGATGGAACGACCGTCACTGCAGAGGATGTAAAATATTCAATCGAACGCTGTGCGGGTATCAACGGAGACGGAACGCCTCTGGTAGAGGCATTTTCCAATGTGGACAAGGTTGAAATTCCGGACGAGAGCACGATCGACATCTATTTAAAAGAGGCAGACACCGAGTTTCTTGCCTATCTGACGGTAGCGATTGTACCTGAGCATGTGGAAGATCTGGAAGCAGATCCGGTCGGAACAGGCCCGTTCCACTATGTATCACGGTCCCCGCAGGAAAACATTGTCCTTGAAAAATTCAGCGATTACTGGGATACGGAAAATCAGGCGTATCTGGACAAGGTAACATTTCGAATTGTCAAGGACAGCAATGCAGTCGTAACAAACCTGAAATCCGGTACACTGGACATGTATGCACGTCTCAGTTCCACACAGACAGCGCAGCTTGCCGAAGATTCCGATTTTACGATTTATGACGGCGGTATGAACCTGGTACAGGCGCTGTATCTGAACAATGCCGTGGAACCGCTCAACAATGTGAAGGTGCGCCAGGCGCTGTGCTATGCGGCAAACCGCCAGGAAGTGCTGGATATGATTGCGGACGGAAAAGGAACGATCATCGGAAGCAGCATGTTCCCGGCATTTGGAAAATATTATGTGCCGGAACTGTCAGAGCGATATAATCAGGATATTGAGAAGGCAAAAGAACTGTTAAAAGAAGCCGGATACCCAGATGGATTTGAGCTTACGATTACAGTGCCGAACAATTATCAGCAGCATATCGATACAGCCCAGGTTCTGGTAGAGCAGCTTAAAGCGATCGGTGTTACTGCCAAAATTCAGCAGGTCGAGTGGGACAGCTGGCTGTCGGATGTATATGCAGACCGGAAGTTCCAGTCCACGGTTGTCGGCGTTGATGCGGCATATCTGACCGGACGCGCGTTGCTGGAACGGTTTACCTCAACATCATCCAAGAACTTTATCAACTACAGCAACGAAGAGTATGATAAACTGTATCAGCAGGTTAAGACCAGCACGGATGAAGAGGAGCAGGTTGAGATTTACAAAAAAATGGAAACACTGCTCTGTGACGATGCGGCAAACCTGTATATCGAGGATATGGCATGCGAGGTTGCTCTTCGGAGCGACTTTGCGGGCTACCAGTTCTATCCGCTGTATGTACAGGATATGGCAAAAATTTATAAAGTAAAATAGTAGATATTCCGTTACGGCTCGCTGGGTACCGGTGGGAGGTAACGCTATTTCAGGCAGGAAAAAGAAAAACTCTCATTCGATTGTCAAATCTGCCTGAAAAGAGATAAAATCTGAAAAAACAGAGAAAAAGCGGCGCAGAATTGCTGAAAAGAAGCAGTCTGCGTTGCTTTTTCTCTCTGTCGATAGAATCTCCGAAAATATGTTAGGCTTGACTTTTTTTTCAACACTGCCTACTATAGAAAAAGACAGAAAAAACATAAGGGCTTCGCGGCGATGCGTGAGGCCCTTTTTATCTAAGCTAATGTTTCTGAATGTATTGTGGAAAGAAGGGGAACCCATGACAGATTTTCTGGTAAGATGTTTTGTAAAAGAGTATGAGAACACCGACAATGCGGATGTGCGCACGAGCTATGGTATTTTATCCAGTATGGTGGGAATCTGCTGCAATGTATTGCTGTTCGCTGCAAAGCTGCTGATCGGCGTTGGGATGCATTCGCTGGCAATCATGGCGGATGCGTTCAATAACCTTTCCGACGCGGCATCTTCGGTCATCAGCTTTGTTGGTGTCAAGATGGCAAACAAACCGGCAGATAAAGAGCACCCGTTCGGGCACGGTCGGATCGAGTATATTGCAGCGCTGATCGTTTCGTTTCTGGTTATTGAAGTCGGCTTTACGTTTTTAAAGAGCTCTCTGGAGAAAATCCGCAATCCGGAAGAGATCACATTTCAGATGGTTCCGTTTTTGATTCTGGTGCTCTCGGTTGGTGTAAAGCTGTGGATGGCGCTTTTCAACCGAAAACTGGGAAACCGCATTCAGTCGAAGGTGATGCTGGCAACGTCGGCGGATTCCATGGGTGACGTGATCACGACGAGCGCAACGATCGCTTCTACATTGATCTGCCATTTCCTTTCGGTTAATATCGACGCAATCGCAGGACTTGTTGTGGCGGTACTCGTTATGTGGTCCGGTATTTCCATTGCAAAAGATACATTGGAACCGCTGATCGGGCAGGGCGCGGATCCAGATCTGTATGCACGGATCATGAAAGAGGTTGCTTCCTATGAAGGAATTGTAGGAACCCATGATCTGATTGTCCACAACTACGGGCCTGGCAGAAGTATGGCATCGATCCATGCGGAGGTGCCGCGAGATGTCGATATCGAGGTATCGCATGATATTATCGACCGCATTGAACATGAGGTCGGTGAAAAATTGGGGATTCTGCTGGTCATCCACATGGATCCGGTGGAGATCCACGATGCGACGGTTCTTGCGACAAAGGAGAAGGTAAGAAACGTAATTTCCATTCTCGATCCGGAGCTTTCCTTCCACGATTTCCGTATGATCAACGGGGCGGAGAAAAAGAAGCTGATTTTTGATCTTGAAATCCCGTATTCTTATAAGAAGAAAGACTGTGATCGCGTGATCGGGCAGATCGGGGCGCTGATGAAGGAAATGGATGAGAAGTATGAATGCGTCGTCAACATCGACAAAAAATACGTGGCGGGAGAGTGACAACGGCCGGGTTGAGCCGTCAAATCCCTTCCAAAATGTTCCAAAAGTCAGTTTTTTGAAAAAAATAAAAAAATTTCAAAAAAGGTGTTGACTTTTCTCTTGCGATAGTGTATTATACATTTTGTCGCAAGGCAATGGGCTATCGCCAAACGGTAAGGCAACGGACTCTGACTCCGTCAGTTCCTGGTTCGAATCCAGGTAGCCCAGCTCATTGAAAGGTCTCAGGTCTCGTACCTGAGGCCTTTTTCGATGCTCAAAAACAAATACAGCAGGAGGAACGAAACGATGAAGTATTCCTTTACGAGCAGAATCCGCTACAGCGAAATCGGTGAGGACGGAAATCTCACCCTGCCGGGGCTGATCAATTACTTTCAGGACTGCAGTACCTTCCAGTCGGAAGCGATCGGCGAGGGCGTTGCGGAGCTCAAAAAACGAGGCTGCGCCTGGGTGCTGTCCGCGTGGCAGATTCATGTGCGCCGCTATCCATCCCTCGGTGAAGCGGTAAAAATCACTACATGGGCGAGCGGCTTCAAAGGATTTCTTGGCATGCGTAACTTCACGATGGAAACAGAAGACGGCGAAATGCTCGCCTGTGCCAACTCCATCTGGTCTTACGTCAATATGGAAACGGGTCATCCCGTCCGCGCACCGAAAGAGACGACAGACGCCTATGGCATTGACGATCCGATCGACGAGGATTTCGGCGAGCGCAAAGTGAAAATGCCGGAAGCAGATTTCATCGGCGAACCGTTCCCGGTGCGGCCGCACAACCTCGATACGAACCACCACGTCAATAACGCACAGTTCATTTCCCTTGCCGGTGAATGCCTTCCGAAGAACTTCACCGTGCGCCGGATGCGCGCCGAATACAAACAGCAGGCGCACCTCGGCGATGTCCTGCATCCGTTGCGCGCTGAGACGGAAAACGGCTGTTTTATCTCGCTGAACGATGAAAAAGGACAGCCATACGTAGTTGTGGAATTTCAATGATTGTGGTACAATCGGAAAGAATAAGATACGAACGTAATAAACACAATGAGGAAAGGGGAATTTGCCATGAGAGCGCAGAACCTTACACTGTTAACCGATTTATATGAACTTACCATGATGCAGGGCTACTACGAGAACCCGTCCGATCAGATCGTGGTATTTGATGCATTTTACAGAAAGAATCCATGCGGCGGCGCATACGCCGTATGTGCAGGACTTGAGCAGGTAATCGAGTATGTCCGCGATCTTCACTTTTCACCGGATGACATCGACTATCTCCGTTCCCTCCATATTTTCAACGATGATTTCCTGGAGTATTTAAGAGGCTTCCATTTCACCGGAGATATCTATGCGATCCCGGAAGGAACCGTCGTATTTCCAAGAGAACCGCTCTTAAAAGTTGTCGCTCCGATCATGGAGGCACAGCTTGTAGAGACCGCGATTCTGAACATGATCAACCATCAGAGCCTGATCGCGACGAAAGCATCCCGCGTTGTTTACGCGGCAAAGGGCGACGGCATCATGGAGTTTGGACTCCGCCGTGCACAGGGACCGGATGCCGGTATCTACGGCGCGCGTGCTGCCATGATCGGCGGCTGCATCGGAACCTCCAATGTCCTGACCGGACAGATGTTTGACGTTCCAGTCAAGGGAACCCACGCACACAGCTGGATCATGAGCTTCCCGGATGAGTACACCGCATTCAAAACGTATGCGAAAATGTATCCGGAAGCATGCATTCTTCTCGTAGACACCTACGATGTTCTCGAATCCGGTGTTCCGAATGCGATCCGCGTCTTCAAAGAGATGAGAGCAGAGGGCTTACCGATGAAGGGCTACGGCATCCGCATCGACAGCGGTGACCTGGCTTACCTGTCGAAAAAAGCATATCAGATGCTCGAGGCAGAAGGTTTCGGCGATGCCATCATTTCCGCATCCAGTGACCTCGATGAGTACCTGATCGACAGCCTGAAAACCCAGGGTGCGAAGATCAATTCCTGGGGCGTCGGCACCAACCTGATCACATCCGGTGACTGGCCGGCATTCGGCGGCGTTTACAAGCTGGCAGCAGCAAAAGATAAAGATGACGCAGAATTCACACCGAAGATCAAGCTGTCCGAGAACTCCGAGAAAGTAACAAACCCGGGCAATAAGACGATTTATCGTATTTATGATAAAGAAACCGGAAAGATCCGTGCCGACCTGATCTGCCTCGCAGACGAGACCTTCGACGAGAGCAAAGATATGATCATCTTCGACCCGATCGAGACCTGGAAAAAGACGAAGATCAAAGGCGGAACCTACACCTTACGCGAGCTCCTCGTTCCGATTTTCCAGAAGGGCGCATGCGTCTACACTTCTCCATCCGTCATGGAGATCCGCGACATCTGCACTAGAGAGAAAGATACCCTCTGGGAGGAGTCCAAACGTCTGGTCAATCCGCATGAGGTTTACGTGGATCTGTCCGACAAGCTGTACCACATCAAGAGCGACCTGCTCGAGGAGATGAGCATGAAGGCTCTCGGCGAGCAGTAAGAAAGGAAGTCAAATGTTAAATATAGGAAGAAAGCAAAAGCTGGTAGTAGTAAAGAAAGTAGAATTCGGTATTTATCTTGGGGAGACCCGGGAAGCAGGCGAGAAGGAACGCGTTCTTCTGCCGATCAAACAGGTGCCGGAAGGAACAAAAGAGGGAGATGAGCTGGAAGTATTTCTGTACCGCGATTCCAGCGACCGTCTGATTGCGACAACCAGAGAGCCGAAGCTGGTGCTTGGAGAGCTGGCTGTCTTAAACGTAGCTGCTACCGGAAAGATCGGAGCATTTCTGGACTGGGGTCTGGAAAAAGATCTGTTTCTTCCGTTTAAACAGCAGACCCGCCGCCTCCATCCAGGTGATGAGGTTCTGGTTTCCCTCTACATCGACAAGAGCGACCGTCTCTGCGCAACGATGAAGGTTTACCATTTCCTGAAAACCAATTCTCCGTACGTCGTAGGCGATATCGTAAAGGGAAGAATCTACGAGATCAGCGGAAACTTCGGCGTTTTCGTTGCTGTTGATGACCGCTACTCCGGTCTGATTCCAAAGAGAGAAGCACAGGCAGACTATCATGTCGGCCAGGAACTTGAGTGCCGCGTTACCGAAGTCAAAGAGGACGGAAAACTCTCCCTGTCCGCACGCGGAAAAGCGTACGAGCAGATCGCAATCGATGCAGAGAGCGTTCTTTCTGTGATTGAGGAATTTGCAGGTGTCCTTCCATTTGATGACAAAGCATCACCGGAAGTGATTCAGAGAGAATTTGGCCTCAGCAAAGCAGCATTTAAGCGCGCGGTCGGCCATCTGATGAAAGAAAAACAGGTTGTCATCCGCGACGGTAAAATCTGGACGGCAGAAAAAGCAAAATAAGAAAAAATCGGGCACTGGACAGGAAGCACATCCTCTCCGGTGTCCGTTTTTTTGTGTCAGACAGCAGATAAAATTTTGAAATTTTTTCTGCGCCCGGTTTGCGGTTGCGCGAAGAGAGGATTGCGCTTATAATATGATCTATATGACAAAAAATGACACAGGATCTGATGGAGAGAGATGAAGAAAAAGAAAAGTAAGAAAAAAACATCTTTTATTTCCAAAACCGCAATGACGGTTTTGACGATTATTCTGATTATTCTGTTTTTCTGCATTATGTCGATGGTCGAGAAAATACAGGGAACGGCCCGCGTTGTCAACTATGCCGGTCTGGTGCGCGGAAAAACGCAGCGGATTATCAAGCTGGAGGATGCGGGAGAACCGCAGGATACGATGATTGCAGACATCAACGCTTATATCGACGGTCTGCGCGAGGCCTCGCATTGGGCGCGAGGTCGAATCTTGGAGAAATGCGGCATTGTAATTATGAAATAAGGATAAAAAATGAAAGCGATAGAAGTAAAACAACTGACCAAACGTTTCGGCACCTTCACCGCCGTCGATCATATCAGTTTCGAGGTGGAGCCGGGCGAGATATTCGGCTTCCTCGGGGCAAACGGGGCAGGGAAGACCACCGCCATGCGTATGCTCTGCGGCCTGTCGGTCCCGACATCCGGCGAGGCCCGGGTAGCCGGTTTCGATGTCTACCGGGAGAGCGAGTCCATCAAACGGAATATCGGATACATGAGCCAGAAATTCTCCCTATACGGCGATCTAAAGGTATGGGAGAATATCCGTCTCTTCGGCGGTATCTACGGCTTGTCTAAACGACAGCTGTCCCAGAAAACGGATGAGTTGCTGGATATCCTCGGGCTGGAAAAGGAGCGGAATACCTTGGTCGATTCCCTGCCCTTGGGGTGGAAACAGAAGCTATCCTTCTCCGTGGCGATCATCCATGATCCCAAGATCGTTTTCTTGGATGAGCCTACCGGAGGCGTCGATCCCGTCACCCGCCGCCAGTTCTGGGAGTTGATCTATGAAGCGGCTGCCCGGGGGATCACGATCTTCGTCACCACCCATTATATGGATGAGGCGGAGTATTGTAACCGTGTCTCCATCATGGTAGACGGAAAGATCGAAGCGTTAGACAGTCCCTCCGCCTTGAAGCGGGATTTTAAGACAACGAATATGAACCAAGTCTTCCACGCCTTGGCTCGAAAAGCAACGAGAGGAGAATAAACGATGAAACAATTCATATCCTTTGTTAGAAAGGAGTTCTATCACATTTTCAGGGACGCACGCACGACAATGATCCTCTTGCTCATGCCCGTCATCCTGATCATCTTATTCGGATATGCCATCACGACCGAGATCAAGCGTGTGCCGATCGCTATTTTCGACCAAAGCCGGGATGAGCTGACACTGAAGATGGCAGACCGCTTGAATGCCAGCGAGTACTTCGAGCTGTATACGACCGTCGATAGCTATGAGGACGCCGAGGCCTTGTTTCGGCAAGGAAAGGTACACGTCATAGTTGTCTTTCCCCCTCAATACGCTTCCACGGCCGATGCCCAAGTACAAGTCTTGGCGGACGCTACCGATCCGAACGAGGCGACTCAGCTAATCGCTTATTGTTCGGCGATCATCGCGGAGCAGTTGAAAGGCGAGTCGGCGGTTGAGAGTAAAGCCGTGACCCCGGTTACCACTTTGCTCTACAACCCTCAAATGAAAGGCGCCTACAACTTCGTGCCCGGCGTAATGGGTTTGATTTTGATCCTTATATGCGCCATGATGACCTCGATCGGCATCGTGAAAGAGAAGGAGATGGGAACGATGGAAGTCCTGCTGGTCTCCCCGTTGAAACCCATCTACATCATTCTGGCCAAGGCGATCCCATACCTATTGCTGAGTATGGTGAATATCGCTACGATCTTGCTGCTATCCTATTTCCTGCTGGACGTTCCGATAAAAGGCAGCCTGCTGTTGCTGGTTTCCGTGTCCATCCTGTACGCGATCGTATCCCTCTGCCTGGGCCTGCTGATCTCCACGGTAGCCGATACCCAGCAGGCGGCTATGTTGATCAGCGGTATCGCCTTGATGCTTCCGATCATGTTGTTGAGCGGCATGATGTTCCCGATAGAGAATATGCCGGATATCCTGCGATGGTTCTCCCATATCGTTCCGGCCAAATGGTATATCATCGCCGTGAAGGACGTGATGATCAAGGGGCTTCCCGCCGTGTCGATCTTGAAGGAGATCGGGATACTGTCGTTCATGGCGGTCGTGCTGGTATTCTTGAGTGTGAAACGTTTTAAAATACGATTATAAGCTATGTTACGATATTTGTTAGAGAAAGAGTTCAAGCAGATCCGTCGGGACCGGTTCATGCCGAAGATTATCTTCATCATCCCGATCATGCAGTTGATCATCTTGCCTTTCGCCGCTAATTTCGAGATGCGA
>ENA-UPWN01001168-UPWN01001168.1-human-gut-metagenome-genome-assembly--contig:-NODE-1168-length-10974-cov-6.716619_pt1 | contig 10974 bp, 8 predicted proteins | sample MGYA00250050_ERZ773377 | MGnify/ENA primary metagenome ERZ773377 (study PRJEB29103, sample SAMN06112008) | human gut metagenome | biome: human gut; feature: ankylosing spondylitis patient; material...
GCTCCCCTCGTTCAACTCAAAAACAAGTTTTTTGTTGTCGAGCCTCTCAGGAAGGGCCCCGGTGAAGAGGTTCCATAATACCTATTATGCACAACATCAAAGACACCTGATTCGTCGGAGTAAACGGTGATTTTCATAGACTATATTCAGCCTTTTATAGGCAAAAAGAAGCCGCCAAAAGGCGGCTTCCCCCGAGGGGTGGCGCGCTTACAGCGCGCTTAAACGTTAATTCACTGGACCTCGGTACACAGCACCTCCCCTTTAGGAGGCCCGTACCTGAATCTTACACAAGACGATATAGGTCGCACAAGCCCTTCTACTGGTTTTCACATGAAAGTTTCCTATTGGCGGCCTTCATCCTCTGAAGATGCGCCTTATCGGAACTGCGCCCTGCTTCCGCCGCAGGACGCCCCTCCTTTCGGTCTATGTCCCTGAAGCGGCTCCAAGGTTTATCATCCCTCCAGACAAGAACCGTTCTCAACAACGAGGACTCGATGGACAAGAAGGACCAACCCATCACCCCGGCGGGGGCGCCTGACGCCGCCGTCGCCGCCCCCGAAGACGTGCCGACGACGCCCGGGGTCTGCCCGATCGCCCCAACGGCCGACGCCAAGCCCGAGACGCTCCGCATGGCGGTCTCCGGCATGACCTGCGCCGCCTGCTCGGCGCGCGTCGAGCGCGCCGTCGCGGAAGTCGACGGCGTCGACGCCGTGTCGGTGAACCTCCTCAAGAATTCGATGAGCGTCACCGCGGCGCCGGGTGCGGACACGGCGGCCCTCCGGGCCGACATCGTCCGCGCGGTCGAGCGCGCGGGCTACGGCGTCCCCGGCGCGAACGCCCCGGCGGGCGCCCCCGGGAACCCCGCCGCGGCGATCGACGCCGACGCGGAAGCCGCCAAAGCGCTTCAGGCCGACTACCGTCGGCTCATCACGTCGGTCGTTCTGCTGATCCCGCTCTTTGCGATTGCGATGGGCCCCATGGTGGGCGTGACGCTCCCCTTCGGGCTCGGCAACCCCGAAACCCGCCTGGTTTCGGCGCTCCTGCAGCTCTTCCTCGCGGTCCCGATCCTCTTCCTCGAGCGCGGGTTCTTCATCCGCGGCTTCAAGGCGCTCTGGATGCGCGCCCCGAACATGGATTCGCTGGTCGCGATCGGCTCGGGCGCGTCGCTTCTCTACGGCCTCTGGGTGATCCTCGCGATGGCGCACGCGCTGGGTCTCGGTGACCAAGAAATGGTCGCCCACCTCGCGCACAGCCTCTACCTCGAAGGCGCCGCGATGATCGTGACGTTGGTCGCGGTCGGGAAATACTTGGAAGCCCGCGCCAAGGGGAAGACCTCGGAAGCCGTGGCGGCTTTGCTGAAGCTCGCGCCGCCCACGGCGGTGGTCTTGAAGGACGGGAAGGAAACCCTCGTCAACCGCGACGACGTGGTTGCGGGCGACGTCCTGGTGCTTCGCACCGGCTCCACCGTCCCCGTCGACGGCGTGATCCTCACGGGCACGGGCACCTTCGACGAATCCGCGATGACGGGTGAGAGCCGTCCGCAGGGAAAGGCCGAGGGCGACACGGTGCTGGGCGCGACCCTCGTCACGTCCGGCCACATGACCGCCCGCGCGACCCGCGTCGGGAACGAAACGGTTCTGGCACAGATCATCCGCATGGTGGACGAGGCGACCTCCTCCAAAGCGCCGGTCGCGCGCCTCGCCGACCAGGTGAGCGCGGTCTTCGTGCCCTTCGTGATCGGCGTCGCGCTCCTTTCGATGGCCGTGTGGCTTCTGATCGGTGCGACCTTCGAGGTCGCGCTCACGCACGCCGTCGCGGTCCTCGTGATTTCCTGCCCCTGCGCGCTGGGCCTTGCGACCCCCACGGCCGTGATGGTCGCGACGGGTGCGGGCGCCCGCCGCGGTATTCTCTTCAAGAACGCGGCGGCGTTGGAGAACCTCCGCAACACCACGCACGTCGTTCTCGACAAGACCGGGACGGTCACGTCCGGCAAGCCCGCCGTCGTGGGGCTCGTTCCGAAGGAGGCGGGGCTTGAATCGCCGCTTCTCATGATCGCGGCGGCGCTCGAAAGCAAGTCCGAACACCCGCTCGCCCACGCCGTCATGACCGAAGCCGCGGCCAAGAACATGGCGCCGCTTCCCGTCGAGGACTTCCGCCAGACGCCCGGGCGCGGGATTTCCGCCCGGATCGGTGCGAAGACCTACTTCGCCGGGAACGCCCGCTGGGCGGCCGACTGCGGCACCAACCCCAAGGACCTTGAGGTCGAAGCGTTCGAGAACCGCGGCGAAACGGTCCTCTACGTGGGCCAGGCCGGGAGTGAAGGCGCACCCGGGACGCTTTTGGGCGCGATCCGCGTTGCCGACCCCGTGAAGCCCGACTCCAAGGACGCGATCGCGGCCTTGAAGCGCATGGGCCTGCGCGTGACGATCCTCACCGGCGACGAAAAGCGCACGGCCGAAACCGTCGGGCGCGACGTCGGGGCCGACCACGTGATCGCAGGCGTCCTCCCGCAGGAAAAGGCGCAGCACGTCGACCGGCTCCAAAGTGAGGGCGAACGCGTCCTCATGGTGGGTGACGGCGTGAACGACGCCCCGGCGTTGGCCGCCGCCGACGTCGGCGCCGCCATCGGCGCCGGGACCGACGTGGCCGTGGCGAGTGCGGACGTCGTCCTCATGAAGAATTCGCTCGCGGACTTGGTCGCCGCGGTCGAACTCTCCCGCGCCGCGATCCGCAACATCCGCCAGAACCTCTTTTGGGCCTTCGCCTACAACACCGCCGGGATTCCGGTCGCGGCGGGCGTTTTTGCGGGTGCGGGGCTAAGCTTGAATCCCATGATCGCCGCCGCGGCGATGAGCTTGTCGAGCGTCTCCGTCGTCTCGAACGCGCTGCGGCTGCGGCGCTTCCGCCCGTCGATGGGCGGCGCGCTCCCCGACACCACCACTCCGAAGGAGAAGCAAACCATGAAGAAAACGATCCGCATCGAAGGCATGCACTGCGGGAACTGCACGGGCCGCGTCCAGAAAGCCCTGGCCGCGCTCCCCGGCGTCGAGTCCGTCGAGGTCTCTTTGGAAGGGAAGTGCGCGACGGTCGTCGTCGACATCTTCGTGACGGACGAGATCCTGAAGAGCACCGTCGTGGGTCTCGGCTTCACGGTGACCGCGATCGAATAAGGTCGGCGCGAGATCCGGATCGCTACGACGAACGCCCCGGGCTTCTTCGGAAGCACCGGGGCGCATCTTTCTCCGAAAGGCGGAGCTTTCCGTCGAGAAGCCCGAAACCACCGGCTCTTTCGGGGAAACGCGTAAGGCTCTACCTCGGTCTACTCCCTCTCCTCCCAATGGCGTAGAAAGAATTAGGGATAGTCCCCGTTTTCGCCTCCATAGTGCTTGGGTTTCGCATCCCGCCCCCGATTTCTACACTCATCCTCAGACCATACAGCTCACAAGGAGGAGCTTTCCATGACCACGAATCTTTCCCGCCGCACCTTCTTCGGCGCCGCCGCCGGCACGACCGCCCTCGGCCTCGGCATGTTCCGCACGGTTTCCGCTGCGGAAGCGAAGGACATCAAGTGGGACGAAACCAAGAAGTTCGTCATCATCGGCACGGGCTTCGCCGGCCTCGCCGCCGCGCTCGAAGCCTATGAAAACGGCCTCAAGGCGGACGAAATCGCCATCCTCGAAAAGATGCCGACCCCGGGCGGCAACTCGATCATCAACGGCGGCGCCGTCGCCGCGGCCGGCACCGACATGCAGGAAAAGGAAGGCATCAAGGACAGCCCGGACCTCCTCTACGCCGACATTCTGAAGGCGGGCGGCGGTCTTGCCCACCCGACCCTTGCGCGCCGCATCGCGGACGAATCCGTCCAGAACTTCTACTGGCTGCGCGACAAGGTCGGCGTCCAGTTCAAGGCCGTCACGTTCCACGGCGGCCACAGCGTCAAGCGCTCCCACGCCGTCACGAACAACTCGGGTTCGGGCTTCATCAACCCGATGCTCGCGAAGTGCAAGGAATACGGCATGGAACCGCGCCTGCGCACGATCGTCGACGAAATCATCATCGACGACCAGCGCCGCGTGTTGGGCGTGCGCGGCCGCACGAACCACCGCTTCGGCCGTGAAGATTCCGGCCGTCCCTTCACGATGCGCGCCACGAACGGCGTGCTCCTCGCCTCGGGCGGCTTCTCGAACAACGTCCAGATGCGCATGTCGCACGACCCGCGCTTGAACGAAAAGTTCGACTCCACGAACCATCCGGGCGCCACGGGCGAAATGATTCAGGCCGCGCAGGAAATCGGCGCCAACACGATCCAGATGGACTGGATCCAGATGGGCCCCTGGACCTCGCCCGACGAAAAGGGCTTCGGTCTCGCGCCGCTCTTCGTTGAATCCTGCCTCGGCTACGGCCCGATGATCGACCCGGTCACCGCCAAGCGCTTCATCCAGGAATCCGGCAACCGCAAGGTCCGCGCCGACGCCATCGTCGCGATGGGTCACCCTGCCGTCATCTACACGACGCTCGAAAATGCGAAGACCGCCATCATCGGTCAGAACATGACGCAGGAACTCTACGACCGCGCCCGCAAGAACAACGTCATCAAGGAATATCCGACGTTGGATGCGATGGCCGCCGACCTGAAGATCCCGCTCGATGAACTGAAGAAGACCAACGACACCTTCAACAAGTACATCAAGGATCAGAAGGACCCGGACTTTAACTGCATGATGTTCAAGAACGCCAAGCCGAACGTCGAGGGCCCCTTCCTCGCCGTCCGCCTCTGGCCGCGCGTCCACCACTGCATGGGCGGTCTTGAAATCAACGACAACGCTGAAGTCCTCAGCTGCCGCGGCAAGCCCATCGAAGGCCTCTACGCCGCCGGCGAAGTCACGGGCGGCGTGCACGGCATGGTGCGTCTCGGCACCGTCGCCGTCGCCGACTGCATGATCTTCGGCCGCGTCGCCGCGCGTCAGGTCGCCGCGAAGAAGTAATCAGCCCACTGGGCAGCGGGGTCCCGGCTTTGGCCGGGGCCTACCCCGCAAACCATCCGGGGCGTATGCTCTAGGGCATGCGCCCCTTCTTTCCCCAAGGAGAACCCACCATGCAATCGAAGCGCCTTCTCGCTCTCGTTCTGGCGACCGGTCTTCTCGCCTTCGGCGCCGCTCATGCCGCCGACTTCGGCTCCGACCGCCACGTCGCCCGCGGCGTCCAGTGCCAGACCTGCCACGGCCCCGACCTGAAGAACCCGGTTTGGCCGGAAGAAAAGGTCTGTCTCGGCTGCCACAACCGCGACGACATCGCCGCCAAGACCGCCTCGAAGCTGAACCCGAACCCGCACAAGGCGCCGCACAACGGCGACTGCACGCTCTGCCACATGCAGCATGAGCCCGAAGTCGACTACTGCGCCCAGTGCCACCAGTTCAACTTCCAGATGCCCAACGGCAAGAAGCAGTAACCAACCTCCGGACGCTTCCCCCGCCCCGGCCGACACGACTCGGACCTTCGGGATTACGCGGGAAGACGCTCAGAAGGCCGCTCCTCCGGGAGCGGCTTTCCGTTTCGGAGAAACCACACGACGGCCAAAAATCCGCCTCCCGCAAGGCGACCCGACACCCTCCGGACACTCCAAAATCCTCAGAAACACCTGATTCATGGGTGATTTTGATGGTTTTCGAGACACCCTAGGGTTTCCCTCGAAAATTGCCCCATATCGCTTGGGTTAATGCCGACGGACTAGGTACCTATCCTTCGGGAGGAACGCGGGTTAGATGCCCGCAGCTCTCCGCGGCCGGGGATGCAGACCCGCCCGGGATCCGGGCGATTCCCTGCGTGAGAGAGGACTCTTGACCGGTCGGGAAACGGACGCCCTAAAGAACGTCCGCCGACCGTCAACCACAAATAGAGGAAGACCCAATGAAAAAGACTCTGCTTGCCGCCACGATCCTCGGTGCCTTTGCCTGTGCCGCCTCCGCGGCGAACGTTCAGGTCTACGGCCTGATCGACACCAGCCTCTCCTTCGTGCATTCCGACGCCGACATTTCCGGCGAGGATTCGAAGAACTCCGTCACGATGGAAAACGCCGAACAGTTCGGCTCCCGCTTCGGTCTCCGCGGTTCGGAAGACCTCGGGAACGGCATGAAGGTGAGCTTCGTCCTCGAATCGGGCTTTGAATCCGACACCGGCGCCCTCGACACGAAGCAGCGCGGCCGCCTCTTCGGCCGTGAATCGAACGTCACGGTTTCGGGCGGCTTCGGTGACGTGACCTTCGGTCTCATCCCGATCTTCGGTTCGGTTCTGGGCGCCAACGGCCTCTTCCGCGCCCTCGACCCGGTGACCGCCAACTACACGGTGGGCTTCGGCTCGGGCTTCGCCACGGCCTCTTCGATGACCCGCGTCGACAACGCGATTTCGTACAAGACGCCGACCTTCGCGGGCTTCACGGGCTACGCGATGTATTCGTTCAAGGTCAACGGCAAGGACGGCGCCGGTCAGGAAGGCGACGGTTCGACCGACCGCTACGCTTCTCTCGCCGTGCGCTATCAGCAGGGTCCGCTCGAAGCCGTGCTCATCGCCGACCAGACCCGCTACGGCAACGACCAGTATCGTGGCCTCGACGACGGCTCTACGGTCACGTTCGGCGGCAACTACACGCTCGACAACGGCCTCAAGCTCATCGCCTTCGGTCAGTGGTTCGACTCGATGATCCTCAGCACCGTCGCGCGCGCCGGCGTGGCGCTGGACGGCATCATGGCCACCACCTCGCTTGACCCGAACTCCACGAAGGACGCCCACAAGAGCTACGGCCAGGTCGACGGCTACGGCCTCTCCTTCGGCGTGAACTTCCCGCTCGCGGGCGGCGTCGCCAAGGCGAGCGTCAACTACCGCGACATGGACAACACGGACAACGTCGACTTCACGCGTTGGACGGTCGCCGGCGGCTACGACTATCCGCTCTCGAAGCGCACCACCATCTACGCGATGGGCGGCTACTCGCAGGAAAAGGTTGAAAACCACGTTGAAAACAAGGAAGCGACCCCGGGCGGCTACCAGTTGGTCGCCGGTCTCCTGCACCGCTTCTAATCGGTTTCCCCGCGTCGGCTTCGGCTGACGTTTGAACGATCCCCAAGCTCCCGGAAGGACTTCCGTCCCCGGGAGCTTTTCTTTGCACTCACAGAAAGTTCCGGAATGCAAGAGGAATCCGCGCCACTTCGGAAAGATCCTCTCCGGGTGCTCCGAGTTGTTGCATCGTTGTTGCATCGTTGTTGCGGCCGAATCCGTCGGGCGCGGTGCCGCCCGCTCCGGGGCCGCCTCGCGCATCGTTCAGCTTTCGTTCCGGTTTCGAACGGGTTTCGGGTGGTTTTCAGACCGCGCCCCGCCGTCGTCTTTCCTTGAGACGGAGGGGAAGCGTTCTCGCGCGATCGGCCGAAGTGCCTTATCCTCCTTATGCACCGAAGACCGACGACCGTTGAAGGCCCAAAGAGAGAGACCCACACACATGCCCAGACGTTTCAGCGAAGCTTGGACCCGAGCCCTGAAGGAAATCCGCACGTCCGATTGGCCGGAGCTGCGCTACGTGCCCATGCTCCCCTTTCTGACGCCCCCCGTGCCCAAGGTGGTGCGAGAAGCCTTCGCATCAGCGGGGCGGCGCCTCTCCGTCCCCGCCGGACAGCACTTCTTCGGGTCGACCTTCGTCACCGACTTCATTCTGATCACCTCGGGCCTCTCCGGCCGCTACCTCGCCCCGAACGCGGCGCAGGCCGAAGGCGCCGGGATTCTCGCGCTCTCCACCACCGGGCGCTTCGCCTGCGGGAACCTCAACTTCCTCTCGCGTCGCCCCACGATCGGGCAGTACGCCGCGATCTCGGACCTGGAAGCCGTCGCCGTCTCGCACGTCGCGGTGGACGAAATCCTCCACATGCGCCGCGACCTGATCCGCCCGCTCTTCACCCACATCGAGGTGACGAACCTCTCGGACCGCATGGCCTTCGGGATCATGACGCTGCTGCCGGCGATCTCCCGCTACAAGTGCCTGCTCCTCACCTGGGCGGCCTACTACGGGAAGTTCGACGACGGTTGGATCGTGATCCCCACGCCGGGGCGCAACGCCCACGTCGAGCGCGTGATCGGGGCATCCTCCGTCACGATGGACAAGCTCCGCGCGGAACTCCAGCAGACCGCAGGGATGGAGCGCGCGGGCGACTTCGTGCGGCTTCGCCCCGAAGCGCTTCAGGACGTCCACGACTGGATGCGCCGTGCCGACCATTCGAGCAGCATGTACGGTCGGCCGGCCAACGTCGTCGCGTTCCTCGAAGACATGCTCTCGGACGGGCTCGGCCCGCGACCGGACTAAGAAAGGACCGGGGCCGGACCGGAGTGGAAAGGCCGGATCCCCGGAAGGGTTCTCCTCGTTTTCCCGCAATCGGTCGCCTCAAATCGCCGAACGCTGATATTCCGCAAGAATCGCGAATGTCGGACGTCCGATAATCCAAGGAACCCAGGCCGGAAGTGCGACCGCTTCCGGCCTTCGCACATGGATTGCCATCAAACCCCAAGGAGAATCTGACCATGCGTCTTCGTCATGCCGCCCTCGCGCTTACGCTCGCCACCGGGCTTCTCGTCGGCCAGGCCCACGCCCTCGAACCCGTGAACCCGCAGCCCGCGACCCCGCTCACGTATTCGAACCCGGCCTACCACAAGATCACGCCGCAGGTCGCGAAGAAGATGATGGAGGAAGGGAACGTCGTGATCCTCGACGTGCGCAACCCCGACGAAATCCAGGCTGAAGGGAAGATCAAGGGGTCGGTGAACGTTCCCCTCGGGGAACTGCGTCCCGGCGTGAAGCTCCAGGCGGCGCCGGACTTGAACCAGAAGATCCTCGTTCACTGCCGCTCGGGCGTGCGCGCCGAGAAGGCTTCGCAAATTCTGATTGAAACCGGCTACAAGGACATCTACAACTTCTACGGCACGATGCAGTGGCCCTACGAGCTCGTGAAGTAAAGTAGGAAAAAGAAGGAGCACCCCGCCGGGCCCGCGCCCGGCGGACGCTCTTCTCTGCCGAAACCATTCCCCGAACGCTTTCCTCAGGCGCTTCTTCCCGCCGATTCCACCGATCCGACCGACAGGCGACACCCTTCCCGGAGGCCCGACCATGCGCAACATCGAACGCAAGCATCAGCTCTACGGCCGCGTGAGCCTCCTGGGCCGCGCCCTCGGGCATGAGACCCGGCTGGAGCTTTTGGAACTCCTCTCGCAGTGTCCGCAAACGGTGGAAAAGCTGGCGGCGATGCTCGACCACGACGTCAAGGCCGTGAGCGCGCACTTGAAGGTCCTCGCCAAGGCGGGGCTCGTCGAGGCGACCCGCGAAGGCCGCTTCATGCGCTATGCGTTGAAGAGCCCCAAGGTGGCGGCGCTGGCCGTGCTACTGCGCGAAACCGCCGAGCAGATCGACCGCGACCTCGCGGGGCTCGTCCACGAAGTCGTCCCCAAAGCCCACGTGGATCTGAGGCAGGCGGTCGACGCGGCCGGGCGCGGGCAGATCGTCCTGATCGACGTCCGACCGGCCGAAGAATACGCCGCGGGGCATCTTCCCAATGCGGTGTCGATGCCGTTGGACGAGCTCGAGGCGCTCATGGGCGAACTCGCCCAGGATGCGGTGCTCGTTGCCTACTGCCGCGGGCCCTACTGCTTCCAGGCGTTGGAAGCCAAAAAGATCTTCGAAGCCCATGGGCGGAGCCTGCGCGTCATTCCGGCGGGCGTCATGGAATGGGCGAGCCGCGGCGAGGCGCTCACGATCGAGAAGGCCTGAGCACTGAACGCCTCCGGGCCCGGAGGCTTACCGGACTTTCCGGAACGGCCGGAAGAGTCCCGGACGACCGGGAACGGCAAGGGGCGGCACGACGACCGCCCCTTCTCTTTTCGCAGGATCAAGCGGCCCCGCAGAGAGGCCGCCTTGCGACGGTGGTCAATCGTCCTCGCGGCTCCTGCGCATGCCGGACCCCACCAGCGTGCGGCGGCGCGTCCTGCGCGCGGGCTCTTCGTAGACGGCCGCGGGGAGCGTCCCGATGATTTCACGCGTCAAGCTCACCTCGTCTCCCGCCTGCACCGCGGCGGCGCTCAGGCACGCCTGCGAGCGGGCGAGCTCGCGCATGCGGCGGAGTTCCTCGCGCTCATTCGCGCGGATGGTCGCGTTCGCGGCGGCCAATTCACGCTCGGCGCGCTTTTGCAGATAGAGCTCGTCCTCGCGGCGCAGCGTTTCGCGAAGCGGCTCCACGAACTTCTGCACGGCGCGAAGTCCCACCTCGATCCCGTGCTCTTCGCGGAGCACCTCCGCCAGGCGCGGGCACGAGCGGTATTGACGGAAAAGCGCGTAGACCAGCTCGCGGTGCGGGGCGAGCACGCTTCGGGGCGCGCTCTTTCTCGGCGCCACCACGCAGTCGACGGCGGACCAGTACTTCCGGACGGTCACGCGGGAGAACCCGAGCATCTCGGCCGTCCGGCCCTTTGAGAATCCTTGTTCGCGGCACCGCTGGATGCGCCGCAGATCGGCAGCTTTGAGCATCACTCCTCCTCCGAGCAGATGTTCACTCATAACCAAACCCGGGTACGCGTTCGTTATTGATGTCTTCCGCACCCGTATGAAGTCCGATCCTAAGCACATGACCGGGGTTTCCTGAAGTTCCGTTTTTGCCTGAAGAAAGTATTCATCCGAAATTTCTTTACCCCAAGCACTTAGGGAGAACCCGATCGGGTAAATTGCCTAGATACCTTCCGGAGGCACCTTTCGCGAACTTGCCCGTTTCCCGTGCGGATGCCTCGCCAAGCGCCCGACGGCGGGCGGGATAATGAGATGAACGGGGCCCCGGTGTTTTCAAGTTCTCGCATTCTTGTCTCGAAATCGCCACAAACGTGAATTTCTCTCAAACGGGTACACGTGACCCGCCAAAAATTCATAAACCGATAGGTTTTATCTTCGAGACTCGC
>ENA-UPWN01001181-UPWN01001181.1-human-gut-metagenome-genome-assembly--contig:-NODE-1181-length-10913-cov-4.799003_pt1 | contig 10913 bp, 10 predicted proteins | sample MGYA00250050_ERZ773377 | MGnify/ENA primary metagenome ERZ773377 (study PRJEB29103, sample SAMN06112008) | human gut metagenome | biome: human gut; feature: ankylosing spondylitis patient; material...
GGCCATGATATTTTCTTTCATGACACTCATTTCATTGCTTGTCAGTATATCTTTGAAAGTGGCTTCAAAATAAGACATGACTTCTTTTATAGTATCATCTTTTTCTTTTTTGATGCGTTCTCTATCCAATCTTACTTCTTCCTCATGAGAGTACAATATAGAATTATCTGTCTTTTCTTTATTGTCATCAATGGTTTTATGAAATAGTTTTATCGATAGTCTACCATTCCATTTTGTATTTCCCTTTATTGGGGTAACCCTTTTACTTCTTTGATCTTGTACTACATCAATAAGATTACATATTGTAGGTACAATATATTTACAGTAAGCTGTTTCAACCATAAATATGATTGTAATAAAAAGTAGGGTAGTGAAGAGTGAGTATAATACTAGATCCAGACTATGTGGAGAGTTTCCTTTCAATATCAGATATCTGGGAATTGAGGTAATTGAACATATTGCAGTTACATATATTACAGCAAAATGGAATAAATTTAATCTTTTCATAATTAGTGATTTTTTGTTATTGATTTTGATGCAAATATATTTTTGAAGTATCAGAAATTAAAGGAAAAGATTACAAAATGTCTGGTTTTTAATATAATATAAGTATCATACTTCATGAAATCGCCAATCATACTTATAAAATAGCGAACAAAGAAAATTCACATTTTTAACTGTATTCTGTTTTGTTACATAAATGAAAAAGCCGTTGGGGAACTCCGATTTTCCCAACGGCTATTCATATAAAAACTTTTGATCACTATTGCATGTTTATTTTAGATATGCAATTTTATTGCATATTACTTTAGTGATATTTTATCGACAGTCTCTCTTTTCTTTTCACTTACTAATTCAGCATAGATTTGTGTTGTTGCAACATTCTTATGAGTAAGCATTTTTGACACTGTGAAGATGTCCGTACCGGCCGCAATCTGTAGTGTAGCATACGTGTGCCTAAAGCAGTGGAATGTTATATGTTTTTGAATACCAGCTTTCTTTATCCATGCTTTAAGAGGATATCCAGTCATGCAACGTCGCAGTTCTTTGAACACTTTACCTGTGCCCGGTTCTCCACAAAGTGCGTATGCTTCATAACTGATAGGTAGTAGGGCTTCTGTCTGTGTCTTTTGCGTACGAAGACGAATACAATGTCCCAGATCGGGGGCTGTGCATAAGTTTTCCCACTTAAGATTCAATATATCACTGATGCGTAATCCGGTGAGACATGAGAAAAGGGATGCATTTCTTAATACAGGGATATCGCATGGGGTTGAAGCCAAAGTTTTTAATTCATCTTGTGTTAAAAACTCTTTATGAATATCCCTACTTTCTATCTTTTCAAGAAAATCATTGGGATTTTCACGTAAATATTTATCTCTATATGCAAGTTTCAAAACTCCTCGGAATAATGAGAAATAACTGGCAGCTGAATTACGGGAAACCATTTTATCTGTATGTTTTAGTTGCCTTGCATGGAGAAGATAGTCTCGGAAGCGGTTACATAGGTCAACAGTGATTTCTCCAAACATACATTTGCCATTGACAAATTTCTCAAAGTGCAGATAAACGATATGCCATTTATGATCTTTTTTACGGCATACTTCTTTGAAATATGCCATAAAGTCGGCTCTCATTTTGTGTCTGTCCATAAATCCAAATTCTTCATTGATTACAGCCTCTTGTCGGCGGCATCTGATAAGTTCGGCTTTAGCTAGGATTTCATTATTGTAATCTAGCTCAATTGCATTTTTGGGGGTTGCATAAATGTAAAATCCTAAATATTCACGTCTGCTCAGTTTCATTGTTTTAGGATTACGTACAGCAGGGTAGTAGTCCAAGTAAAGAGAGATTCGTCCGTTTCTTATAGGGCGTTGTCTTAATGTTACAGTAGTACATGTTTGTTGTCTCATAATATATAATGTATTAAAATTTATATTCAGGTTTAATTCCTATTGTGGTGATAGCAAAATAAACAAGTGTATTCCTGGTGATGTGGTTATTTTAAAGTTAACCACAGGATAATCAGTAAATAACATTAAATCGAAGGTGGAGCAAGCAGATCATCGAGCTCTTTGCGTGATATCTTGATATATTTTCCTTCCTGCACTTTACTGATATGATGCCATTTTACATAGTGATACAATTGGTCACGAGTGAGATTGTATTTTTCCATAGCTTCGGCTGTCGTATAATATTCTGGTTCAGCTTTAGTAAGACCTTTGGCAATATCTACATGCTTTTTGGAATAGAATACCTGTCGCTTGATTTTTTTCTTTGGAATAGCAAATCGGGAAACAAAAGAATATATAGCACTTGTTGTCATGCCAAACTTTTCCGTTAAATCTTCTACAGAATACCATTCCGTAATGTTGGAGTCCGGTGCTTTAGATGCAAAATATTTATCAAAATGCTTGGCACTCCAGTATGTTTTTCCTCTTTTGAAAACTTTGGGTATATTTTGTTCTTTCCCTACTTTAAATATCCACGATTCGTTTACTCCATATTTACTTGCAACTTCAGCGGTAGTATAAAAATCAGTAATAGGAGAACGAGGTGACTTTGTATGTTTTTGGTACTGTTTAGGAGTGTCAAAAATTTTTTCTAGGCTGGATCTCCTTATTTTTGTCTTGCCTTTAAATTGTACTGCAGGAATAAGACCATTTAATAAATAACGGTATAAAGTAGCTCTACTCATTCCTAATAATTGAGCCGTTTCAGTAGGAGATAAGAATTCTTTTTCTTGAATCCTTATTATCTCAGGTTCATTTGTAGAAGCTAAATTCTCATTAACAGATTGAACTTTTAATTCCCTTTTTTTTGCTTTGTATGCATGATCATTGCATTGCTTGCAACAAAACCTCGTAGAGCATTTGTAGGCAGTAAATTCTTTACCGCACCACTCACATTTCTTCTGAATTCTAATTAAATTTCTCATTCTAATTTCTCTTTTTAGTTCGTTTAAAATGTCTCATTATGTCTCATTGTGTATCAAGACGTCTCATTCTTATACCATCTTGCAAATCGCAAAATACCCAAATCGGCCCATGCGGTACAAAATCGACACAAAAAATGAATGAAAAACCATTAGAAACCATTATTATATGGTTGATGGCAAAAAGAAAAGGCGCTCAAAATGAACGCCTTACTAATTAAATATGATAGATGTTTATGGTTTATAATACTACCTTATTTTCCGATGCAAAACCTCTCAAATATATTCCCCAATACCTGGTCTGTAGTGACTTCTCCGACGATATCTGAGAGGTGGAAGATACATTCTCTTAAGTCTTGGGAGATGAAATCTCCGGAAAGATTGGCGGATAAACCTTCCTGGACACGGTGGATGGATTCGAGGGCGTGGGTTAGGGCTTCGTAATGACGGATATTAGTGACGATGACGTCGTTTGAGGACAAAGAGGGAATATGAGCAGCTTGGATCAGAAGATCCTGCAACTTGTCGATATGCTCTCTTTTCTTAGCCGAGATGAAGATCGATTGCACGTTTTCGGGAAGGTCGGTCGGTTTAAACTGGCGATCGGTGAGCAGGTCGGCTTTGTTGAAAACGAGGATCAGCTGTTTACCTTCCGAGCGAGGTAGTATCTTTTCGGATAATTGGGCGATCTGCAAAGAAGCATCGGCTGCATCTATCATCCAAAGGACAATGTCTGCTTGGTCAAGCTTCTGGAAAGTCCGTTCGATACCGATACTTTCGATCGCATCGTGCGTTTCGCGGATGCCGGCGGTGTCGATGAAACGGAAAGTGATCCCTCCGATGTTGATCGTGTCTTCGATGACGTCACGGGTTGTACCGTGGATGTCGCTGACAATCGCTTTGTCTTCATTCAGCAGGACGTTCAGTAGAGTCGATTTTCCGGCATTTGTCTCACCTATGATCGCTACAGGAATGCCATTCTTGATTGCGTTTCCTACACTGAAAGAGTTGGCCAGACGCGATATGACTGTTTCGATATGGGCCGCCAATGTGCTGAGTTCGCTACGGTCGGCGAACTCCAACTCCTCGTGGTCGCTGAAATCCAGTTCCAGTTCCATCAAAGAAGTGATATGCAAAAGTTGTTCGCGCAAGTTCTTTAATTCATGGCTGAAACCACCGCGCATCTGGTTTAATGCCAAGCGGTGTTGACCGGCTGAGGTCGAGGCGATCAAGTCAGCGACCGCCTCGGCTTGGCTCAGGTCCATCTTGCCGTTCATGAAAGCACGTTGCGTATATTCGCCGGGGAGGGCGGAGCGGCAACCTCTTTCAATCAAAAGTTGCATGATTTGTTGCTGGATGTAGACGGAACCGTGGCAGGTAATTTCTACCGTGTCTTCGCCGGTAAAAGAATGAGGTGCGCGGAAAAGGGCGATCAGCACCTCGTCTATGAGCTCTTCACCACGCCTGATACTACCGTAACGCAGTGTATAGGCTTTCTGTGACAGCAGGCCTTTTCCTGCTGTACGCGGTACGAATATCGTGTTGCAGATTGCGATTGCTTCCGGTCCGGAGATGCGGATGACGGCAATCCCCCCGGCTCCGGGGGCAGTTGATACGGCGCAGATAGTATCTTCCATTAGTCTATACAGTTATTAATTCATATTTCTGTGTTCCAAGACCAATCTTTTCAGCATGTTCCAGTCCTGCTTGCCAGTTCGTGTCGGGGTGCATGAGGTGGAATTTGTCGCAACCTTCCAGATGTTCGTGATGCGGAGCGTCTGAAAGGCGGTTACCAGTCTCCAGGATCGGGGCCTTGATCACCATATCGGCACAAGCCTTGTCTAATGCGACCGGATCAAAAGAAGCGGCGATGCCCAGATCTGGCACAATCGCTGCATCATTGTGGTTCCAACAATCACATTCAGGTGAGACATTCATGATAAAGCTGATGTGGAAATTCGGCTTGCCGGACAAGACAGCTTTGGTATATTCGGCGATCTTGTAGTTTAAACGTTCAGACGTGTCGCCTTCACCCATGACGGCTCCGTCGTATTGGCAAAGAGCTACGCACTGGCCACAACCGACACATTTTCCGTAGTCGATTTCTGCTTTATGGAAAGCATTCAAATGAATGGCATCGTGGCGGCAATGCTTGACGCATATATTGCAACCCTTGCAACTTTCGATGTCGATTCTGGGTTGCGATGCCGAGTGAAGTTCAAGTTTTCCACCTACGCTGGCGCATCCCATGCCGAGGTTCTTCAAAGCGCCGCCGAATCCGGTCTGCTCGTGTCCTTTGAAGTGGTTCATAGAAATAATGATATCTGCATCGGCAATAGCGGAACCGATTTTGGGAGCTTTACAATATTCACCGTCGATTTCGATTTCACGGTATTCGGTCCCTTTCAGGCCGTCGGCGATAATCACATCGCATTTGGCGGAAATGGGGTTGAAACCGTTTTCCATAGCACTTTCCAGATGGTCTACTGCATTGGCGCGACGGCCAGAGTACAAGGTGTTGCAATCTGTTAGGAAAGGCTTCGCCCCTAAGTTGCGAAGCAACGTGGCCATCCGGGCTGCATAGTTTGGCCGGATAAAGGCCAGGTTACCAGGTTCGCCGAAGTGGATCTTGATCGCTACAAACTGATTCTGGAAATCAATGTTTGCTATGCCCGCACGTTTTACGAGACGTTCCATCTTGTCCAACAAGTTACTGGACGGGGTCGTACGGAGATTGGTAAAGTAAACTTTAGACGTTTCCATTTGTTTATTGGTTTTTATAGGGACAAAGGTACGAAAAAAACTATTCTTCCTGTAAGTTGTTGGTTTTGTAGATTGGCTTTTATATATTATTTTTGTGTCAAATCAGTTATACTATGGACATGTTTTGGTTAAACCATGAGCAGTTACTTAAAGGCGTAAATCTGGGTTTCCAGCGTTACTTATCCCGACAGGTCAAGTGGGACAGGAGGCTGATCGGTATCTTTGGAGCGAAAGGGGTGGGAAAAACAACGCTTTTGTTGCAGCGTATCAAATTGGCTTATGGCGATTCTCATGAAGCCCTGTATTTGCCTCTCGATAATATATGGTTTCAGGAACGGTGCATGTTGTCCGAAACGGTCAGGCAATTTTATGAAGAGGGGGGCAGGCATCTTTTTCTAGATAATGTCCATCGATATGGTAGCTGGGTACAGGCGATAGAGTGTTTACACGACGATTATCCTGATATGAAGATAGTGTTTGCTGCACCTTTGCTGGTTGAAGGAGAGAAGACGGAGATGCCTTTTGACGGGAAAGGCGATTGGTATACGTTGCATACCATGTCGTTCCGTGAATATTTGTCCTATGAAGGTGCGCTAGATCTCAAACCGGTCCCATTGGACGAACTTTTGCTTAACCATGCGGAAGTGACGCAACAGGTGATGGATGAAGTAAACATAGTCCCCATTTTCCGGAATTATCTGGAACATGGTTGCTATCCTTTTTATTGGGAAGATCCGGATGCCTTCAACTTCCGTTTGCAGGATTTGGTGCGAGATTCGATCGATGTGGACCTTCCCGCCATTCGACAGATGAATAATGCCATGTTCCGGAAGATGAAACAATTGCTGATTCAACTTGCCCAAGAAGCTCCGGAATTTCCCCGCATGCAGGCTTTGACATCCAAATATGAGGCGGATAATACACATATACACCGGTTATTGGGTTATATAAAAGAGATAGGGGTGCTCCGCATTCTACAAGTCAGAAAAGAAGACGGCACACTGGCCCGTTCGTATCGCTCTTTCCTGGCGAACACGAATCTGATGGCAAGCCTTTTCCGGGAGATGGAGCGGATTTATTGGGGCGAGACGTTCTTCGTCGATCAGATGTCTAATTGCGGGACTGTGGAGCTTTTGCATAATGGAGATTATCGTGTGAATGAAAAGTACACGTTCGTGATCGGTGATCCGTTGATGGACTATGAACGTATCAAGAATGTGGAAAATGCGTTTGCCGCCGTACACGGACAGCCTAAAAGTGTAGGAAACAAAATACCTGTCTGGGCACTCGGTCTTTGTTATTGATTGATTTTGTCATCAACTAAATATGTAAGCTATGTTGGAAAATATGAAAAACAGACGGACGATCCGTAAATATACGACTCAGGACATTCCGGATGCTTTGTTGAATGAATTGCTGGAGGTTGCTGCCCGTGCATCCAATACGGGGAATATGCAACTGTATAGTGTGGTCATTACCCGCGATAAGGCAAATAAGGAAAAGTTGGCTCCTGCCCATTTCAATCAGCCGATGATTACGGCGGCTCCGGTTGTGCTCACCTTCTGTGCCGATGCCAACCGTTTTGTAAAATGGGCGGAGCTGCGCGATGCAGTGGCCGGTTTCGATAATTTCCAGACTTTTATCGCTTCGACTATCGATGCGATGCTGTTTGCCCAAAGTTTCTGTACAGCAGCAGAGGAAAAAGGATTGGGAATCTGCTATTTGGGAACGACGGCTTATAACGCAGATAAGATTATCGATGCCTTGTCGCTTCCACGCTTGGTTGTCCCTATCGTGACAGTCACGGTCGGCTATCCCGACGGAATGCCTGAACAGGTGGAACGCTTGCCACTCGGAGCGGTGGTTCACCAGGAGGTTTATACGGATTATACGCCTGCTTCTATCGATGCCTTATATCACGATAAGGAAGAGTTGGAAGTAAATAAACAATTTGTACGGGAGAATGATAAGGAAACATTGGCCCAGGTATTTACGGATGTACGTTATACGAAGGCCAACAATGAATATTTCTCCGACATATTACTGAAAGTCTTGAAAGGGCAAGGCTTTTTGTAACCCTATGCGTTGTGGTTGCTAACTCTATGCTTTAACCTGCGTAACCCATAGGGTTAGCAACTGTAATGCATAGCTTTCTTTTAGATCCGGTCCAATACCGTTTCGATCAGGCCGGTCATGGAACCTTTGTATTCGGTATTCATGTCTTGGGCCACCCGACCGGCAATAATGCAGCACACGGTCATGGCACGATGTCCCATCAAGGCGGACAGTCCGGCGAGGGACGAACTTTCCATTTCGAAGTTGGTAATCCGGCTATCGTTGAACTCGAAAGCTTCTATTTTACGGTTCAGTTCCGGATCGGCGAGCGACAAGCGGAGCTTGCGGCCTTGTGGACCGTAGAAGCCGTTGGCTGCAATCGTTACTCCCCGGATAATATCGTCTTGTGTGATCTGCTTGACCAGGGATGGATCGGCGGAAACGACATAGGGCTGGATGCCGCTTAGCTTCCATTTCAATTGTCTCATCAGTTCTGATTCGAAAGCCTTGTCGCGCACTTTCTCGGAGTCGGCATAAAAATACAGAACTCCGTCGAACCCGATTGATTTTCCTGCTGCCACATAGGTCCCGACAGGAACAAACGGTTGCAATCCTCCTGAAGTGCCGACACGTACCATTGTCAGTTGCCGAAATATCGGTTTGATGGTACGAGAAGCAAAGTCGATGTTTGCCAAAGCGTCCAGTTCATTCAGGACGATGTCGATATTGTCGGTTCCGATGCCGTGTGAAAGTGTTGTGATGCGCTTCCCTTTGTAAGTGCCGGTGATGGTATGGAATTCACGGCTCGACACTTCACATTCTTTCGTATCGAAGTAGGAGGCGACGGTGTTTACGCGATCGGGGTCGCCGACCATGATGATCTTGTCGGCGAGCTGTTCCGGTTTCAGATGCAGGTGAAAGCAACTGCCATCGGGATTAATGATAAGTTCGGAAGGTGCGATCATTTGATTTTAGGTTTATGATTTCAGGTTTATGATTTCAGATTTATGATTTATGTGTTGATGATAAATCATAAATCTGAAATCATAAATCCTTGTTAGTCTTTTAATGGTTTCGAAGGTGCATTTGACGGTTTGGCGATTGCCTCACGCATGCTGGTATCTGCTTCGATATTCTTCATCTTATAATAGTCCATGATACCCAAATTGCCATTACGGAAAGCTTCAGCCATGGCCTTGGGAACTTCGGCTTCGGCTTCGATAACCTTCGCACGGGCTTCCTGTGCTTTGGCTTTCATCTCCTGTTCGACGGCAACGGCCATGGCACGGCGTTCTTCAGCTTTTGCCTGGGCGATATTCTTGTCGGCTTGAGCCTGGTCCATTTGCAGATAAGCTCCGATGTTCTTGCCTATGTCGATATCAGCGATGTCGATGGACAAGATTTCAAATGCAGTCCCTGCATCCAGACCTTTGCGGAGAACCAGCTTGGAGATGGAATCCGGATTTTCCAGTACGCTTTTATGATTTTCAGACGAACCGATAGAAGATACGATACCTTCGCCGACACGGGCCAGAATCGTTTCTTCGCCGGCACCTCCGACTAATTGCTTGATGTTGGCACGAACCGTCACACGTGCTTTGGCGATCAGCTGGATACCGTCTTTGGCAACGGCTGTAACGGGAGGTGTGTCGATGACTTTCGGGTTGACCGACATCTGCACGGCTTCGAATACGTCACGTCCTGCCAGGTCGATAGCGGTTGCCATCTGGAAAGGGAGGTCAATATTCGCTTTCGATGCGGAAACGAGGGCATGGACAACCTTTTCGACATGTCCGCCTGCCAGGTAGTGTGCTTCCAGTTCGTCACGGGTTAGCGTTTTCAGACCTGCTTTGTGGGCTTCGATCATGGCGCGGGTGATGACATAAGGCGGCACGTTACGGATACGCATCAGGAAGAGCTGTATCAGTGAGATGTTGACACCTGAAACTTTTGCCGAGATCCACAGAAGGAACGGCACATAATAAAAGAAAATTACCAGCAGCAATATCGCTGCTCCCAAAAGGGCGAGAGGTACAAAGGTCATTTCCATGTGAGTAGAATTATGATTTATGAATTATGATTTATTTTTCAATTTTTAATTTTCACGATTACATTGTAGCCATCGACGCGTATTACCTCGACCGGCGTGTTTTCATCAATCAGCTCGTCCATCGATTTGGCTTCTACGGTGATCCCGTTAATGCGGGCTTTCCCGATTGGGGCGAGGCGTGAAAGTGTCAACCCTTCGTCGCCCGGCACGATTCCCAAGTCGCGGCTGGATACCAGCTTGGAATCGATGTCGGTTTTCAAAGCCACCCGGTTGAAGGATTTGGAACGCAACAACCAGATGAAAGAGGCCGCGAACACAAGCGATGATACCGCCAATGTCACATTGCCGATCGGCGTACTGACCGAATAGGCATAGAACAGGCCGCCGGCAGCAAAAAGGAATCCTCCGACACCGGCAACTGTGATACCCGGTAACATAAATATTTCCAGCAGGATAAGCACAATGGCTACAACCATTAGGAAGGCGATAATAAGCATTTCGAATATCATAGAGCCTTGTTTTATCGTTTGTTTTTCAGATAATTGATTTCGGCATTACGAGCTTTCTTCTCCAACTCGCCGGGCTGTTCCAACAAGGCGTTCAGTTGCTCTTCTGCTTGCAGGATGGTTGGCTTCAGTTGCTCTTTGCGGGCCTTGTTGCCTTCGGCGTAAGAGACGCGCAGGCCGTCGAGTTTTTCATTCAGCTCTTTGATCTGTTTGTTCAAGGCAACCACCTTTTCGTAGTAGCCCTTAGCTTCGGGGCTATTGATGTCATCCAGTTTGTAATAGACAATATTATTACCGATGATAAATTCAAAATCCTTTTCGATCTTTTTCTCTCCATAAGGTATTTCTGTGTGCGACAGACGAATCAGGTCGGCATAGTCGGAACTTTCTTTCCAGGAATCTCGGATAGCAGTGATCGCTGCACGGGCGCGTTTCACTTCTATGTCTTCGCTCTCCACCCGTTTATGCTCTGGATTCGGGATGAAGAGATAGACACAGGCTTTTCCTTCCGGCTGGAAACGATCGGATACATGCTGTCCTATGCCTCTGTCAATTATAGAAGCAACCACCAATGGAACGAATAACTCAAAGAGTGCTTCAAGCA
>ENA-UPWN01001182-UPWN01001182.1-human-gut-metagenome-genome-assembly--contig:-NODE-1182-length-10907-cov-5.312188_pt1 | contig 10907 bp, 7 predicted proteins | sample MGYA00250050_ERZ773377 | MGnify/ENA primary metagenome ERZ773377 (study PRJEB29103, sample SAMN06112008) | human gut metagenome | biome: human gut; feature: ankylosing spondylitis patient; material...
ACACAGTATCGACAAGTATCTTTGTTTTCTTAGAGACGTCTACCCCCGTTACGTTACTTCTTTTTTTTTTTAATGATACGGCGACCACCGAGATCTACACTCTTTCCCTACACGACGCTCTTCCGATCTCTATATAAATGATGGTAGTCAGGATAAGACACGTTCTTTGTTGGATCATATAGCCGCTACCGATCCTCATGTGAAGGTGATTCACTTCTCCCGGAATTTCGGTCATCAACCGGCGGTAACGGCGGGTATCAATAACTGTGACGCTGATTTGGCGATTATCATCGACGCCGATATGCAGGATCCGCCGGAATTGATTCCGGATCTGCTGGAAGTGCAGGAGAGAGAGAATGCCAACGTGGTTTATTGCGTCCGTAAGTCACGGGAAGGGGAGAGCCTTTTCAAGCTGTTCACCTCCAAGGCTTTTTACCGGGTGATGAATTATATGAGCGAGGTCCATTTCCCGCTGGATACGGGAGATTTCCGTTTAGTGGACCGGAAGGTGATGAATGAGTTCGACCGTTTTAAGGAACGGGGAAAATATATCCGTGGCTTGATAAGCTGGGTGGGCTTCCACCAAGTGCCGTTTTATTATGAGCGTGAGGCGCGTATCGCCGGCGAGACGAAATATCCGATTAGTAAGATGCTGAAATTCGCGTCGACGGCAATGCTTTATTTCTCGAAGAAGCCGTTGCGTTTGGCGACGAGTCTCGGGTTTATATCCGTATTGGTCGGTATAATCTTGGCGGTTTGGTTCACGTTGGGCAAGATCTATGGTTTTAGTAACGCCGAGGTTGGCTGGACTTCTATCATGACTTCCATTATCTTCTTTGGAGGTGTACAGTTATTGACGGTCGGCGTGTTAGGGCAATATGTCGGTATCCTCTTTGACGAGATCAAGGCCCGTCCCGAATACATTATTGACGAGAAGAAAAACTATTAAAAAACATCGGAGGCGAAATAAGCCGTTTCTCTATGATCTGAATTCTGTTCCATGATAAATGTCTTTTCATGATATACTCGTGAATGTAACATAAACAATTCGATATCCAGATAGTTTATACATAGAAGAGATTAATAAAACTTATGTGTCATGAAGTATAGAATAGAGAAAGATACCTTAGGTGAGGTGGAAGTGCCGGCGGACGTTTATTATGGGCCGCAAACACAACGGAGCGTGAATAATTTCAAGATCGCCACCGATATTAGCCGGATGCCCGAAGAGATGATAGAGGCGTTCGCTTACTTGAAAAAAGGAGCGGCTTTGGCTAATAAAGACGCCGGCGTCTTGTCTCCGGAGAAATGCGAGTTGATCGGTAAGGTATGCGACGAGATCTTGGCGGGTAAATTAAATGACTCCTTCCCCTTGATCGTATGGCAAACGGGGAGCGGGACCCAGACGAATATGAATGTCAATGAGGTGATCGCCAACCGGGCGCATGTGTTGACCGGAGGAAAGCTAACGGATAAGGAGAAAGTGCTGCTTCCGAACGATGACGTGAATAAATCGCAATCCTCCAATGATACGTTTCCTTCCGCTATGCATATTGCCGCCTATAAGGTGATAGCGGAGGTGACGATCCCGGGATTGGAGAGTCTGTATCGTGCGTTGGCGCTAAAAAGTGAGGAGTTCATGAAGATCGTGAAGATCGGGAGGACTCATTTTATGGATGCCACTCCATTGACATTGGGGCAAGAGTTCAGTGGCTATGCGGCTCAATTAGAATATGGTATACGGAAAGTAAAGGATTCCCTATCGCATATCTCCGAATTGGCTTTAGGAGGTACGGCGGTTGGGACCGGTATTAACGCCCCGGTCAATTATGACGAGTGTGTCGCTAAGAAGATATCAGAGTTGACTGGGCTTCCTTTTGTAACCGCTCCGAATAAATTCGAGGCCCTAGCTACCCATGATGCCTTGGTTGAGGCGCATGGAGCCTTGAAATCCGTAGCGGTCAGCTTAATGAAGATCGCAAACGATATACGAATGTTGGGCTCAGGTCCTCGTGCCGGTATCGGTGAGATCCATTTGCCGGAGAACGAGCCGGGTTCCTCCATCATGCCGGGAAAGGTGAATCCTACGCAATGCGAGTCATTGACGATGATCGCCGCTCAAGTAATGGGTAACGACGTGACAATCTCGATAGCCGGCTCCAACGGGCAGTTCGAGTTGAACGTATTTAAGCCGGTGATTATCTCGAACTTCTTGCAAAGCGCCCGCTTGATTGGTGACGGTTGCCTGAATTTCAGCGAACATTGCGTAAAAGGCATTACCCCGGTGAACGAAAACATCAAACGCCATCTGGATAGCTCCTTAATGCTGGTTACCGCCTTGAATCCGAAAATAGGATATTACAAGGCCGCCGCTATCGCCCAGAAAGCCTATCAAGAAAATAAGACTTTGCGGGAGGCGGCTATCGAGTCCGGTTATGTGACCGCCGAGGAGTTTGATCGTTGGGTAGACCCGTCCAAGATGGTAGGAAAGATTGAGTAGTGTCAAAACTGCTACATCTTCTCCCAAAAATGAAACAAAGAGTTAAGATAATAATGGATATTTTTGTACCGTTATCATTTTAATTCTTTGTATTATGAAGAGCACACGATGTATTTTGTCTATAATCTTAGGGTTGCTGGCCGGATGGTTACCTCTGGGTGCGGTTACCGTATTGAAGAACCTACAGGTTGAGTATCAAACCAATCCACTGGGAATTGATGTCAGTCAGCCACGTTTTAACTGGCAGATGGAGTCCGATCGCTATGGGGCCTGTGGGCAGGCTTATCGGTTATGGGTGGCCGATAGTCCGGAGCAATTAGCTGCCGGGCGTTATATCTATGATTCGGGAAAGGTTCTTTCCGGGGAATCGGTCGGCGTAGTTTATCAAGGAAAAGCATTACAACCTTCCACTCGCTATTATTGGAAAGTTTCCGTATGGGATGAATCGGGAACGGAAATTACCTCCACCGAGCCTGCGTGGTTCGAGACCGGTCTTCTGGGTTCCGGATGGAGTGGCGCCCGTTGGATCGGCTCGTCGGAGACACAGCTCTCCAAATATCGCTCGCATTATGTGATCGACTATGATGTGCGGGTGGCCGAGGGTAATGATAAAGCCGCATTTGTCTTTGGGGCGAGGGACGCTGATAATTATGTGTCTGCTGAACTGGACTTGAATGGTTCGGGGGACGCCCGTTTCATTCTACGCCATACCACGGATGGAAAAACGACGCAAGACGCCTCGGAGAGTCTGGCCTCCATCATCCCAGCCTCGGATAAGCATAAGGCTCATCATATCCGGTTGAAGGTGACGACGGCCCAATATGCCTTGAAATATTTCGTGGATATAGAGATCGATGGAAAGACCTTGGTGAATTCCTCTTTGACTCCCGAGGAGAAAGAACGGAAGAGCCGTGGTGATTTCTGGGGAGGCAAGGAAGGGGCTTTCACCGTGTATCCTTATCCGGATGGAGAGTTGGTTTATCATTGCCGTTTGTATGCGATCGGTTTCCTGCAACCTAAAGGGCAGACCGCTACATTCTCCAACTTGTGTATCAGCGAGGATACGTGGAATACGCTTCTGTACAATCCTGCCGAGACTTATGTGGAGAAAGGGGAGGGAAAGCTCAATGTCTGGTATCCGGGCGAGAACGTATCCGCTCCCATGCTCCGGAAAGCGATAAAGATAGAGAAACCGGTCAAGAGCGCCCGTTTATACGCTACCGCTAGGGGTGTCTACGAGTTCTCGGTGAACGGGCAGAAGGTTGGAAAGGATTATCTGAATCCGGGTTGGACGGATTACCGTTACCGTATCATGTATAATACGTATGATATAACGGATTTGCTACGACCGGGCGATAATGGTATCGGGGCGATGTTGGGCGCCGGATGGTGGAGCGAGCATAGCGGTTTCCTTACCGGTTGGCAGGATCAATACGGAACCCGCCAGTCCTTATTGGGAAAGATCGTGATCGAGTATGCCGACGGTACTCGTGAGACGATCGTTACGAATGATAGCTGGAAATGTTATGACCGGGGACCGATCACTTTTAACGGCCTTCAGAATGGAGAGGAATATGATGCCCGGAAAGAGGTGAACGGCTGGGATGCTCCGGGTTTTGATGACTCGTCATGGAAACCGGCGACCTTATTCGCCGCTCCTCCGGTAAATGTGGAGATCCAAGGATATGTAGGCAGCCCGATACAAAATAATGTGACCCTGACCGCTCAGTCCATGGTAGAGCCTATTCCCGGCGTCTATGTCTATGATATGGGGCAGAATATGGTCGGTGTTCCCCGTCTGACTTTCAAGGGAAAGGCCGGACAGGAAATCACGATCCGTTTCGGGGAGATGAATTATCCGGAAACGATCCCTACCGAGCCGGTCGCCCCGTACACGATCGCGATGTATAAGGAGAAGAAAGGGCAAGTCTATACGGATAATTACCGGAGCGCCCTTTCCACGGATCGCTATATCCTGAGAGGGGATGCGGCGGGTGAGACGTATGAGCCTCGCTTTACGTTCCATGGTTTCCGTTACGTGGAGATTCACGGGTTGGAGAGGCCGTTACCCTTGGAGGCGGTGAAAGGGATCGTGCTGGAATCTATCGGTGCGCGGACGAGCGGTTATGAGACGTCGGACGAGCGTGTCAACCGTTTGTTCAGCAATATCATTTGGGGCCAACGGGGTAATTTCCTGTCGGTTCCGACCGATTGCCCGCAACGGGATGAGCGTATGGGCTGGACAGGGGATGCGCAGGTATTTGCTCGTACGGCTACTTATAATATGAATGTCGATCCGTTTTACACCCGTTGGCTCTACTCGGTCCGGGATAATCAAGGAGATGACGGTAGTTACGCGAACTATATACCCGTGGTCGGTTTCCCTCCACACGGCGCGGAGGATGGCGGAGGTGCCATGGGATGGATGGAAGCCGGCGTGATCGTACCGTGGCAAATGTATCAACAATACGGAGACGTGCGTATTCTGGAACAGCATTACGCTTCCATGGTCGCTTATATGGATTATTTGGAGCGTCGTGCCGTACGCTATGTACAGCCCTTCGGTGGTTTCGGCGATTGGCTGGCTATCGAGCCGACGAATTCCATGTTGACGAACACCGCTTACTCCGCCTACGACGCCTTGATTATGGAGCAGGTAGCGAAACGTTTAGGGAAGGATGCGGACCAAAGGCGTTTCCGTACTTTCTACGAGAACGTGAAGAGGTCTTTTAACGACCTGTTCGTAAACGAGGAAGGACGCACGTTCGCTCCAACGGTGGAATCTATCTTTGGCAAGGATTCGCAAGTAGGTATGTGGCCCGGAACGGCGGCTACCGAGGCGAAGATCGTGGATACGCAGACCTCATACGTGGTTCCTCTCCAGTTCGATCTGTTCAATGAGAAAAACAAACCCTTGGCGATCCGGTATCTGGTAGAGAATATCAAGAAACATAATTATACGCTTACGACCGGCTTTATCGGTACGCCTTACCTGAATTTGGTATTATCCGACAATGGTTATGACGATGTCGCCTATAAGCTGTTTGAGCAAACCGCCTATCCTTCATGGCTGTATCCTGTCCTGCAAGGCGCTACCACGATTTGGGAACGTTGGAATTCCTACACGTTGGTAAATGGCTTCGGCCCTGTGGATATGAACTCTTTCAACCATTATTCGTATGGCGCTATCGAGGAGTGGATGATAGCTTATACCTTGGGTATCCAGCGGGATGAGGAACAACCCGCCTATAAGCACATCATCCTTCAACCCCGTATCGGCGGAACCTTCTCGTTCATCCGGGGTCATTACGATTCCGCCTATGGCCGTATCGAGAGTGGATGGCAAATCCAAAAGAAGGGCTATATATACGAGGCAACCATTCCCGCTAATACGACGGCTACCTTATATCTGCCCGCCAAATCGGAGAAGTCCGTTCGTATGGAGAAAGGGCAGGAGGGGATCACGCCCGTGGGATTGAAGGATGGGAAGGCTGTGTACCGATTGGGATCGGGGAGCTACCGGATATACGTGGATTGAATATTTCCCAAATATCCCGCCCGCGTCGGGTGCGCGGTCGAATCTTGGAGAAATGCGGGACCTCGCGCCGGGTGCGCGGTCGAATCTTGGAAAAATACGGGGCTCGCGTCGGGTGTGCGGTCGAATCTTGGAGAAATATTGGACCTCGCGCCGGGCGCGTGGTCGAATATTGGAGAAATACGGGGCTTACATCGGGTGCGCGGTCGAATCTTGGAGAAATGCGCCGCTTCTCACCCGGTGTAAGGTCAGATTTTGTAAAAACGATAGTGCCCGGCCTTATTAAAATCTGTACATTCGCGCAAAAATAAATAAGAACATTGTTCATGATTGTTTAATTCTAATTAGATCAAGCGAGAATGTCAATACGAAAATCGGATCGCATTATCAGCGTGGAGCACGTATCGAAGTATTTCGGCGAGAAGGCCGTGCTGAATGATGTAAATTTACAGGTCCGCAAGGGCGAGTTTGTAACCATTTTGGGGCCTTCCGGTTGCGGAAAGACTACCCTGTTGCGTTTGATAGCCGGCTTCCAGACGGCCTCCGAGGGCGTTATCACGATGTCCGGGAAGGAGATTACGCAGACGCCGCCGCATAAACGTCCCGTAAATACGGTATTCCAGAAATATGCTTTATTTCCACATCTGAATGTGTACAATAATATCGCCTTTGGCCTGAAGCTGAAGAAACTTCCTTCCGCCACGATCGAGAAGAAAGTGAAACAGGCGTTGAAAATGGTAGGGTTGACAGACTATGAGGATCGGGATGTCGATTCCCTTTCCGGTGGCCAGCAGCAACGTGTGGCGATTGCTCGTGCTATCGTGAATGAGCCGGAGGTGTTATTGCTGGATGAGCCGTTGGCGGCCTTGGACTTGAAGATGCGCAAGGACATGCAAATGGAATTGAAAGAGATGCATAAGTCCTTAGGCATTACGTTCGTGTACGTGACCCACGACCAAGAGGAAGCGCTGACGCTGAGCGACACGATCGTTGTCATGAGCGAGGGAAAGATCCAGCAAATCGGTACCCCGATCGATATTTATAACGAGCCGGTCAATTCGTTCGTCGCTGATTTCATCGGTGAGAGTAACATCTTGAACGGGACGATGATCAAGGATAGGCAAGTCTCTTTCGCCGGTCATGAGTTCGAGTGCGTGGATGAGGGATTCGGGGAGCAAATGCCGGTAGATGTCGTGTTGCGCCCCGAGGATATTTACATCTTCGAGCCGTCGGAGGCGGCGATGTTGACGGGTACGGTAACCTCCTCCATCTTTAAGGGTGTGCATTACGAGATGATGGTGCAAACCCCGAACGGATACGAGTTCATGGTACAGGATTACCACTGTTTCGAGGCAGGTAGCGAGGTCGGGCTTCTTATCAAGCCTTTCGATATCCATGTAATGAAGAAAGAGCGTATTTGCAATACCTTCGAGGGAAAGCTTATCGACGCTACGCATGTGGAATTCCTAGGCTGTACGTTCGAATGTAAGGAAGTAACCGATATAGAGCCAAATACGCCTGTGAAAGTCGAGATCGATTTTAAAGATGTGATCTTGGAGGATAACGAGGAAGACGGTCGCTTGACCGGAGAAGTAAAATTTATCCTCTACAAAGGCAACCATTATCATCTGACCGTGTTTACGGATTGGGACGAGGACATCTTTGTCGATACCAACGATGTATGGGATGATGGAGATCATGTCGGCATAACGATCGCCCCGGATAAAATTCGAATTATTCATGCTTAAAAAGGGAAGGAAGTGATCAATACGTTTTCTGCATTTTTTATGAGACGAAGGAACTGGACCATTCCTTATGTCCTGTTCTTGGCCATCTTTGTCGTGATACCGCTCCTCTTGATCGTGTATTACGCCTTTACGAATGACGAGGGGATGTTTACCTTCGCCAATTTCCGTAAGTTTATGATCCATCCCGAGGCGATAAACACCTTCGTGTATTCAGTCGGGATCGCTTTGATAACGACCATTCTTTGTCTGCTGCTGGGATATCCGGCCGCTTGGATATTGAGCCAAGCCCGATTTAATACTTCCCGTACGATGGTCGTTTTGTTTATCCTTCCGATGTGGGTCAATATCTTGATCCGTACGTTGGCTACCGTGGCTTTGTTCGATTTCTTGAATTTCCCGCTGGGAGAGGGGGCCTTGATCTTTGGCATGGTGTACAACTTCTTGCCCTTTATGATCTACCCGATTTATAATACGCTCCAGAAAATGGATCACAGCTTGATAGAGGCGGCGCAAGACTTGGGGGCGAATCCGTCGCAGGTATTTATCAAGGCCGTATTCCCACTATCGATGCCGGGAGTGATGAGCGGTATCATGATGGTGTTTATGCCGACCATCTCTACGTTTGCCATCGCCGAGTTGTTGACGATGAACAATATCAAGCTCTTCGGTACGACCATACAGGAGAATATCAATAACGGTATGTGGAACTACGGGGCGGCGCTTTCTCTTATCATGTTGTTATTAATCGGAATCACGGGATTGTTCAGCAATGAGAGCAGTGATTCGGCGAATGAGGGAGGGCTTATCTGATGGTGAAATATTTAGCTAAGGGATATCTGTGGGCTTTGCTTTTGTTGCTCTACTCGCCGATCCTGATTATCATGATCTTCTCGTTCACGGAGGCGAAAGTGCTGGGTAACTGGACCGGGTTCTCCACGAAATTATATAGCTCTCTTTTTGCCGGCAACGTACAACATTCGTTGGTCAGCGCCCTTTGGAATACGTTCGCTATCGCCATGATAGCCGCTACGGTATCTACCTTGTTGGGGAGCGTAGCCGCTATCGGGATCTTTAATTTGAAGGCGAGGGCCCGCAATGCCGTGAGCTTTGTCAATAACATCCCGATGTTGAATCCGGATATCATCACCGGTATTTCTTTGTTCCTGTTGTTTGTCAGCTTAGGGATCTCTCAAGGTTTGACGACGGTCGTGCTGGCGCATATTACGTTCTGTACGCCATATGTGGTATTAAGCGTCATGCCTCGCTTGAAACAAATGAACCAGAATATCTACGAGGCGGCGTTGGATTTGGGGGCGACTCCGTTTCAGGCCTTGTGGAAGGTGATCTTCCCGGAAATCCGTCCGGGTATGATCAGTGGCTTTATCCTTGCCTTCACGCTGTCTATCGACGATTTTGCCGTGACCATATTTACGATTGGTAATGAGGGCTTGGAAACCCTTTCCACCTTTATCTATGCGGATGCCCGGAAAGGAGGATTGACCCCGGAGTTGCGTCCCCTCTCAACGATTATCTTCGTAACCGTGTTAGTATTGTTGATTGTTATAAATAAACGTGCTGAGAAAGCGAAGCGAGCGTAAATGAAAATGAAGAAATTTATATCGATTCTGTCTGTTTGGGTCCTGCTTATGGGGCTGTTCACTTCTTGCGGGCGCTCGGACGAGGAGAGAAGTAAGATCTTGAAGATTTATAACTGGGGAGATTATATCGACGAGGATGTCCTGACGGATTTCCCGAAATGGTATAAGGAACAGACGGGCGAGGAGGTTCGGATTATCTATCAGGTCTTTGATATCAACGAGATCATGTTGACCAAGATCGAACGGGGGCATGAGGATTTCGACTTGATTTGCCCTTCGGAGTATATCCTTGAGCGCATGCTGCGGAAAAATCTCTTGCTACCGATCGACCGTAATTTCGGGAAGACACCGGATTATATCAACAATGTCTCTCCCTATATCCAAGCGGAACTGAATAAATTGAGTCAGCCGGGCCGGAAGACTACCGACTACGTGGTTCCTTATATGTGGGGAACCGCCGGCCTGTTGTATAATAAAGCCGATGTCTCGAGGGACGAGGTCATGTCGTGGAAATGCCTTTGGGACCCTCGTTTCAGGAATAAGATCTTGATGAAGGATAGCTATCGTGACGCTTATGGAACCGCCATCATCTACGCCCATGCGAGGGAATTGGCGGACGGTACCTTCACGGTGGAGCAATTGATGAACGATAGCTCCCCGGAAATGATCGCTATCGCCGAGGAATACTTAAAGAAAATGAAACCGAATATCGCCGGTTGGGAGGCCGATTTCGGTAAGGAGATGATGACGAAAGGAAAGGCGTGGCTGAATTTCACTTGGAGCGGCGACGCGGTCTGGGCCATGGAAGAGGCGAGTGCCGTAGGCGTAGATCTGGGGTATGAGGTTCCTTTGGAGGGTAGTAATATCTGGTACGATGGTTGGGCGATCCCTAAATACGCTCGCAACGTGAAGGCCGCCAGTTATTTTATGGACTATCTATGCCGTCCGGACATCGTCAGCCGTAATATGGAGGTGACCGGATATGTCAGCACCGTGGCCACCCCGGAAATATTGGCGGAAAAGATCGATACGACGCAGACCGAGTTCTCGGACGTAAGTTATTTCTTCGGACCGGGAGCGGAGCGTGTCCAGATAGACCCGGCTCAATATCCGGACCGGAAGGTCGTGGAACGTTGTGCCATGATCCGTGATTTCGGGAACGAGACGGAGGTGGTTCTGGAAATGTGGAGCCGGGTAAAAGGTGACAATCTTAACTCTTGGATTGTTATATTGATATTCGCTGTTTTCGGCTTGTTGTTTGTCTGGGTCGTTTACAAGCGGATCAATCGTTATCAACAGAAAAGACGACATCGCAGACGTCGTAGCTGGTATAAAAAGAAATGATATGGAAGGCATAAAGAACTTGATTATAGACTTGGGCGGTGTGCTTATTAACCTGACTCGCAACCGTTGTATCGAGGCTTTCGAGAATCTGGGCGTGGAGAATATCCGGGAACAGATCACGAATAACTATCAACATAAGGACTTGTTTGAGCGATTAGAGTTGGGAACGATTTCGGTGGAAC
>ENA-UPWN01001184-UPWN01001184.1-human-gut-metagenome-genome-assembly--contig:-NODE-1184-length-10887-cov-17.826179_pt1 | contig 10887 bp, 7 predicted proteins | sample MGYA00250050_ERZ773377 | MGnify/ENA primary metagenome ERZ773377 (study PRJEB29103, sample SAMN06112008) | human gut metagenome | biome: human gut; feature: ankylosing spondylitis patient; material...
AAAAAGGAGTACGCCATCCAGTTTGAGCTGGGCGGCAAGACCTGCACCGTGGGTGCCATTGGCAAGGGCAGCGGCATGATCGCCCCCAACATGGCCACCATGCTGGCCTTCTACACCACCGATGCCGCCGTTTCCCCCGCTCTGCTGGAAAAGGCCCTCAAGACCGTGGTGCCCGGCACTTACAACCAGATGAGCGTGGACCTGGACACCTCCACCAACGATACCCTGATCATCATGGCCTCCGGTCTGGCCGGAAACCCCGAGATCTGCGAAGAGAACGCCGACTATGATGCCTTTGTGGCGGCCCTGACCGCCATTGCTGAGCACATGTGCGCCGAGCACGCCGGTGACGGCGAGGGTGCCACCCACCTCATCACCTGCGAGGTGACCCACGCCCCCGACCTGAAAACGGCCCGTGCCGTCAGCCGCAGCGTGGTCTGCTCCAACCTGTTCAAGGCTGCTGTCTTTGGCCGCGATGCCAACTGGGGCCGCATCCTCTGCGCCATCGGCTACACCCCCGGCGATTTCTCCATCGACAAGGTCTGTGTCAGGCTGAGCAGTGCCGCCGGTGAGGTCTATGTCTGCGAGAACGCCGCCTACCACCCCTACAGCGAGGACGAGGCCGCCAAAGTTCTGGCGGAGCATGATATCCTTGTCAAGGTGGATATGGGTACCGGCGATGCCAGCGCCAAGGCATGGGGCTGTGATCTGACTTATGATTATGTGAAGATCAACGGGGATTATCGAACTTAATGGAACTCCTCCAGTCGCCTGCGGCGACAGCCCCCTCACGGAGGGAGCCTGAAAGCCTCCCTCTTTGAGGGAGGTGGCATCGCGTAGCGATGACGGAAGGAGTTCGTCTTGGTGAAAAACGAATGCCGGAGCAAGCGTGCTGGCGGCAAGGAGAGTATATGAAAAACGAAGAAATGGCCCTCCTGTTTTCGGAGGCGACCCCTTACATCCAGAAATACCATGGCAAGACCATGGTCATCAAATACGGCGGCAACGCCATGATCAACGAGACGCTGAAAAACGCCGTGATGAACGACCTTGTCACCCTGACCCTGCTGGGGGTGCGGGTGGTGCTGGTGCACGGCGGCGGCCCGGCCATCAACGAGATGCTGAAAAAAGTCGGCGTGGAGAGCCATTTCAACAACGGTCTGCGCGTGACCGATGACGCTACCATGGAGATCGTTCAGCAGGTGCTGGCCGGTAAGGTGAACAAGGACCTTGTGGCAAAGCTGCGCGGCCGCGGCGTGGGCCTGTGCGGCATGGATGGCCAGATGCTCCGCTGCACCGAACTGGACCCCGCGCTGGGCCATGTGGGCGAGATCATCCATGTGGACCCCACCCTGATCTCCACCCTGCTGGACGGCGGCTATATCCCCGTGATCGCAACGGTGGGCATGGACGATCTGGGCCAGGCCTATAACGTCAACGCCGATACTGCCGCCGCACAGATCGCCATTGCCCTCAAGGCCGAGAAGCTGGTTTCCATGACCGATATCGCCGGCCTGCTGCGGGATAAGGACGATGAGACCACCCTCATCCCCGAGGTGGAGGTCAGCGAGATCGAGGGCTACAAGGCTGCCGGCATCATTGCGGGCGGCATGATCCCCAAGATCGGCGGCATGGCCGATGCCATCTATCAGGGAGTTCACGAGGCGGTCATCATCGATGGCCGCGTGCCCCACTCCATCCTGCTGGAGCTGTTCTCCAACCGGGGCTCCGGCACCCGGTTCTACCGCCGCAGCCATCAGGAATAAGGCTTGCTGAAAATTATATCGGGCGATATAATAAAGATGAATAGGCTCCCCCTTTGGGGGCAACGACGACGACCGCCGCCAGTGGCGGATTGAGGGAGGAGTTGTTGGGGCAGTGGCCAGCAAGGTGCGAGTGCAATTGCACGAAGCAGCTGCTGGGAGCCACAACCTGGGCTGGCGAGCGAATGCGAGACTGAGAGGGCGAGGACGCTAACCAAGGAGGGTATATCTATGGATTCCGAAAAAGTCATCAAGCGGGACAACGAATATGTCCTGCACACCTATAACCGCAACCCCATTGCACTGGAAAAGGGCCACGGCCTGTATGCCGAGGGCCCCGAGGGCCAGAAGTATCTGGATTTCACCAGCGGCATCGGCGTGAACAGCCTGGGCTACTGCGACCTGACCTGGGCCGAGGCTGTCTCCGAGCAGGCCCATAAGCTGCAGCACACCTCCAACCTCTATTACACTGCCCCCTGCGGCAAGCTGGCCAAAAAGCTGTGCAAGCGCACCGGCATGAGTAAGGCGTTCTTTGGAAATTCCGGTGCCGAGGCCAACGAGGGTGCCATCAAGGCTGCCCGCAAGTACAGCTTTGACCACTACGGCAAGGGCCGCGATGTTGTGATCACGCTGGTCAACAGCTTCCATGGCCGCACCATTGCCACCCTGACCGCCACCGGTCAGGAGGTGTTCCACAACTACTTTGGCCCCTTCAACGAGGGCTTTGTCTATACCACCGCCGGTGACATCGAGGGCCTCCGGGAACTGGTGGACCGCCATACCTGTGCCATTATGCTGGAGCTGATCCAGGGCGAGGGCGGTGTGATGGCGCTGGACCCCGAGTATGTGCAGGCTGTGCGCGCCCTCTGTGATGAAAAGGACCTTGTCCTCATCGTGGACGAGGTGCAGACCGGCGTGGGCCGCACCGGCACCTTCCTGTGCTGTGAGCACTACAACCTCAAGCCTGATATCGTCACGCTGGCCAAGGGCCTGGGCGGCGGCCTGCCCATCGGTGCCGTTCTGCTGAACGAAAAGACCGCCGAGGGCATGGGCCCCGGCAGCCATGGTTCCACCTTTGGCGGCAACCCGGTGGTCTGTGCCGGTGCCAACGTGGTGGTGGATCGGATGGATCAGAGCTTCCTGGCCAATGTCAGCGAGCGGGCCGTCCAGCTGCGCGCCGGTCTGGCCAAGCTGCCCATGGTCAAGAACCTTTCCGGCATTGGCCTGATGGTGGGCATCGAGTTCTTTGGCGGCATCCAGGCTGCGGATGTGCTGGCCGCCTGCCGCGAAAAGGGCCTGCTGGTGCTCACGGCCAAGAGCCGCCTGCGCCTGCTGCCCCCGCTGACCCTGACCGCCCACGATGTGGAAAAGGCTCTGGGCATCCTGAACGAGGTGCTGACCGAGATGGAGCAGAAGGCTCCAAAGGAGCAGGCATGAAACATCTGCTGAAAATGAGCGACCTCTCCCCCGCTGAGCTCCACCACATCCTGGATGTGGCAGAGGAGCTCAAGGCAGAGCAGAAGGCCGGGACGACCCCGGAGCTGCTCAAGGGCAGGAGCGTGGCGCTGATGTTCTCCAAAAATTCCACCCGCACCCGCACCAGCTTTGAGGTGGGTGTCTACCAGCTGGGCGGTCTGGGCAATTACATGAACGCCGCCACCGAGCTGCAGTCCGGCCGGGGCGAGCCCCTCAAGGATACCGCCCGGGTGCTGGGCCGCTACTACGACTGCGTGGTCTGGCGCACCTACCGTCAGCGCGATCTGGAAGAGTTTGCCGAGCTGGCCGGTGTGCCCGTGATCAACGGCCTGACCGACTACGCCCATCCCTGCCAGGTGCTGGCCGACCTGATGACCATCCGGGAGCGCCGGGGTACGCTGGAGGGCCAGAAGCTCTGCTTTATTGGCGATGGCTGCAGCATGGCAAACAGCCTGATCGTGGGCGGCCTGCTGGCAGGGATGCGTGTGACCTGCGTCTGCCCCGAGGGCTACCGCCCCGCCGCCGATGTGCTGATGTTCGCCCACAGGTATGGCGAAAAGTTTCACCTGCTCACCGACCCCGCCGAGGGTGTGAAGGATGCCGATGTGGTGGTGACCGCCGCATGGAACACGGCCCCCGGTACCCCCGAAAGTGAGCGCCGTCTGCGGGACTTCGCGGGTTTCCAGGTGACTGGCAGACTGATGGAGGGTGCAAAGCCCGATGCCATGCTTCTCCACTGCCTGCCTGCGCACCGGGGAGAGGAGATCTCCACCGCTGTCTTTGAAGAACACGCCGACGAGATCTTTGACGAGGCCGAGAACCGTCTCCATGTGCAGAAAGCCGTGCTGGCCATCCTGCTGGCCGGTCTGTAAAAACGAGAAAGAACCCCGGAGCTGCAGGAAACTGCAGCTTCGGGGTTCTTATGGTTTCTCTCAGGGTCTGCGGCTCAGGCCGTGGCCATCATCAGACCCTGCCAGCGCCCTTGTCCAGGATCTTATTGAACTGGAGGAAGAAGGTGGTGGCGGTCACGACAGCGGCGATGATGTCACTGACGGGTTCGGCGAGGAACACGCCGAACACGGGGTTCGCGACCACATGGGGCAGGATGAAGATGAGGGGAATGAGCAGGATGAGCTTGCGCAGGCAGGCCAGCAGCAGGCTGACCTTGGCCTGACCCAGCGCCATAAAGCTCTGCTGGCAGGCGATCTGGACACCGGTGGAGAAGATACCCGCCATATAGATGCGCATGGCCCAGGTGGTGTAATCGATCAGGGCGGCATCCGAGGTGAAGATGCCCGCCACTGCACCGGGAACCAGCATCATCAGCAGCCAGAAGATGGTGGTGTAGCCCAGGCAGAGGGTCAGCTGGAAGCGGAACGCCTGCTTGACGCGATCCTTCTTGCCTGCACCGAAGTTGAAGCTCATCACCGGCTGGCCGCCCTGGCAGATGCCCGAGATGGGCATGGTGCACAGCTGGGAGGCGCTGGTGATCACGGTCATGGCACCCACGGCCACGTCACCGCCGTAGCGGGCCAGGCTGGAGCTGAAGCTGATGGACAGCAGGCTCTCGGTGGAGAGCATGACGAAGGTGGAGATGCCCAGTGCCAGCACGGGCATGATGATCTTCCCTTCCAGCTTCATGTCCTCTTTGCGGATCTTGAGGATGGTCTTGGGGCCGGTGAGGAAGCGGATGACCCAGATGGCACCCACTGCCTGGCTCAGCACGGTGGCAATGGCAGCGCCCTTTACGCCCATGCCCAGCCCAAAGATGAGGATGGGGTCCAGCACGATGTTGATGACCGCACCGATAACGGTGGTCAGCATACTGATCTTGGCAAAGCCCTGCGCGGTGATGAAGGTGTTCATGCCAAGCACGATCAGCACGCAGATCGTGCCCAGAATGTAGATGCGGCTGTAAGCCAGAGCGTAGGGCAGAGTGGTGTCACTGGCACCAAACAACCGCAGCAGAGTGGGTGCGGCGGCGTAAAAGACGATGGTCAGGACGACCGAGAAGAGCAGCAGCATGGTAAAGCTGTTGCTGACGATCTTTTCTGCCTGCTTCTTGTCGCCCTGGCCCATGGCGATGGCGGTGCGGGGCGCGCCGCCGGAGCCGATGAGCATGGCAAAGGCGTTCAGGAGCATCAGGATGGGGGTAAACAGGCCTACGCCGGTCAGAGCCGCCGCGCCGATCCCCGGGATGTGGCCGATGTAAATGCGGTCCACGATGTTGTACAGCAGGTTGACCACCTGCGCCACAACGGCAGGGATCATCAGCTGAAGCAGGAGCTTTTTCACGTCACCCGTGCCCATATCCTGCTGTTTTTTCTGCGTTTGTGCCATTAAAAGTGTCTCCTTTGGTTTGAGCGAGACGGAGAGGGCTTCCCTCAGAACGTCAGGCCGAAGTTCATCTCGTAGTAGTTGCCTGCGGCATCACGGTAGGCGTAAGCCTTGCCGTTCTCGTCCTTCATGCTGTCGGGCATGTAGGCATCCTTTGCAAAGCCGGGCACGTCGTTGGGGCTGATGCAGACACCGTCCGCGTTCACAGCCAGCACCTCGTCGCCCTTGGGCAGGGTCAGAGGCAGCTTGCCAACGGGAGCAAAGCGGCCGAACATCACATCCAGCGTTGCGGAGGGGTAGGTGTCAAAGCCGACGGTCAGAGCGTCGGAGACCTTCTCCACATTGCCGACCTCCCAGGCCAGCGGGCAGTTGATGTTGGAAACGACCTTGCCGCCGTGGGCGTGGACCGCAGCAGCGATACCGGCCAGACGGTTTGCGCCCACCAGAGTGGTCTCCTTGTGGGTCTCGGTGGTGGGCTTGCCGCTCTCATCCACGTTGCAGACCGTCTTGTCCTCGCAGATGTCCAGCTCCAGGTAGCCCGGGGTGGCGTTGAAGTATGCACCGGACTGGGGGCTGACCATCAGCAGGGCCACCTGGGCCTCATCGGGGGTGTCCACCAGAGTGACATTGCCCAGCATCTCGCGCAGGGCCTTGGTGGCGGCCTCACCGGCCTTGGCGCTCTTGCCAAAGGCCTCAGCGTAGACCTTGGTGCCGTCCTTCAGGGGCAGGGTGCCGTCGTTCTTCAGCAGGACAACGGACTCGCGGTGCACGCGGGAAGCTTCCTCCCAGTCGGCCTTGGTGGCAACGACCTCGGCGGCCTTCCTGGGGTCGGCGTAGGTGTCCTCGAACATGCCCTGACGGAACAGCTCGGTCAGGGTGCGGCTGACAGCACGGTTCAGGCTGGCATCGGTCAGCACCAGATCTTCCTTCTTGAAACCGGCGGGCACCGCGTGGGTGTCGTAGTAGTCGTTGGTGCCGCGGGCGTAGCTCTCCTCGCCCAGCTCGTTGTCCAGCAGGCCGGAGATCAGGTCCACGCCGCTCTGGGTGACGGCATAGCCGATGCGCTCGGGCTCGTCCAGCATGTCAACACCCCAGCACATGTTGTGGACAATGCCGGTGTCGGAGTTGATGTAGCCCTTGAAGCCCATCTGGCCGCGCAGCAGGCCGTCGATGAACACCTTGTTGTAAGCAAAGCCGTAGGGCTGGAGCTCGATGGGGTTGCCGTTGAAGTCCTCCTGCGGAGCGCTCTTCTCGGCGCTGGGCTTGGAGTAGTAGGGCATGATGGACTCGGCATTGTGGCGGATGGCGGCACGGAATGCCGGGATGTGGTACTTCTGCAGGGAGCCGGGGGTGGCGTAGATGTTCCACTGGCCTGCTGCATAGTGGGGGTCAAAGCCGTTCTCACGGGCACCGCCGCCGGGGAAGTGCTTCACGGTCATGGAAACGCCCTCGGGGGTAACGCCGTTGCTGCCGCCCTGGATGCCGGGGATCAGGTGGTCAAAGATCTCCTCAATGAGCTCGGGGTCCTCGCCAAAGGTGCCGAAGGTACGCTGCCAACGGGGGTCGGTGACGCAGTCGGCCATGTACATGTAGCCCTTCTTCAGGCCGCAGGCGTTCCACTCGCGGCGGATGGTGTCGGCGAACTTGTCGATAATGTCGATGCGTGCGGTGCCCTTGACGGCAGCAGCAATGCCCAGGGTGCCGGGATAGGTGGCAAACACGCCGGTGGCATCGTTCATGCCGAACACGACCTCACCGTTCTCGTTGCGGCTGTTGGACATGACCTGCATGGGAACAAAGTGATCACAGGTCTCGGTCAGGTACTGCAGCTGGTTCAGGTAATCTGCCAGATCCTCGGGCGTGGGGCTCTCGCGCAGGATGACGTGGCGGTTGAAGCTCTTCTTGACCATGTCAGAGGTGCTGGGCAGGGACTGGGAGCCGAAGATGCTGTCGGAGACGTTCACGGGTGCCTCGTCCAGCAGGCCGCTTTCGTCCGCCACGGGCTTGTGGCCGTTGGCTGCCAGACGGGGGGAAGGATACTTGGGGCCCATGCGCCAGTCGGAGGTGAAGATCTGGCCGATCTTCTCGCTGGTGGTCAGAACCTTGACATAGGCCTCGGCGCGCTCAGCCGGGGTCAAGCGCCAGTCGTTGACTGCGCTGACGGTGCCGGTGCCGTCGATGTCCTTGAAATACAGGCCGTCCTGCTCGATGACCTTGCGCTCCACGGTGCTGATGGTGGGGCCGTTGGGGTTCTGGTAGCGCTTTACACGCTCGGATGCTTTCACTGCCATAGTGTTTTCTCCTTTTCTTTTGAACGCAGCGGCCCATGCCACAGAGCCGCAGATGCTATACCTATTATAAGAGGCCGCCGCGCGGAACAACTAGAAAAATTTTTGGATATTTCCGCACTTTCCTTGTATTCTTTTTTTGCGCGCGGTTGGAATACAAGTCTGTTTTGTGGAATGTGCTGTACTAGTATCTTGCAATCATGTGCAAAATGACGAACGCTGTTTTTTAAAACTGTTGATTTCGCCCAAGGAGAGTAAAATTGTCCTGTTTTCCCACAAAATTTTACTAACAGAAATTTGAGGGATAGTTCATAATGTATACATAAAAATCCCCCGGTTCGCGATGTGGCAGCCGCAGCCCACGGGGGACCGAATGAAAGGCCGGAGTGAGTGGCAGCACACCGGCCGCAGAATTGAAAGGAGAGCTTCTCTATGGCAAAGGTCAAACAGCCGCTTGAAGAAAACGGCATCCACAGAGCGAAAATGTGGGAGATCATGATGTACGCTCTGAACAACACCTCCACCAACACCTACATGGTCGTGGTCGGTTACATCAGCTACTTCCTGATCGGTATCGTCGGTCTGGCATCCGTGCTGGCCGGTTCTATTGTTACCATCATGCGTGTCTGGGACGGTGTCACCGACCCGTTCGTTGGTATGATGGTCGATAAGACCAACGGCAAGTTCGGCAAAAACCGTCCGTTCATTGTCATCGGTCAGATCATCATGTTCGCCACCACCTTCGTGATGTTCAACTTCATCCCCAAGATGGGCACTGGTGTCCGCTTTATTGCGTTCATCATCATCTACATGATCTACATCATTGGCTACACCTGCCAGTGCGTTGTCACCAAGTCTGCTCAGACCTGCCTGACCAACGATCCCAAGCAGCGCCCCATCTTCGCAATGTGCGATACTGTGTATAACATTGTTCTGATGAACATCATGTTCCCCATCATTGTCACCGATGTCCTGGTGCCCAAGTTCACCCTGACTGCCGAGGCCAACGCTGCCGAGATCGCTTCTCTGGTGGCACAGAACCCTGCTCTGGCAGGCATCGTGGAGAAGTCCGGCGGCAGCCTGTCCGCTTTCTACAACCCCGGCCTGTTCACCACCATGCAGCTGATGTTCGGCGGCCTGTCCGCTGTCTTTGCAGTCTGCGCCATCATCGCCCTGTGGCGTAAGGACAATCCGAAGTACTTCGGTCTGGGCACCACCCAGAAGGTCGGCATCAAGGATTACGTTGACACCCTGGCTCACAACCGTGCCATCCAGATGCTGGTGGTCTCCGCATCTACCGATAAGCTGTTCATGTCCACCAAGAGCAACGCTACCGTTATGATCTGCCTGTTCGGCATCATCTTCGGCAACTATGCCGCATTCTCCAGCTACTCTCAGATCACCTCTATCCCCATCTGCCTGATTTCTCTGCTGCTGATGAACAAGATCGCTCGTCAGATGGGCCAGAAGGCATCCATGCTGGTGGGTACCTGGGGCGGCATCATCGGCTCCATCGCCATCACCCTGTTCCTGTTCTTCTTCAACCCCAAGGGCGATGCTTCCAAGTTCTCTCTGCCCGCATTCCGCCTGATCCGTCCTGACACCTGGGGCACCCTGTTCACCGGCTGGACCACCACCGCTTTGATCTTCGTGCTGCTGGTCATCGCATGGTCCGGCGTGCAGGCACTGTCCTCCTCCATCGTTATCACCATGACCGCTGACTGCGCTGACTACGAGGTCTATCGTACCGGTAAGTACGTTCCCGGCCTGATGGGCACCCTGTTCAGCTTCGTGGATAAGCTGATCTCCTCTCTGGCAGCCACTCTGGTGGCCCTGTTCTACTCCGTGGCCGGCTTCAAGGACGCTCTGCCCGACACCATGACTCCGTACTCTGACGGCATCTTCTGGGCAACCATCGGCTGCTTCGTCCTGCTGCCCATCGTTGGCTGGCTGTGCAACGTTGTTGCCATGCACTTCTATCCCCTGACCAAGGAGAAGATGGCAGAGATCCAGGCTGAGATCGGCCGCATCAAGGCTGAGGCTGCTGCAAAGCAGGCTTAATGCCAACCATCTCCCTGCGGAAATTTTGAATCCGGGACAGCGCCGCTGTCCTGCATCGTAACCGGAAATGTCCTGCGGCGGGCCATCCTCTGCCGCAGGACTTTCTGATACCCTGAGACCCGGAAGGAATACCACTATGGCAGAAGAAAACAAGCTGAACCAGACCCCTGAGATCACCCCGGCCCCCGCCGCTGAGGCCCCGGAAAAGGCCCCCACCACCGGCGAGCTGCTGGGCGATGTGGAGCACTACGACGAGGAAAAGGACGATTGGAGCACCGGCTATTACGGCACCGGCAGCCGCCAGCAGGTAACGGACGATGTGTTCCACAAGCTGGAGACCGGCGAGGAGCTGACCCGGGACGACTTTATCAAGGCGGAGCTGGCGCTGCAGGATGCCAAGCTGGAAGCCGGCATCGATCTCGAAAAGGAGAAGAGCCCGGGCCTCATTGGTAAGTATCACGATTGGAAAAAGAACCGCGTAAGGCACAAGGTGAACAAAAAGAAGTACCTTCTGCTCTGCCTGTTTCTGGGCTGGTGCGGCGGCCACCGCTACTATGAAAAGCGGTATGCGCTGGCGGCCTTCTACACCCTGTTCTTCTGGAGCGTGGTGCCCTTTTTCCTCTGCGTGACCGACCTTCTCATTGCACTGCCCATGCAGGCTGATGAGAACGGCGACATCCTGATCTGACATCTTCCTCTATTCATTCATTTACCTCCTAGCGCCAGAAAGGGCCTGCGGCATTTGCCGTGGGCCCTTTCTGCTGCCGGAGAACGCTTTTTGCAGTGCATGGCATAGTGGCGGCTAACTGGCGTTGTGCTATACTAGTATATCAATTGATTGTGCAATAAGCACAATAGATTTTTTCACGTTAGTGAAATTTTTCCCATAATCGTAAAAATGACCTGTTTTACCTTAAAATATTACTAACGGATATGTAAAAAAACGTTCATAATATAGACAT
>ENA-UPWN01001210-UPWN01001210.1-human-gut-metagenome-genome-assembly--contig:-NODE-1210-length-10755-cov-7.765593_pt1 | contig 10755 bp, 19 predicted proteins | sample MGYA00250050_ERZ773377 | MGnify/ENA primary metagenome ERZ773377 (study PRJEB29103, sample SAMN06112008) | human gut metagenome | biome: human gut; feature: ankylosing spondylitis patient; material...
TATCATTTCCAGAGAGCCTTTTTTGAATTGCTGGACATATTTGTTATTCATATCGTCGCCTCTCTTTAGTTTCGCTACTTAGGCTTGCTAAGTAGCAACTATATTATATCTCTTTCGAGGTATCAGAGTCAATAGTCTTAACGAAAAAGTTACAAGATGCGTGCGTAAGGCAATATCGGAATAATGGGCTGCTGTCTATCAAATTCTTGTGTGTTACTTTATGGCACATGAGCATTTCCAGCACGTATCCATCATACCACCTTTTTACCTCTGCAAAATCTTTATGATATTTATCACAGAGTTTTTCAACTTCCAGCTCCGTAAACCCAATATAAGAAACCAGTGCCCCGGCATCTAACATTGTAAATTCATCAAAATTGTTGAGTGCAGATTGCGTTTTCATTTTCTTGATTGGCAAAATTCCTGTCAGATACGCCAGACTGATAAATCTGGTAGGTTCTGTTCCCTTGAACATTCCACGCAGAAAATTAATGTAATTTTCCTGCTCGTCCCTGTTATTTGCCTCGTCACGAATCAAAATATCCCATTCATCAATGATTACAATGAATTTATTTCCGGTCACAGTATAGATTTCTGACATTGCTTCCGGCAAAGATACCGTTTCTTCCGAAATAATATCCGGATATTTTTCTTTTAATTCTGCTATGACACTTTTTTCAATATAAGAAACAACTCCTGCTGCTCCCTTCGCTGGAGCAAGGCACCACTGAATATCAAGATGTATAACATCATGTTTGTTCAGATGCTGTCTAAAATCCCCTGCATGGCTAATTTCATAATCTGCAAATATATCTGCTGAATCGCAGCCTTTGCTGTAATAAGCTGTAAGCATATCCGCTGTGACAGACTTTCCAAAACGACGCGGTCTGCTGTTGCAGATAAACGCCTGCTTTGTATTGATCACTTTATTGGTATACGCAAGCAAACCTGTTTTATCAATATAAATTTCTGAATTTAACGCTGTCTCAAATGCACTGTAATCAGGATTAAGAAATCGTCCCATGTGTCATGCTCCCTCTGTATTGTCTATTTCCGTGTCTTTCAAATGTTTATTCTGCAATTATACAATTTGCTGTTTTTCTTTTCAAGGTGAACTATGATATTGTCATTTCCTTTTCACGATTTTCATTGTACATTATAGACGTTCTATTTCGAGTTAACTCTGTCCCAAAATGTCCCTTTATCTCTATCATATTAACATTGGGTAATCCTGATCTTTTCCCCGACTTCAGCATTTTCATATTTTTCTTTTCCTATATAAAAAATACTTGCATATCCCGATGTACTGTCTCTTCCTTCCACCGGATAATGATATATCATGCATGAATCATCCGATGCTCCTGCATCCCTGCTTTCTGCTTCTATCGGAAGCTTTTTATCTACAACTTTTAACTGGCTTGCTTTTTTTTTACATAATTAGGATCTGGTAAATCAAAAGGAATTGCTATTACAAATTTACACATAGTTGCATGACTTTTTAAAGCATTACTATATGATTTATCCGCTTCAGCAATTACTCCATCTATATCAAATACATATTCTGCGAATTATTGTATACTCTGATATTCTTCCAGTTCATACGCTACCTCTTTATCCCATCAATACTTTTCCAGTTCCCTGCCGATCCACGATACAATATCTAATGTATCAGCAAATGCGATTCCTTCGCTGTATGTATTTTCTTCCTTGTACTTCTCCCATATACGCTCTAAAAACTGACTTTCCTGCATGTCTTCGATTATCTCCTTATATTCTGTCAGTTCTTCTAAAGAGTCTCTTTTGATTGCTGTTGCCTGAACCGCCTCTTTTAAAACGTTCCACTAGTCTTTCGAACATAAATATTTGTAAAACTTCTTGTGGTTTCAAATTCATTTTCTTTGCTATGTTTTTAACAGCACCTTTTATCTGTTCTGCACTTTTCATTGTAATACCTCCATGTATTTTTCTAATTCTTCAGTTATACGAAATGCCTTTCCATACTTCATCAATTTTCGTATGTTCTTTTCCCGACTCTTAAAATATACGTTTAATGCATTACTGTAGAGCTGCATATCCACTTTTTTTCTATCCCTTATCAAGTCACATATGGTTCTCTCTCTATCATACACACGAATCTTTGCTCCCTGCGGTGATATAACCTCTACGATGCCAATGCCATACAAATCCTTCGGTAAATAATGATATTTTACTTTCGTATCAATCTTTAGTCTGGATGTATTGTATCCTCTCGGCACTGTGCAACTTAGCACATTAGGTACTCTATCAGAAAGATTCCAAAAATATGCAGATGTTCCGTAAGAAAAAATTCCTTTCGGACATCTCTGCTGGAACTCATAATATTCATCTACGTCTTCCTTGCTAAGAGAATAAAGACCATGTCCTAATTTCTCAATCAGACCACTCTCCAACATTTCTCGAATTTTCTCTTTTCTAATGCCGGCTTCTATAACCATTTGTGTTTTAAAAACATTATTGTTTTTTCTTGCTATTTCTTCAATCTTTTCATAGTCGGTCATACCATCACCTCTAATTTGTACTATTTGACTTCAATTTTATCATTTTGAAGTCCAAAAGTACATGTTCAATTATTAGTATTCCCAAAAAAATTTAGATTATTTACTCATATCTGATTTCCTGCTCCAAATGATATATATGATTATTGGCGATTATTTCGAGGATGATGCCTCTGATGAACTGACAAATGATCCTGTATTCAAGTCTGTACTTGAAAAAGATGCGCTTGCATCACAGCCTACGGTATCAAGATTCTTTAACCGTATGGATGAAGACACTTTAAACCAGTTCCTTGCGATTACCAGAGTACTTCGGATGAGAATTTACAGTATTCAGATGCCACAGGCTGTTATTCTGGATCTGGATTCCACTCTTCTTGATGCATACGGCAGACAGGAAGGCAGAGCCTTTAACTTTCACTATCAGCGCAATGGTTATCATCCACTTGTCTGTTATGATGGAATGACCGGGGATTTGATAAAGATCCAGCTGCGTGATGGAACACAGTATTCCTGTACCGGAGTAGTTGATTTTTTGCAGCCAGTACTGGACATTCATTCAGCAAGATATCACATTCAAACTGTGTAGCAGCTGCCCTTATAAAAATGAATTCTATGAGACACTTTCAAATATTGGCATCTCGGCTTTTTACTTTTCTTCATCTGTGAATTTTGCGTTACTATTTTCTATTATCATCAATTTTCTCCTGTTATTTTCTCTCCTACAACTGCAACAATTGCGTGATTTCTGCGGCTTTGATGTTGTACCAGATGACTCAAAATCCACCCACTTTACCTTGTAACAAAGCTAATTTTTATAAACCAATAGAATTAAGATCTACATGATAAGATTCATAATTTTTTCCACTATAATATACTCTGACATTTTCTCCCTGATAATCTCTTTGAGGTTCCCCCCACTGCCCTCTGGATGCAAAAATATGTATTTTCCCATCCGGTGCATCATATCGGCATAACACTGTATACCCCATAAATGCTCTGTTTTTTTCATCAACCGGAGTTTTAAACTGCTCACTTAAACTATCTGTAACTTTCAAAAACATTGGCTTTACAATACTGTTAACCTTTATTCTTCCCACAAGTTCCACCCCACAGGTTACCGCATTTATATAATTTCCTTCTTTCAGTAAAGCACGTTCTTTTCCTCTGCTATCAAACTTAAACTTATGTAAAACTGCCGAATCCGGCAAAATAGAACTTGTATCTACATAATACTTCTTTGGATTTTTCAAATCGACATAAACCTTTAATTGCTTCTCTTTAATTAAAGCCGATGGATTATATAAAAGTGACTTGCTTTTAAACAGATATTCTTTTCCATTTGCTTCCACATATTTACATACAATAAAATAGGGATTCATTGAAATACGGTCTATCTGTACTTTCTGATATACATTTACATCAATATCGACAATATCTGCATAAATATATTTTCCATTTGCAATTAATTTTTCTTTTTTTCGTAGTATAAATTATCATGCAAATTATTCCAACGATTAAAAAAACTGCCAGAACGCTGCCAAAGATAATTGAAAACAACCACAAAGATGGGACTATGAAACACAAAATCAGACTACCTGAAACACCCAAAGTTCCTATACATAAAAATATAATACCCAGCTTTTTTAATAAGCTTGCTCCGTTTTCCATGATGTCATTATTCCTTTTCCTTTATTTTTCTTTTTTCAAATTAAAAACCAAACCTAATACTCCAAATAACATAATACCAATTGGTATTGCAATGGGAACAATAATCGTAGTAGGTTTTATGTCCCTGTTATTGGTATAAATATACGGATTCTCAGGATCAACCCATAATGTTATTTTTGTTCCTTCTGGTACAGGATCTGATGTTAGATTATGTATAGTTGTTTGTATTTTTTTATCTTCAACAACATACTCAACAACTTGATTATAACGATAACTTTGACCATAATCACTGTCAGATTTCAAATCTGATTTATTATCAATAACAATTGCTTCGACCTCTAACGTACATACCTCCGCACTCTGCTTTATTGAAGGTATACCAACCAGAAGTGTGAATACAAGCATTGCTATTCCACCTATCAAAAAAATAAAACTAACAATTATATTTTTTGAATTCATCTTTTTTTTCATGTTAACCACCATTTACTCTTTTTGAATTTACTGCATTTTACTCATAAAATACAAATTTCTCATTTGCAAATTCGATTTGAGTTTCATCTTACCTGCACGCAATTGCTATTTTTCATTATTTGCCTTTTAAACTTATCCTTACTTTTCCACCTATTACCGCATCATCATACTGCTCTTGTGTCAAATAATAGATACTCTCATACCCAATTGTTGTATCTCTTCCAACAATCGAATAAAAATTCCCCTCTTTTTGTATCTCAGTTTTAAAGATGTAGTCAGGATCAGATACCGGATAACATTTTACAGTAAAGGTATCATTCGTCAGTGTTCCCCCACGTCCTCCCAGTGAAATGATTTCAAAGTCTTCATTGTATTTTTCCTTTAATACTTTTTTCGCAATGCGAACCTCACTTTTTGTTGAAGCAAAAATTCCCATACAGCCACTTCCTCCTATCATAAGACATACCATGACCATAATTACTGTGATTCTTCCCAAGTTTCTCATAATACTGTACCTCACTCCTCATATATCAAGCGATAACGTCCTGACGCTGTTTGTAGTTAGTGTCTGCTGACCAAGCAGTTCTTTGCAGTTTTCGACTCTTATATCAGTTCCAATCATGCAAAAATCGGAACTGATACAAAAAAACACAAAGTATTCGTCTCAGAATCTGGGTTATCTTTAAAGCTTCTCTATTGCCCTGTCAGAGAATCCCTGTCCGTTATCTCCCCATCTTTTAGAACCGGTTCCTCTGTATGCCACATATAAATCTCCGTCAGGACTTTTGAATGCACATGCCTGTATTGGATCATCTGTACATTCTTCTCCTGTATAATTGAAGAAATCCTGTCCATTTGTCTCATGATCATAATGGCTCTGACTGACCAGCGTATATTCTCCAAGACTCGGATTTTCCTCACAAGCTTTTTTCAAAACTTTATAGCATTCACTATCTTTGTACTCAGATTTTGTATCTTTTAGTAATTGATTTAAATTTTTTCCCTGTATATCTTCTGTATCAGACTGATAATTCAAATACATATATGCATCTAATATTACCGAAATATCAGCTACTTCACTATCAAACTCCGCCATTCCTATGCCTCCCAATAAGATTCTGTAAATGTTTTGTTATCTTCCATTTCTGCACTATAATGTCTCAATCGTTGTTTATTTATTATCACATCACTTTTATAAGATGAATCATGCATCAATTTTTCATCAAAATTTTCCACAAAATACAAATCTATCCAACTACAAAATATACCATTGGTCAATATCTGTTCCTTTAGCTTACTTTCAATTTCTTCATTGCTTTTGTCACTTTTTATAAATGCTGTTAAATGAATATGCTTTTCCGCTATGTACTCTTCAAAAGTAGTATCCGCATCAAACTGCGATGCTGAACTACTAAGATCTGCACCTTCATAGTGTGTAAAATAATACGGAGCATCCCCAAATACTTCCGACAACATTGAATCTATTAATTCATCCACCTGGTGTGCATATTTAATATCCAAATAATTATCATGATATGCATCATGATTTACATCATAAATTACCGAAATTTGTTTTCCCGGATATTTCTCACTTGTACAGATAAATCTCTTCCATGGATCTGAATCAAACAGCGTACCCCCATAAGTTTCATAATATTCGAATTTATCATCATATTTATTTTCAAGATATTTCACAACTCCATAATGGTTATATCTGTTTTTTGTCATGCTGCACCCTGCTAAACCTGTCAATATTAGTGTTGTTACTACCAGTACTATATACTTTTTCATAAGCTTCCTTCTCCATGTATATCCATTCAATCTTCCCAATAAGATTCCCTAAATGTTTTATTGTCTTTCATGATTGCGACATAGTGTCTCACTGCTGATACATTTAAGTCATATAAGTAAGAATCATCATCCAGCCTCTGCTCATCAAAATCCTCCACAAAATGCAAGCAAATATTTCTGCAATACATACCACTGTTCAGTATCTGTTCCTCTATCTTACTTTCGACTTCTTCATTGCTTTTGTCACTTTTTATATAAGCTGTTAAATTATGATTCATTATCAAATTCTGACATCTTAATCCACCTCCCAATAACATTCTGTAAATGTCTTGTTATCTTTCATTTTTGCATAAAAATGTCTTGACTTTTTTCCCTTTCTTATTACGTCATTTCTATATGCAAAATAATCCAAAGTATTTTCATCAAGATCTTCATCAAAATAGAGGTTTATCTCATAACACCATATACCATTATTCAATAACTGTTCTTTCATCTCATGTTCAATTTCTTCATTGCTCTTATCACTTTTTACAAAAGAATATAAAAACAGACGCTTCATTGCTATATATTGTTCAAAAGTAGTATCTCCGTCGAACTCTGATACACTCCCATCAATATCTTCATCCTCATAATGTGGAAAACAATATGTATTCTCCCCAAAGACTTCCGACAACATAGAATCAAATAATTCATCCACTTGACGAGCATATTTAATATCCAGATAATTATCATGATATTTTTTATATTTCACATCATAAATTACTAAAATATGTTTTCCCGGATATTTTTCACTGGTACAGATAAATCCCTTCCATGGATCTGAATCAAACAGCGTACCCCCATAAGTTTCATAATATTCGAATTTATCATCATATTTATTCTCAAGATATTTCACAACTCCGTAATGGTTATATCTGTTTTTTGACATACTGCACCCTGCTAAACCTGTCAATAGCAGTGCTGTTACCAATAGTAAAATACTCTTTTTCATAACGTTCCCTTCTCCCTTAATATTCCGTTTGTAATTCTACAATTGTAGGCTCTTCTCCCAGTAGTTCTTGCATTGTTCCATTAAATACTGTTGCTTCTTTTGCCAACTTGTCAAACTCATTTATTTTTTCACTTGAAACATTTTCCCAATATAGGACTCTGCTTCCTCTATCTTTTAAGCATGGATATTTCTCAACCAGAGTTTCCACCGATCCACTTACGGATTCATAACTATCTCTCCTATCATAAGACATACCATGACAATAATTACTGCTATACTTCTCCATTTTTTCATAATACTGCACCTCACTCCTCCCAATTACAGTCTGTAAATGTTTTGTTATCTTTCATATTTGCACTATAATGCCTCACTTCTGGTTCCTCTGATACAACCTCCTTTATGTAAGAGGAATCATTCATCCGCTCCTTATCAAACTTCTCCACAAAAGCCAAGTCAATCCAGCTGCAAAATATACCATTTTTCAATATCTGTTCTTTTATCCTACTTTCAATTTCTTCATTGCTTTTGTCACTTTTTACACAAGCAGTTAAATGAATATGTTCTTCTGCTATGTACTCTTCAAAAGTAGTATCTGCATCATACTGCGATACCAACCCGGTGATATCTGCACCTTCATAATGATTAAAATAATAAGGATCATCCCCAAACACTTCCAACAACATGGAATCTATTAACTCATCCACCTGACGAGCATATTTAATATCGAAGTAATTATCATGATATTCATCATGATTTACATCATAAATTACTAAAATATGTTTTCCCGGATATTTTTCACTGGTACAGATAAATCCCTTCCATGGATCTGAATCAAACAGCGTACCCCCATAAGTTTCATAATATTCGAATTTGTCATCATATTTATTTTCAAGATATTTCACAACTCCATAATGGTTATATCTGTTTTTTGTCATGCTGCCCCCTGCTAAACCTGTCAATAGCAGTGCTGTTACCAATAGTAAAATACTCTTTTTCATAACGTTCCCTTTCAAACTAAAATTCAATACAAGTTCCATCCGTCTTAAGAAGAAACTGCATTTGTCCTGTAAGTGTTGTCGCATCTTTTGCCATTTCCTTAAACTCGCCTAATGTTTCATTCGATACATTGTCCCAATACTCTACTACACCTGTTAAATCCGGATATTTTTCCATCAATTGTTTTAATGGTTCTTCCACCGAATCATAATCTTTTGTGGTAACAATATAGATAACAAAATCAGCATTATTTTCTTCCATAAAATCTTCATATGATACCTGACTATCCGTTCCCTCAACTGTTGATAGTCTTGAAAAAACCAGCAGTGAAACATTCTCATCATCATCAATTATCTCTGCAAGTTCCAATCATTCAAAAATCGGAACTGATAATGATTCCTATGGCAATTATACAATTTGCTGTTTTTCTTTTCAAGGTGAACTATGTGTAGTCCTGCGAATCTATGCAACCATCCTTCCCAATCTTTCCACTGCACTCGCATACCTCTCCTGTCTCAGCATTTTTCTTTTTCCTTAATACTCTTTTGTTTCAAACTTTACTCCTGATTTTTCGGATAAAGTTCGTTTAAAATCATCAAAATCTTCATAAAAAAGTTGTAAAATTCTACTTGTCTGCAATTATCTCTCATGTTACAATGACAGAAAGCATATTTTACAAAATCTTTATGGTGCATTTGCCATCTATATTCTGGAAACGGCTGATTATCTCTGATAATCTCCGTAATTCATTCGTATCTATGCTTTCAATTACCCATTAACTAATTTAAAAGCAGGAGACGGATATCAGAAATATAGATTTCTCCTGCCTGGACAGTTTTCCAACTGCCCCGCCGATCTCAGGAGGAATCATTTATGGCAAAACGAAAAAGAAAACTACAAAACACAAAGAAAACTTTCACAGTTAAAGTTCCTGCAGCCAACCGGAATTATAAGGACACCGTTTTTCGGATGTTATTTTCCAACCGTAAGAACCTGCTTTCACTCTACAACGCAGTAAATCAGAGAGATTATAAAAATCCTGATGACTTGGAAATCGTCACATTAGAAAATGCAATTTACATGGGTATGAAAAATGACCTGGCATTTATCATTGATACTAATTTATATCTGTACGAGCACCAGTCAACCTACAATCCAAATATCCCTCTTCGGGATTTATTCTATATTAGTAACGAATATCAGAAACTCGTGGATAAGAAATCTCTCTATTCTTCTACTTTGCAAAAAATTCCTGCGCCGAATTTTATTGAGTTTTATAATGGTTCAACGATATTGTCTGACTGCACTGAACTTAAGCTTTCTTCAGCATTTGAAAATCTGTCAGGCGAACCAAAGCTTGAATTGACTGTCACTGTATTAAATGTAAACGAAGGACATAATGCTGAATTGATGCAACATTGCAGCACTTTGAAAGAATATGCGCAATATGTCGCCAGAGTACGGCACTATGCTGCCAACATGTCTCTGAATCAGGCTGTAGAATGTGCTGTTGACGAATGCATAAAGGAAGGGATTCTTGCAGAATTTCTTTCCAAAAATCGTGCGGAGGTTATCAGTATGAGTATTTTTGAATATGATAAAGAATTGGAAGAGAAGAAATTGCGAAAGGCTGAGTATGAAGCCGGTTTTTCTGATGGTGAAAAATCCGGACATGAAACCGGATTTTCCGAAGGACAAAACCATGCTGCAATTGAAACTGCCAGAAGGATGCTGCAATCGAACAAATTTACTATAGAAGAGATTGCAAAATTTTCAGGTTTATCCCAACAGGAAGTAGAAACTATTTCTTCTAACACATGAGAGAAAAACAAGCCGCCACATTTTTTCTATACTATCTGTCAATTTTCGCAATGCAGCCTGTATGTTTTCCCGGTAAATTAATTGCATTAATATAATTGATATGATATATACTAGAAACACCTATATTCACTGTGTTTGAAAAAGGAGCGGCACCATGGAAGCAGATTCATTAGGCAAGAAAATACGACGTTTACGCATTAACAATTGTTTATCTCAGGCTCGCTTAGCTGAAGCCGTTGATGTTTCAACAAATTATATCGGACAGATTGAGCGCGGTGACCGTACACCGAGTTTAGACACTGTTATTGCACTATGCAATGCACTGCACGCAAGTGTCGATTATGTTGTATCCGATGATATTTCCACCAGAGATGACGAAATCATGACAGATATCCGAGCACAACATTTTGGACGTAACACCGGTAGTCTGTAGTTTACGCAAAACCATCCATGCACAAATCTCATCCAGCAGCACCGCCT
>ENA-UPWN01001212-UPWN01001212.1-human-gut-metagenome-genome-assembly--contig:-NODE-1212-length-10752-cov-4.990913_pt1 | contig 10752 bp, 7 predicted proteins | sample MGYA00250050_ERZ773377 | MGnify/ENA primary metagenome ERZ773377 (study PRJEB29103, sample SAMN06112008) | human gut metagenome | biome: human gut; feature: ankylosing spondylitis patient; material...
ATAAAAAATGTTTTCTTATTCTCTACCGCCGCCTAAAGCTTGATAAAGGTTGATCACGCTTTGTATCTCGGTGAACCGGTTAGCTGTTTGTGACAGCTGTGCACTCAACAAGGACTGGCGGGCGGTCAGCACTTCCAGATAGGTCGTCGTACCATGTTCCATCAGCAACGAGGTGCTTTCCAATGCTTTTTCCAAGGATTGGATTTGCTTTTCGAACAAAAGGGTCTTGGCCTTGCTTGTCTGGCAGGCGACTAAAGCGTCGTTGACTTCGCTGCCGGCATTCAGCAAGGCTTGCTGGAAAGACAGGCTTGCTTCTTCCTGCTGTGCTTTGGCGATGCGGTATTGGGCCATGATCTGTCCTTTATTGAACAACGGTTGTGTGAGTGAGCCGACTGCCGAAGCCAGGAATTTGCCAGGATTGACGATCATACTCCCTGCCGAGTTGGTCCATCCGGCACTTCCACTCAGTACGATGGAAGGATAGAAAGCGGCACGAGCCTGGTTGGTCGCGTAAAATGCTTGTTCCAGCGAACGTTCGGCAGCACGTACATCGGGACGGTTCGATAACATTTGCATCGGTACGCCGACTGCTACGTCTTCCGGGAGCTGCTGGTCGGCCAGCTTTCCACGTTCGTAGCGGCGCGGTGTCTCAGCGAGCAATAGGGCGAGACTATTTTCGACTTGGTTGATCTGCTCTTTCAAGTCAAGAATGGAAGTCTGTACGCTGTAGTAAGCCGCTTCCATTTGGGAAGTGGCCGCCTCGTTGGCTAATCCGGCATCCATCAATGCACGGGTAGAAGCCACCGTCTCTTTCCAGGCTTCTTCTGTCTGTTGCGAAATGGCTAACTGTTCATCTAACATCAACAATGTATAGTATACGTTGGCGATCCCGGCGATCAACTGGGTACGCACAGCCTGCTGGTAGTCCTTGCTTTGGGCATACAGTGCTTTGGCCTGTTGCTTGGCATTGCGCAGACGTCCGAAGATGTCCAGTTCCCAACTGGCTGTGACTGGCAGCGTGTATGTCTTTGTCGCTTTCCCACCGTCGAAACTGCTGATCGTTCCTTGCGGGGAAAGTGCGAACGAAGGAAGGAAAGCAAGTTTTGCCGACATTAACGCCGCTTCCGCTTCCTCGATCTGCAATTGGGCGGACCGGAGATCGGTGTTGTTTTGTAACCCTTGTTCGATAAGAGCCTGTAACTGCGGGTCCGTAAAAAGTTCCCGCCAGTTCACATTACCGAAGTTGGTCGTATCATCGACAGCCACCTCTTCTCCGTACAGGTTGTCCGGAGTCGTCTCGGCCGGTTGATATTTGGTGTATATGCCGCAACTGCTCAACAGGGCGGTTGCGGTTGTTAATACGATTATTTTCTTCATACCTTATTTATTTTCATTGTTTAAACCGTCACGTTCGGTTTGGCTCTTTTGCTTTTCCAACGCAACTTGCATATCGGTTTCAACTTCCATCGGCGGACGGATTTTTTCTTGCATGTATTCGAAAATGATGTAGAATACCGGCACGACGAACAGTAATGCCAATGTCCCGACCGCCATACCGCCGACAACACCTGTTCCTAATGAACTGTTACCGTTGGCTCCGGCTCCGGATGCGAACATAAGCGGAAGCATACCGAAGATCATCGTAAGTACGGTCATCAAAATCGGACGTAAACGGGCTTGTGCGGCCGAATAAGCCGATTCGACGATCCCCATCCCTTTACGACGGCGTTCGATGGCGAACTCAGTAATCAAAATTGCCGTCTTGGCCAAAAGTCCGATCAACATGATTACACCGGTCTGCAAGTAGATGTTATTTTCCAATCCAAACAGTTTGGCAAACAGGAATGAACCCATCAAACCGAACGGAACAGACAGGATAACGGCCCAGGGCACAAGAAAACTTTCGTACAGACAAGCCAGAATCAAGTAGATAAGCAAGATACAGACCGCATAGATAAAGAGTGTCTGCGAGCCTCCCGTATTGGCCTCTTCACGTGCCATACCGCCATATTCGTACCCGTATCCTGTCGGCAGCATTTGGGCAGCCACTTCCTCGATGGCCTGTTGTACTTCACCCGTGGAATATCCCGGTGCCGGGTTCACATTGACCGTGATACAGCTAAAGAGGTTGAAACGATTGGATACTTCAGGTCCGAGTACCCGTTTCAGGGTTACGAACTGGCTGAGCGGAGCCATTTCCGTCCCGTTGCGGACGAACATGTTGTTCAGGGCTTGTTCGTCAAGACGATATTCAGGTGAGGCTTGTGACATCACACGGTATACTTTCCCGAATTGGTTGTAGTTGGAAACGTATGCACCACCACAATAGCTACCCAATACGTCGAGAACCATCGAAGGTGAAATGCCTGCCCGTTTACATTTGGCTGCATCCACATCGACCGATATCTGCGGGAAGTTCATTGCATAAGAAGTATAAGCCATTGCAACTTCTGGGCGCTGGTTTAAAGCTCCGATATACTGCATGGCGTTGCCGTAGAAAGTGCTCATATCTCCACCTGTACGGTCCTGCAAGTTCAACTCGATAGAGTTACCCAGACCGTAGCCCGGAATCATACCCGGCTGGAAGCAGAATATCTGCGCTTCTTTGATTTGGGCGAATTGTGCGTTTAGGCGGGCTACTACTGCGTCGGAAACATGTTCGGCCCCTTTTCTTTCATCCCAGTTTTTCAAACGGATGATTGCCATACCGTAGGAAGTACCTTGACCAGCCAGGAAGCCGTAGCCAGCTACGCGGGCGTAGTGTTCTACTTCGGGCGTGTTCTTCAGGATATTCTCTACTTTGTCCAGCACCTTGCCCGTTTCTTCCAATGTGCTACCCGGAGCAATGGCCACGTTTGCCATGATGGTCCCTTGGTCTTCTTGCGGGACAAGACCTGTTTTGGTATTGCTGATAAGCCATCCCAGCAGAATAATGGATGCGATCGTTCCGGCCCATACCATCCAGCGGTGGTGAATAAAGAACATGACGCCTTTTTTGTATTTGCCCAACACGGCATTGAAAGAGGCATTGTAGGCTGCACGTACACGTCCGTTGAAACTTTTGGCACTCTTGTTTCCATCGCTCGGGCGCATCATCATAGCACACAAGGCGGGGCAGAGCGTCAATGCACAGATCATGGAAAGACCTACGGAGGTTGCCATCGTCACACCGAATTGTGTGTAGAAAATACCAGAAGTACCGCCCATGAAAGTTACCGGTATGAACACGGCCATGAACACACAGGTACAAGAGATAACGGCCATCGTCACGTCACCCATCGCATCTTTCGTTGCTTGATAGGACGAGGTGTAACCCGCGTCGAATTTCGCCTGTACGGCTTCTACCACTACGATCGCGTCATCCACTACCGTACCGATGGCAAGCACCAGGGCAAACAGGGTCAGAATGTTGATCGTGAATCCGGCTGCGGTCAGACAGGCGAATGTACCGATCAACGAAACGATGATTGAAATAGACGGGATCAAGGTACTCTTGAAGTCTTGCAGGAAGAAATACACCACGAGGATTACGAGGATGATCGCCACGATCAGTGTTTCGACTACATTATAAATAGAAGCAAATAAGAAGTCGTTGGAGCTCATCATCGTGATGAATTCCATACCTGTAGGCAATTCTTCTTTCATCTTTTCCAATTCGGCGGCAATACGTTCGTTGACTTCCGTAGCATTGGAACCGGCTACCTGGTAAATCATGAATGTCACGGCTGGTTTGCCGTCCATTTGGCTGTCGAAACCGTAACTCAATGTTCCCAACTCAACCTTAGCGACATCTTTCAGGCGTAAGACAGAACCGTCTTCCTGAGCACGGACGACGATATTCTGGAATTCTTCTACGCTCTTCAAGCGTCCACGATATTTCATTGTATATTGGAAAACGTTTTTCGAGTTTTCACCCAGCGAACCGGTCGGAGCCTCGATATTCTGTTCTCCTAATACAGCAGTCACATCCGATGGAACCAAGCCGTATTGGGCCATTCGTTCGGGGTTCAGCCAGATACGCATACTATAGGTATCACCCAACTCCATTACGTCACCTACGCCTTCGATACGTTTGATACGTGGGATGACGTTGATGTCGAGGTAGTTTCCGAGAAAGGTCTTGTCAAATCGTCCGTCAGTGCTGACAAGTGCGTCGATCTGCAGGAAGCTGGTCTGTCGTTTTTGAGTGCTGACACCGATACGGGTTACTTCAGCAGGCAATAAACCCTGTGCCTTCGTTACACGATTCTGTACGTTGACGGCTGCCATATCGGGGTTTGTCCCTTGTTTGAAATATACCTCGATCGTTGCCGAACCGGCATTGGTTGCTGTTGAAGTCATGTACATCATGTTTTCCACACCATTGATGCTTTCTTCCAGTGGCATGATAACACTGTTCATCACCGCATTGGCATCCGCTCCGGTATAGGTTGCCGATACGTGGACCGTAGGCGGCGCAATGTCAGGATATTGCTCGACCGGCAAGGTAAAGAGCGAAATTAGTCCGATCGCCAAAATAAGAATGGAGATGGAGATGGCCATAACAGGCCGTTTGATAAATATATTTCCTTTCATACTTCGATTCTTTATTTAACTTGCGTTCCTTCGCGTACTAACCCGGCTCCTTCGGATACGATTTCTTCGCCAACCTTCAATCCGTCAAGTACGATATATTCGCGACCGTCGTTGATTTCAGCTACAGTAATCAATGTGGAAACAGCTTTCCCATCCACCACTTTATAGACAAGCGTCTTGTCCTGCAAACGGACTGTTGCACCTTGAGGAATTACGATACAGTCTTTGTAAGTTTGCGGTATGAGCACATTGCCGGAGGCTCCGCTATGAAGCAGGCGGGATTCGTTAGGGAATACGGCACGCACGCCGACTGTCCCGGTCTTCCGATCGATCACTCCGCTAATCGATTCGATCTTTCCTTTTTGTTCGTAAATAGACTGGTCATTCAGTTTCAACGACACTTCCGGCATGTTTTTCAACGCTTCGTCCATGCTTTTGTACTGGCGGCTCATAGCCAGTAATTGATTTTCGGTCATGGAGAAGTAAACATACATGTTCGAATTGTCGGAAACAGTTGTCAACGGTTGGGGAATACTGGCGCTGACCAATGCTCCGGCGCGGTAAGGCAACATACCGACAACTCCGTCGGACGGACTTTTGACTTCCGTATAAGACAGGTTGTTGCGGGCGTTCACTTCTTGTGCTTCCGCCTGCGCCAGTTGTGCTTTGGCCGTCAGATAGCTGTTTTCGCTTGTTTTCAGGTTGAAAGCGGAAACGACTTTTTTCGCAAATAATTCTTTAGTACTGTTGTAGTTCAGTTCGGCTGTAGCTAAAGCTGCTTTTGCCACTTCCACATTTGCCTGGGCTGTCTTTAAAGCAGCTTTGTAAGGAACTTGGTCTATAACAAAAAGTAATTGTCCTTTCCGTACGACCTCTCCTTCGGTTACACAAAGCCTTTCGATCGTTCCCGATACTTGCGGATAAATGTCTATATCCTGGCGACCGCGGATCGTGGCCGAATAAGGGGTTGTCAGCTCTTTGTTTGCCGTAGAAACTTTCATCGTAGCGTAAGATGCTTTCATCTGTGCATCCGGTGCATGTTTGCAGGATGCCATCCACATAGTCGTACAGCCGATAACTGCCATCAGCCGTATCCATTTTGCATTTGCTCTTGTCATATTCGTTTTATTCATTAAAAATGACGCAAATGTACCTTAAAAAGAGCGGTTTTATTTGTCTGAATGTCTATATAAATCTTCCATATTTATACAGTATAGATATTTTAAGAAAAGAATGATTGAAAAAAAACAAATAACTATAACTTATTGCCGTATATTATGTAAATAGGGCGTTTGGAGGAGGAAGACAGGTTTATGGGGAAGATAAATTTCACGAGAGAGGGGTGGTGTGCACACCACCCTCTTCTCTATTTTTATTGCAGATATTCTGCCAGTTTGGTCGGCAAGTAGAATGTATTGTTTTTGTCAACGTATACGATTACCGAATTCAGGCGGATTTCTTCCTGGCCTTTCTTTCCGATCGTCACGATGTTGCTGAACGGCGTGATGTTGATCTGCTTCCTTTTGTTTTTTACGACCAGTGAAGGAGAACCTTTCTCGTCTTTAGCCGGAACGATTTCACATTTGAAATCTTTGAATACTTCCGTGTGAGGAGCGAAGTTTCCGGCTGTCAGTTCTTCCAGCGTGTCGTGTGTCATGCCGAACAGGGCACAGAGATAATGATTCAGTTCGATATTCGTGTGCATACCGAGAGGTAAGCTTGTACGGTCGGGATGGTAAGCTGCAAGGAACACCTCTTCGCCTGTGTGGCCGCCGGTTGTGAAACCGAAACAGGTTCTGGAGGTAAGCAGCTTGGACATGAAAGTCGTCAGCGAACTGCTGTATAAAGAGCCTTTGCCTTCGATCGAGCGTTCATTTTCCGGGATCGGGCTGTTTTTGTAATTCTTGCAATGGTTCAAGGCATCCAGTTCTTCAGGAGTTAGTTCGAAGCCGGCATATTCCCGGAAGACGTTTTGCACTTCGGAATTCGGTACACTGTTCACTTTCTTGGCAAAGCCTTCGGCTGTCAATTTATACAAAGAAAGCTGATGAAACAACTGGTCCTTGCTCAGTTTATCGTAACCTTTACAGTCGGCACGGCCGATACTGATACCGCTGTTACCATGATCGGGAACGATCACTACGGCAGTCTCGCCATTCTGACGGGCAAATTCGAGGGCAGCACCGCAAGCACGGTCGAAAGCCAACATATCCGTGGCCATGCCGACCGGATCGTTCGCGTGGGCAGCCCAGTCGACCTTGCTGCCTTCCACCATTAGGAAGAAACCGTTCGGGTTTTGGGATAACTTTTCGATTGCCTTGCGTGTCATCTCTTCCAAGGATGGCTGTTGGCTCGGATCTCGGTCGATGTCGTAAGCCATTTCCCGATCTCCGAACAAAGCCCACATATTGTTGCCTTTGTAATTACGCATACCGTCGATGTCATTCTTGAAAATACCGTATCCGTTACCTTTCAGGTAGGCTTCGCTCTCTTCGGGAAGCAGGCTGGCGCCGCCACCGATCACGACGTTCAGGTCGTTGTGAGCCATCTGCGGAGCAATCCATTCATATTTGCCACGGTTGTAGCTGTGGGCGGAGCAGTCGGCCGGTGTTGCATGCGGGAATTCGCAGGTGAAAACCAGTCCCGTTGATTTGCCCTGTTTTATTTTGGCAGCTTCCAGGACGGTTGTCAGCGGTTGGAAAGCGCGTGCCGGATCGGTCGGGTAGATATCGTTGTCACCGTCGTTCTCCGGGTAGGTGGAAACGTAGCCTGTACGGCTGGGTTGTCCTGTCATGTAGCAGGAAGTCGTAGGAGCCGAGTCGCCGATCGGGGCATTCGAAGAATGCGTGCGGACTGTTCCGCAGAGATACGGGTCGATGTTCAATTTCGGTTTGTCGGGGTTGGTATACCATTGCAGCCAACGCGCCATAGAGACTGTAGCCAGTGATGTCCCGTCCGGGATTAGAAGAATGACATTCTTCACCGGCTTTACGTTTTCTACATCTTGTGCCTTTACCGGCATGAAGATGACAGACAGTAACAGGAGAAGTGAGATTGTTTTTTTCATTATGATTTATGATTTATGATTTATGATTTATGATTTATGATTTATGATTTATGATTTATGATTTATGATTTATGATTTATTTGTCTAATTGTATGATATCTTCTGTGAAGTGCGTGATCTTCTCCAGTCCGGTTTCCGTAACCAGGAAACTATTTTCGATGCCGACGGCGCCGATACCCGGTATCACATATTTCGGTTCGAGTGCAAATACCATGTTCGGTTCCAGCATGTCTTTCGAGCGGGGCGTAAGTACCGGCAGCTCGTTTATCTGGATGCCGATGCCGTGCCCTACGAATTTGGCTTGTTGCTTGGTCCCCATGAAGTATGCGCCAAGTCTCTGGCTTTCGGTGATTTTGGCGGCTATCTCGTAGAGTTCGGCACAAGGTGTGCCCGGCCGGGCGATATTCTCGATCTCGCTTTCGATAAGGAGGGCTGTCTGATGTGCCCGGTAAGCAAGCTCGGTCAGGTGGCCGACGGAGAACACACGTGTCATATCCGTCATATAAGCCGTATAATTTCCTGCCATGTCTACCATGATGGCTGTCCCTTCTTTCAGAGGCGTTCCGTTTGCACCTAACGGGCAGGAAGCGTCGATACCACTACCACCTAAGGCAAAGTCGAAAGGCGAGGGGACTTCGGCGTTTTCTCCCGCCAGGATACTTCCCATAAAGATATCCATATTAGCTCCGAAGGCGCGGAACAGTCCGATGGAACCGTTCTTGCGCATCCGTTTTTCTATTTCATACTGGAATTCGAGATCAGTCATTCCGGGGCGGAAACATTCGGGAATTTCGGCATATGTCTTGGCGTGGCGTTCGGCCGAGATGCGGAACATTTCGATCTCGTACGGTGTCTTTATCCGGCGCAGTTCACGCATCATTGCGGTTGCGTTTCCGGTCTCTTTCGGATTGAAGATCTTTTGCAGACGTATATAGTCGTTGTATGTCAGTTCGTCGGCTTCGAGCAGAAGCTTTTCCGGCATTTCTAGTCCGTAGAACGCGAAGAGCTCGGCCATCTGTTCCGGTTTGCGAATGTATTCGACATGATCGCCTGCCAGTCCGTTCGGCCGTTTCACGAAGAACCACGGAGCACCTTCCGCAGGAAGATAGAAATAGCCGCTATAGATACGTCCGGTTGTGTAATACAGATTTACATCCACGGTAAGCAGGCATCCGTCGGCATTTATCTTCCGCATCGCCTGTTGTATGCGATCCCATTTCAGCTTAAGATCGCCGGTCAATTCTTTTTGTATCATTTCCAACACTTATTTTTATCCGGCATCAAAGATATTAAATTAATGCCGGGATTGGAATGATTAGGGATATTAAATCTTGATTAAATTTAGAATTGTTCGAGTACTTGTATCCGCTTTTCAATGGGTGGATGAGTGGCGAAAAGTCCGCTTAAACCGTTCAGTGCGCTTTTGGCCTGTTGGCCCGGATGCTGGATGAAAAGCTGGGCTACGTCTTCTCGTTTGACGGCTTCGATGTCGGGATCGGCCGAGATTTTCCGCAGTGCGCTGGCGAGGGCGAGCGGATTCTTGGTCATCTCGGCAGCCCCGGCGTCGGCCAGGTATTCCCGTTTGCGCGAGATGGCGAAACGCATCAGCATGGAGAAGAAATAACCGATGGCTGCAACAACCATGACTAAGACGATGATGATCGCAGTGTTGTTTTTCTCGTCTCTCCTGCGGCTCATCGACGAGTAGTAGACGGAACGCATGGCCATCTGTGCGAGCATGGCAAAGATGCCGACAAAGACAATCGATACGATCATCAGGCGCACGTCTTTGTTGCGGATATGCGACAGCTCGTGTGCAATGACCGCTTCCAGTTCTTGGTCGTTCAACTTGTCGATGATCCCCCGTGAGAGGCTGACGGTGTAAGTCCTTTCGTTGATGCCGCTTGCAAAAGCGTTCAGAGAATCGTCGTTGATGATATTGATCTTGGGCATTTTCATTCCCTGGCTCATACATAGGTTTTCCACTAAGTTGTATACCCTTTTGTTTTCCATTCTCGACAAAGGTTCGGAGCCGGTTGCCGAGTTGATGATGCTTGTATTGGCAAAATAGGCGATGATGAACCATATGAGTACACCTCCCAATACGTATGGCGCCAAATGGATGAACATCCCGGTGGAATATCCGAGCAGTTCGGCCCCCGTCAGGCCGTCGTCGTTCATTGCCAACAGGTGGAGCAGGTAGCAGAACGCAAAAAGCAATCCCATTACCAGGCAGGGAAACAAGCAAAGCAGGAGCAGGGACCGGAAATTGTTCCTGCTCTGTTGGGTTTGTATACCGACGTATTGCATCCTTAGAACTTGATTTTAGGTGCTTCTTCGAGTGTCGCGCGTTGTTCGCCCAGGTCGAACATCACTTCCTTCTTGAAACCGAACATACCGGCGATCAGGTTGGACGGGAATGTCTCGACTGCGTTGTTCAACTCTTTCGTGGCCGTTTGTTTTCCAGGTCGGAAATTTCTTCCTGCAACTGCAAGAAGTTCTGGTTGGCTTTCAGATCGGGATAGGCCTCGAGCGTGATCTTCAATCCGGCAAGAGCGGAAGTCAGGACGTTTTCGGCCATGATCTTGTCGTCGATCGTTTTGGCGCTGATCGCTCCGTTACGGGCGTTAATGACGCGTTCCAGGGTCTCTTTCTCGTGTGAGGCATAGCCTTTGACCGTTTCGACCAACTGTGGGATAAGGTCATGGCGTTGTTTGAGCTGTACGTCGATGTCGGCAAATGCGTTCTCGCGGTTGTTGCGCAATTTCACTAACGAATTATACAAAGAAACGATCCAGATTGCCAGGATCACGATCACTGCTATTAAAATGATTACTGTCATTGTCTTTATTTTTTTAGGTTACGGCTGCAAACATACGAATTAATTTACAATCTTGTTTCTCTTGAATCCTAAAACAGGTCACTATGTGATTCATTCCGAACCAAGAGCCGTTCTACAGTAAAAAATATCCACAAAACCGTAATTTGTATTCCTTCTGTTCGAGTGATGCCCTGTAATTTTGTTCCCGGAAGAAAACGAATAAAAATCAAATCTGAAATTTGAAAATATGGAAACAACAAAAACAGTGCTTGCTCCCGGAGAGCGTATT
>ENA-UPWN01001215-UPWN01001215.1-human-gut-metagenome-genome-assembly--contig:-NODE-1215-length-10724-cov-6.602329_pt1 | contig 10724 bp, 7 predicted proteins | sample MGYA00250050_ERZ773377 | MGnify/ENA primary metagenome ERZ773377 (study PRJEB29103, sample SAMN06112008) | human gut metagenome | biome: human gut; feature: ankylosing spondylitis patient; material...
GTTTGGCCCAGAGACAGGGCGGCAAAGCTTTCGGCATGGTGACTCCAGGGGTGTTGGTCGTGCCGGACTTGGGCTCCGGCGATGGGTGGCGTTGCAGATGTCCGGCATGGGCCGGGCGCAGATAAAAAAGCAGGTGTCGGCCGCTCCGGAGTCAACACCTCCGACACGCTTTCCGACGCCTTCACGACGCGCGTCTTCTTAATCCTTCAGGCTCTTGATCGGCGTGATGAAGGCAAAAAAAGACCCCGCCTGGTGCAGTCCAAAACCGGTTTCCCGATTTTTTGGATCCTGTGCGGGGTACGCTTGACTCGAAGTGTAGGCGCCGGCCGCATCGGAGTCAACACCTCCGTCACGCTTCCGGCGCCCAACGCTCCATTAGTCCTTCAAGCTCTTGATCGGCGTGAAGGTCCCGTCCTCGTTCGGACGGAAGACGAAGTGTTCCTTGAGATAGATGATGTCCTTGCGGTCGACGGCTTCGAGCTCCGCCAGAATCGCCGCGCGGGCGACGACGTTCGCGCCCGCCGCCTTCGCGAGGTTCTCGATCGCCGCGAGGCTCTCGCCCGTCGCGATCACGTCGTCGATCAGGGCGACGCGCTTCCCGCGGATCTTCTCGGCTTCGACGCCGTCCAACCAGAGCGTCTGCTCCTTCTGCGTCGTCACCGAGCAGGCCTTGAAGGAGATGGCGTTCTGCATGTAGGGCTTTTTGCTCTTGCGGGCGACCACGAATTCCTTCATCCCCATCAGGCGGCTCATCTCATAGGTGAGGCAGATGCCCTTCGCTTCCGCCGTCATCAGGACGTCGACCTCCGGGAGGCGCTTCACGAGTTCGGGGGCGCAGGCCATGACGAGTTCGGTGTCGGACAAGCATACGAAGCTCGCGAGCGCCAGGTTGTCGGCCACCTTGACGTAGGGAAGCTTGCGCTTCAGGCCGCAGATCTCGAAATCAAAGTACTTCACGGGGGGTCTCCGTACGGGAAAATGAAAGACGCGGCGTCGGCGGGACCTCTCTTGAGCGAAGATCTCACCACGAATCCGCCGCAGGTGACCGCATGATAACGCGAAGGGCCGCGGTTCGAAGAAGTTTTCGAACACAGCGGCCCTTGTTGGGGTACCGACGTACCGGCGGATTACTTGCCGAAGAGCTTCGGGAGCTTGCCCAAAATCGTCTTTGCGGACGGGGCGGCCTCGGCGTCCTTTTCCGTCGAGGCTTCCTTCGCCTTTTCAGCGGGCTCCGCCTTCCCGTCGGCCTCCGTCTTCTCCGCCGCGGCCGGCGTCTCGTCGGGTTCCGGCATCAGCGGCTCCACCGTCGGCGGCACGGGCGCGGGGTCTTCCGGCTTCGCGGTTTCGGCCGGTTGAGAAGCGGCGTCCGCCTCGACCACCTTCGGCGTCTCGGGTTCGGCCGCGGGTTCAGCGGCGGGCTCTGCAGCCTTCACGGGTTCCGCAACGGGGGCATCGGCCCTGGGCACTTCGGCAGCCGGAGCGGCCTCAGCGGCCTTCTCTGCTTCCGCGGCTTCAGGCGCCGCCTCGGCACCCTCAGCACCTTCCTGCTGCCCTTCCCTCGCGGCGCGTTCGGCCTCTTCGACCTTCCTCGCCTCTTCTTCGGCGGCCTGGCGTTGCGCTTCGCGCTTCGCCATCTGCGCCGTGACGATCACATCGCCCGGCACTTCGCCCGCGGCGTCGGCCTTGCGGATGCGGTGCACCAGGCCCGACACGGCGGCGCTCTCCACCGAGAGCATCTTCACGCCTTCCAAGAGCCCGCTCGAGACTTCCGCCCAGAAGGCGCCGTTCTTCGTCACGACCGTGACGGGAAGGTCCGTGCGGGCGCTGCGGATCGTCTCCAGGATGGCGACGCCTTCGGGGCCGTTCGAGAGAAGAAGAATGTTGCGGGCCTGGAAGATGTGCGCGCCCACGAGCACGCGCACGTCCGCGGGGTCGCCGCAGATGACCGAGATGTTTTCTTCGGAGAGCTTCTCGGCGTCGGCTTGGTCGGGCGTGATCGCCACGAGCTTTTCGCCGGCTTGGGCGAGCGCCTCGACAAAGGGCGCAAACATCGCGCCGCGGCCCATGACGAGCGTCTGACCCAAGAGCGTTTCCGCGGGCGTTTCCTCGGGGAGCGTCTCCATCGGGGCTTCGAGCATCGCGGCCTTACGCGCCCACGCGAAGCGCGAGGTGAGCGCCTTTTCGACCTTCGGGATCAGCATGAAGGCGACGGGGTTCAGCGCGATCGAGAGAATCGCGCCCGCGACGACGAGGTTCACCGCGTGACCGTCCGCCAAGCCCATCCCGGCCGCCTGGCCGATGAGGATGAAGCTGAATTCGCCGATCTGCGCCAACGCGGCCGCCACCGTGATGGCGGTCCCGAGCGGGCGGCGCATCACCACGACGAGGGAGAACGCCGCCAAGGACTTCCCGAAGATGATGATGGCGAGGACCGCGAGGACTTCAAAGGGGGCCTGCCAGAGGATGTGCCAGTCAAAGAGCATCCCCACGCCGACGAAGAACAAGACGGCGAAGGCGTCCTGCAAGGGGAGCGACTCGGTCGCCGCCCGGTGCGCGAAGCTGCTCTCGCGCATCACCATGCCGGCGAAGAACGCGCCCAGGGCGAAGCTCACGTGGAAGATTTCGGCGGCGCCGTAGGCGACGCCCAACGCGCAGGCCAAGACGAAGAGCGTGAAGAGTTCGCGCGAACCCGTGCGGGCGACCTGGGTCATGAGCCACGGGAGCACCCGGCGGCCCACCACGAACATCACGGCCGTGAAGGCGGCGACGTTCGCGAAGGTGATCAGGATTTCGCGCAGAAGCGAAACCTCCGCCCCGGCCGCAGGCGCAGGCGCGCCGGTGAGCGCCGCGGCGCCCGCGGAGACGACTTCGCCCGCGACGTCGCCCACGGACACGGCGTCCGCGGCGTGGTCGGCCAATGCGGCCGTGGAGTCGGGCCCGAGGATGAGGCCGGCCAGAGGCGGCAGCAGCACGAGAATGAGGACGGTCGCGACGTCTTCGACGACCAACCAGCCCACGGCGATGCGCCCGTCGTGCGTGGAGAGGATCCCGCGGACCTCAAGGGCCTTCAAAAGCACCACGGTCGAAGCGCACGAGAGCGACGCCCCGAAGACGAACGCCTGCCCCCAGGCCCAATCCCAGAAGAAATGCACGGCCACCGCGCCCAGGACGGTCGCGATCGCCATCTGGAGCACCGCGCCGGGAAGCGCGATCGCCTTCACGCTCATGAGGTCCTTCACCGAGAAGTGCAGACCCACCCCGAACATCAGCAGCATCACGCCGATTTCGGACAACTGGTGCGCGAGGGCCGGGTCGGCGAAGACGCCGGGCGTATGCTGCCCGGCGGCGACGCCGGCCAGCAGATAGCCGACGAGCGCGGGCGACTTCAGGAAGCGCTCGCAGACGAAGCCGAAGATGAGCGCCAGCGAAAACGCGATGACGAGGGTCGAGATGAGCGGAAGACCGTGTTCCATGTCGGTTGGTCAAAAAAACCGGAAGGCGGTTGAGAAGGCAAGGACGTTGGAGGCACGACCTGCGGAAAGGGGACGGGAGGGTCGGGAACCGCTTCACCGGAGCTTGAAGAGGCTCTTTCTTTAGGGTAAACCCTAAATTTCCAGACCCATCAACCACTTCCGTGGAGAGATCCCAGCAAAAGGCATCACGACTTCAAAACGATACCCGTCCGGCAACTTCCGCATCCGTGCGAATCCTCGTATTTTCACCCGATTTCAGGGTGTTGTGGGATCCGCGGAGGCCCCGATCCGCACTGTTTTCCCGCTTTGTTACAACTTCGGGACCTCCAGCCGTCGAAAACGGGAGACCCGAGCCAAAACGAAACCGGGACCGGGGGTCGTCGAAGATGCTCCACGGGAACCCTCCGACACCACATTTCAGGAAGTTATTTGTGAGCGGTTACGCCCGCTATCGTTCACCGCATTGACGCACATTCAACCGCAAAGACCGTTCCTCAACCCCTCCAAAAAGCTTACGCTCACCCTCCTTCGAACCACCCCCGAACGGAAACCCGACGACCTTCTTTTTCACGCCCTCCTCGGCCTCCCCGACCGGCGTCCCCCGGAAGCGCTTTTTCTCAAGTCCCGTCATCCGTTCGCCACAACTTTTCTTCCGCCCGGGATTTGACAGCCGGCGAAAGCCGTGTATAGAGTGAAAAACGTGCGCTCCGGACGGGGAAGCCCCGCAAGGCCCCCACGAGAAACCCGCACCACCCCAAACGAACACGATATCTCGGACAACGCCATGATCCTCCGTACGAACAACAAGCCGAGCCGCGCGACGACGTCGCTGCGCTGGTGGTGGCCGCTCTCCTAGCGGGCACCTGTTCGTCGTACGCACGAATTCATTTCGAGACAAGAAGGCCCGCGGACGCTGATCGCGGGCTTTTTTCGTATCCGGCCACAGGCCAACCCCCTCCCCGCTTCGGCATCCGCAGGTCCACCAAACCTCCAGGACCAGAACCATGTCGAAGTTTCAATTCCTCCGCCGCATCCGGCCCGAAGCGCACCACCGATGGTGCTGATTCCTTCTTTCTGCCTCCGCAACCGACACGTTATGTCGGCCGACGGCCTCCGCCGTCACCCGAACCTCCGGCGCGCCTCAACGCAAAGCACTGCAACCGCGCCGACTGCGTCACCCAAGACACCAGAAGGAACCGCACCATGCAGCTCAATCCCTATTTCGGCCGTTTCGGCGGTCAGTTCGTCCCTGAAATCCTCGTCCCCGCCTTGGACGAACTCGAAACCGCCTTCATCGAAGCGCAGGCCGATCCCGAGTTCCATCGTGAGCTCTCCGAGCTCCTCACGACCTACGCCGGCCGCCCGACGCCGCTCACGCGCGTGCGCCGCCTGACGGAAGGCACCCGCACGACGATGTACCTGAAGCGCGAAGACCTCGTCCACGGGGGCGCGCACAAGACGAATCAGGTCTTGGGCCAAATTCTTCTCGCCCGCCGCATGGGCAAGACCCGCATCATCGCGGAGACGGGCGCGGGCCAGCACGGCGTCGCGACGGCCTTGGCCTCCGCGCTCTTCGGGATGGAGTGCCGCATCTACATGGGCGCCAAAGACGTCGAGCGCCAGAAGCCCAACGTCTTCCGCATGCGCCTCATGGGCGCTGAAGTCGTGCCGGTGACGGCGGGCCGCGGCACCCTGAAGGAAGCCTGCAACGCGGCCCTTCGCGACTACGGCGAAAACTTCCAGACGACCCACTACATGCTGGGCACGGCCGCGGGTCCGCACCCCTTCCCGACGATCGTGCGCGAGTTCCAGAAGATCATCGGTGAAGAGGCCCGGCGGCAATTCGCCGAGGTCGAGCACGGCACGCCCGACGCGGTGATCGCGTGCGTGGGCGGCGGCTCCAACGCCATCGGCATCTTCACGGACTTCAAGGACACCCCCGCCAAACTCATCGGCGTCGAACCCGCCGGCCTCGGGATCCATACGAAGGAGCACGGCGTCACGCTCGGGATGGGCACCGAAGGGATCTTCTTCGGGGCGCGCTCCTTGAACCTCCAGACGAAGGAGGGGCAGATCAACGAGAGCTACTCGATCTCCGCGGGGCTCGACTTCCCGTCGATCGGGCCGGAACACGTCCACCTTCAGGACATCGGCCGCGCCGAGTACGTGAGCGTCACGGACGACGAGGCTCTGACCGCCTTCCACGAGCTCTCGCGTTTGGAAGGCATCATCCCGGCTTTGGAGAGCAGCCACGCCTTGGCCTACGCCCTCAAGATGGCGCGGCAGAACCCGGAGCGCGAACAGAAGATCATCGTCAACCTTTCGGGCCGCGGCGACAAGGACATCTTCCAGGTGGCGGCGCGCTTGGAGGAAGAGGAACGCACGGTCGACGGGGTGCTCAACCCCCTCTCGCCCGCCCAAACGCTCGCCGCCTGAGGAGGACCGCGCCATGAACGCCATGCACGTGACGAACCTCACGCCCATCCAGAACATCCAGAACATCCCGAACGCCCAGCCGGAGACCGCCGCCATGACCGCCCAGACGAACACGACCAAGAGCACGAACCGCTTTGACCGACTCACCCGCTTCACCGACCGCGCCGCGGTCGTCCCCGCCGTGACGCTCGGGGACCCCACGCCCGAAGCCTCCGTGGAGGTGCTCCGCGCCGTGATCCGCGCGGGTGCGGACGCGCTCTCGGTGACGCTCCCCTTTTCGGACCCCTGCGCCCACGCGCCCGACTGCGCGCATGCTTCGGTGCGAGCCTTGGAAGCCGGGGCTGACCTGGAGCAGTCGCTCCGCATCGTGCGCACGATCCGCGACGAACATCCGGACCTCCCCGTCATGCTGACCCTCTACGCGAACCAGATCGCGGTCCTCGGACTCGACGCCTTCACCGCGGCAGCGGCCCAAGCCGGCGTCGACGCGCTTTTCATCCCGGACCTGCCGGTCGCGATGCGCGAGCTCGAACCCCGGTTCGACGAATGCGCCCAAGCCGAAGGTCTCGCGCTCACCGGGCTTCTCCCGCCCAACGCCGACACGGCGCGCATCGGGAAGCTCACCCGCATCGTGACGGGCGCGATGGTGGCGCCGATGCCGGACGCCGGGCTCGTCGAGGCCGTGCGGACGCAGTTCCGGGTGATGGAGGCTGCGGCTTCCGGCGACACGCCGCTTCCGGTCCTCTTCGACGCGGACCTCTCCCACATCGCGGATCCGGCGAACGCGGCCGCGCTGGGCACGGCCCTGGTCAGGATCCTTCCCGAACTCACGGGCCGAAAGGTGCCCGTTGCGGTCGCCTTCGGCGTCGGCATCGCCAAGATCCTCGAGGCCGCACCGGTCGAGAACCGTCAGGTCACGGCGGCGACCCTTGAGCGGGTCGAGGCGTTCGTCGACGACGTCGCCCGCATGATCCGCACCGTCCGGACCGGGGAGATCACCGACGCCGAAGCCCGGCGTCTCCAGGCCGTGGCCTCCTGACGGGTTGTTCCACGACACCCGGCACAGAACCCCAACGGGAAGGTGCCGGACCGCGAAAAAAGCGTCCTTGCGGTCCGGCGCCCTCCCTCCTTCCTCTCCTTCGTCTCCTTCTTCTCCCTTGGTCTCGGCTTCCTCCCGCCCCGTTCTCACGTCCGCTGTCGGAGGAAGACGTCAGGGAAAACGTTCCAAAGGCTCACCACCACGGATCCGTTCACGCGATTCCCTTCGCTTTGGGGTATGCTCACCTCCTGAACACCCCGCCATTCACCGAAACGCATGCCCCAAACACTTTCGACGTCCTCCTCGTCCGGCGCTCCCGCGCCGGACAACCCAGGGCCCTCAGGCACCGTTCCGCCTTTGTCGGCGATGCCGCCGATCACGCCCGTCGCCGGTCCGTCCGGCGTCCGTCAGGCGCCGCACGCCGCACAGGCCTGCCTCGTCATCGTGCGGGAAGCGCTCGCGGCGAAGCCCCTTGAGCGTCTTCGCCGCGTGGTCGCGGAACTTCATGAGCGGCGCGTGCCGATCCTGATCGAATCGAACGGCCTTTCGCCCGAAGCCCGCAAGGTCCTCGACCAGATGTCCGCGCCCGACCTTCAGGTCGTGCACCACGACGGCTTCAACAAGCTCAAGCTCTACCGCGAGGGCTTCCGCCGCATGGCGAAGCTGGGCGTGCGGGGCGTGCTCGTCATCGACGCCTCCGGCCCCTTCAGTTTCGGGGCGGCGCAACACTTCATGCGCCTGGCGCGAAAGTTCCCCTCGCAGCTTCTCTGCGGGTATTCGGTGAAGATCGAAACCCCGATGCGCCGCCAGCGCGTCACGGGCCAGCACCTCATCGACTTCTCGTCGGGCTTCTGCGGGCTTTCGCTCTCGCACGAAGACGCCCTCTGCCCGATGAGGCTCTATCCGCTGGAAGCGACGTTGTCGGTCCTCATCAACGCCGAACTCGTGCCCGAGGACGGCTTTGAGACCGAATTTCTGGTGCGGCTCCTCTGGGCGGGTCTGCGCGTGCGGAACCTCCCCGTGCCGGCGAGCCGGGAAGAGCTCATGCGCAGACCGAGCTGGTGGACGATGGCGCCGCTCTTCACGAAGCTCTTCCTCGTGATGCTGACGCGCCTTCCGATTTTGGTGTGCTCGCGCGTCGTCGGCTGGGCCCCGGAAGAACAGAGCCCGGTGAAGACCAAGTCGGAGAGAAAGGCCGAGAAGCTGGAGCAGTTGGAGGCGCTCGCCCGGGCCGAGAAGGCTGAAAGGGCCGCGGCCTGCGCCAAACCCGGTCAGGCCCGCAAACCCTGCTGCCCCCACGTCGACCCCGAGGTCCGCGCCAAGGGCGAGGCGGCCGTAGAAGAGGCGCGTCTTCGCGCCGAAGCGGCCCGCGACGAACTCACCAAGGGGCAGCCCAAGGTGGAGAAGGCGAAGCTCTGACGAACGCCGCCTCTTCCCGGCGAAGGGACGGCGGCCCAAGCACACACGGAGAGCCCGGTTTCAACCGGGCTCTCTTCATATCCGTCTTCCTGCCGGAGGCCGGATGCGGCCGGAGAGTCGACGCCTTTCCGGACGCCCAAAAGCACGGCGCCCGCCACTCTCGTGACGGGCCGTCGTGCCGTACAGGACGCATCCAAACGCCCGCGCCGGGACCGCGACCATCTCGCGGGTGCCTCCGGCGCTCGGAGGGCGCTCGGGAATCAGGCGGTGTTACTTCTTGCAGCCGCAGGATTCTTCAGCGTGGCCTTCCTTCATGGCGTCGAGGAACCAGAGTTCCTTCTGGAAGGCGGCGATGTAGCCTTCGAAGGTGGCCTGCACCTGGAAGTCGTCGCGTTCGGCGGCTTCGGCGCGGATTTCCTTCGCGAGTTCCTGCATCTTCTTCATGTCGTCGTAGACCATCTGAAGCGCTTCGCAGCAGGAGAAGGCGCGCGGGGCGACTTCTTCGATCGTGGCGGCTTCGAGGTAGTCCTTCATCGTCGAGAGCGGGGTGGCGCCGCGCATCTTCTGGATTTCGGCGACTTCGTCGTAGGCTTCGAAGCACTGGTCGTAGAGGGCTTCGGTGTATTCGTGGACCGGCTTGAAGATCGGGCCGACGACGTTCCAGTGGATGTTGTGCAGCTTCACCGTCCAGACCATGAGGTTGGCGACGTAGGTGTTGAGCTTGCAGGCGTTCTTGTTCTGGCAGCAGGACATAGGTGACTCCTTATGTTTGGTTGGCCCTTCGGAGAATCCTCTCCACCCATCATTTTAGGGAAGTTCGAGGCGTCTTTTCAAGCAGATTCACTGAAATTCAGCTTCGTACAGCGGGGAAGTCCTTCTTACGAGGGGAGGTTCAAAGAAGACTGATCAGCGTTTCCTATCGCTTTTCGTCTTTCGTTGGACTCATTCTATAACGGGTCTTCCGTAATTGCAAGAGCCTAACGATTTTTCAATCTTGATAGATGTCGCCAATTGTGAAGGAAAAAATGAAGGCTGAGGGACGCGTTCGGAAACGCCTCCCGCAGCCTCCCGCTCGATGAGACCAGATGACGCTCCGAAGAGCGCTGCCTTTCGGTTCGGACGGCCTTCGGCCGCCGACACCGAGCCGACCCAACGCACGCCAATCGTTGCAATCCAAAGCGTACTTTGCCGACCGTCTGCGAAGCAAAAGCGCGAATTCTATGGATCGGGCCCGGCGTCGTCAAGGTGAAGGCGGGATCGGCGGGCGACCGGCGCGAAGGCACCGGCCGCCCGTTCAGTGGGAAGCCTTCTCTGACGGCGGGCGTCAGCGTCGGCCGAACCAGCGTCGCTTCAAGGACGCCAACTCGGCGCGCGCCTCAGGCCATGACTTCACCGCGCCCTTCGCCCCGCGGGAAAGCATCCCGACGAGCGTGGCGACGGCCAAGGGGAAGGCGTAGGTGAACGAGAAGATCACCCACCAGCCGCAGCCTTCCGACAGGTACCAGGAAACCAGGCAACCCGCGAGGATGCCTCCGAAAGGAATCAGCCAGATGAGGCCGGTGACCGCCACCAAGACGGCGACGACGTGCCCCCAGGCGATGTCGAAGGCCCAGTTGATCGCGAACCCCGCCACGATCACGTAGCTCAACAAATAGACGCCGATCAGCGCCGCCTCCGGGCCGGAGCAGTCGCCGCCTCCGGCGAGGCCGGGAAAGAGACTTTTGAGCCGTGCGCCGATTCCGTCCATGAAGGCGTTCGCGCGCTCGGCCTCCCATTCGCCCTGCAGCCTCCCGCTCTCCCGGACCCTTTCGTCCAAAGACGAGGCAGAAGCTGAGGATGCGGGCGGCGCGGGCAGGCGCCGTGCGGCTTCAGAATCGCGATCCCAATCGCAATCCCAAACGTTCACCACGGTTTCATCCGTGCGCGCGCCCCTGGCGGGACGGTTCGCCGTCGGCGTTTCCCGTCGTCCGGACTGCTCGGACCTCACCGCATCCTTCGCGGGCTTCCATACCAAATAGAAAAAGAGCAGGAAGTTGAAGAGCGGCAGGAACGCCAGCATGGCCCAGGCGGTCGCGATCCCGGCGTCGCGGCAGCGCTTGATCGCCGCGAAGACCGAAACCAGGCCGACGGCGACGATCACCGCGAGGAGGATCATCGCCTCATTGGGCTCCACGAAGATGTTGCTCAGCTCGATGAGGAAGGTGTTGAGGATGGTGGCGGTGATCCACACCAGGGCGAAGGTCCACCGCCCAATGCGCCCGCGGGGGCTCAGGAGGTTCTTGTTCTCGCGGGATTCGGAGGCGCCCGGCGTCCCGGGCGCCTCTTCGGTCCCAACCGCCGCTTCCGGCCGGAAGGAC
>ENA-UPWN01001216-UPWN01001216.1-human-gut-metagenome-genome-assembly--contig:-NODE-1216-length-10712-cov-7.297226_pt1 | contig 10712 bp, 8 predicted proteins | sample MGYA00250050_ERZ773377 | MGnify/ENA primary metagenome ERZ773377 (study PRJEB29103, sample SAMN06112008) | human gut metagenome | biome: human gut; feature: ankylosing spondylitis patient; material...
TCGGCATCCCAACGACGGAGTGTGGAAATGGAAACGCCAAGCTTTTTAGCGGCTTGTCCGATGCTGATGAATCTATCCATTTTGCTTAGATTTAAGTATATATGATTAGATTTATTGTATCAGTTTCGAGCCCCTCGCCGAAGCCTCACCCCTCCGTAATTTCGCCCGCTTCGTTCTTCACCCGCGGCCACGGCATCGCCTGCCAGGGCCCCTGAAGGAGTTCCTCCAGAACGGCCCCGTCGCGGCGGATCACCTCGCGGGCTTCCTCAACGCCCACGGCCAGAGCGGAGAAGACCCGCCCGAAGAGGAGCGACGCCGCCCATTCGTTCCAGTTGGCGGCGCGCACCGACGCCTCCACCGAGACGCGCTTCAACCACCACGCGGCCTGTTCGTCGACGAACATCTCCGCGTCGACGGCATCCAAAATCAACGCGGCCGCGTTCGTGAGGTCAAGCGCCCTGAGCTGCGTCCAGTCGACCGCGTCGCGGAAGTAGTCCGTCATCATGCGGCGGCGCGTGACGGCGCCGCGGCGCTCGGAATCCTTGGCCGGCATCGTCTCGAAGCCGCCCCAACCCAAGGCCATGTCGTTTTTGAGCAAAGCGTCGGGTGATGCCGCCGACTGGATCCCGCGCCAGAGGCTCGCGACGCCGCTCCCTTCCGAGAGCGTCCGGAAGCGCGCGTGGAGGTCCTCCGCGCTCATGATTCCGAGCTCCTGCGAGAGGTGATGGAGAAGCTCCGAGGGCGAGCGGTCCTCCGTGCGCGAGGCCGCGAGAAAGAGGCGCATCGCCCGCGCGTGCGCGACGACCGGCAGGTCGTCGAAGGCCGCGGCCTTCGCGGCCGGGCGCGGGATGCGCTTCAGACGCTCGAGCGTTCGGGTGAGCTCGCCCAAAAGTTCGGTCATCTCGGCGGAAGGGCTCAGGGTGACGAGGGTTTCGGTGTCGGTCATGGCGAAAGGTGTCTCTCGGAGTCTTTCTCGGGTCTCTTTGCGCAAATGATCTCACGTCTGCGGAGGTCTGCGAAGGCCTGCGCCTCTACGCCTTCGCGCCGCGGCGCTTCACGAGCGTGACGGTCATCTCGCAGGGCGAAGCCTTGCAGTGGAAGTCCGCGCGGAAGAGGTCGCCCGCGCTGTCTTTGAGCATCAGGGGTTCCGGCCTGAAGGCGTCGCGCCCCAGCGCTTCGACGCGCTCGGGCTGAAACCGCATCGTCTTGGGGCAGCGGTTCAAGGCCGCGCGGATGCAGTGCCGGCACGTCATCAACGCGGCGTCTTTGACCGGCTTGATCTCAAAGGCGGGCGAGAGAACCCGCGCGCCGTGCGCCTCGTAGAAGGCGCGCGCGGAGGCGTTCGCGACGTTCGCGCGGAAGTCGAGGAATTTGTCGGGATAAGGCGCCGCCGGATCGGCGGGCGCGCGCTGCGGGCGCAGGCGGGAGGCCGACCTCATCGCGTCGAACTCTTCCAGCGCCGCGCGGCGCAGTTGGTTCGCGACCGAGGCCGGCACGAAGACGTCGAGGTCTTCGGGGACGAAGACCTCCGCCGCTTCGTAGATCGTGCCGCCCAAGCGCGCGAGGTTGGTGCGGAGCGTCTCGCGGTTCTTCACCGGGTCGGACGGCGCGTCCAAGTCCATCGCGACGGAGGCGGACGCGCAGTGCGTCCCGTCCGTCACCATGAGATCCAACCCATCCTCGTGCGTCGAGAAGATCATCGTGACGGGAATGAGGCGCTCGGCGCTCTTTTGCGACAAAAGCTTCAGGAAGCTCTGGTCGCGGTTGCGCCAGAGGCGCGTGCCGGGTTGGAGCCCGGCGAGCGAAAAGGGCGCTTCGCGGGTGAAGAGCGCGGTGAGGCCCTGGTCCTTGGCGTTCGTCTGTCCCTTCGCCGGGGCCTTCCCGGCGGGCTTCCCGAACTTCTCCTTCCCGCCCTTGAGGCTCTTCCGGGCGGTCTTCGACGCCGCACCGATCGCAGCGGACGCGGAACCGGCGGGTTCCGCGCGGTTCACGTGAAAGCCGAAGACGTCGCCCTCGTGCGCGTAGGTGAGCCCGTCCGCGTTCGCGACGCTGACGCCCTTCGCGGGGCGCATCAGGATGCGGTCCGATTCGATCCGGACCACTTCGCCCACGGCTTCGCCGGTGTGCTTCGGGGTATCCAACTGCGCGAGCGCGTAGGGTTGGTCGAACCTGCGGCCTTCGATGAAGTAGTCGGTCGACGAGCGCGAAAACGACTTCGCCGGGTCCGGCGTGAAGGTGAAGACGGAGCGCCCGACCGACGACCGGCTCAATTCCGGCCGATGCGCGATGATCGCGTCCAACGCCTGCCGGTAGTGCGCGGTGATGTTCTTCACGTAGTCGACGTCCTTCAAGCGCCCCTCGATCTTGAAGGAGGAGGCCCCGGCGTCGATCAACGCTTCCAAGTGGTCGGTCTGGTTGTTGTCCTTCAAGGAGAGCACGTGGCTCTTCTTCGCGATCTGCTCGCCCGCTTCCGTGAAGACGTCGTAGGGGAGGCGGCAGAGCTGCGCGCAGGCGCCGCGGTTGGCGCTGCGGCCCAACATCGCTTCCGACATGTAGCACTGGCCGGAGTAGCTGACGCACAGCGCCCCGTGAATGAAGCACTCGATGCGGGTTTCGGGCTTCAACGCCGCGCGAACCCGGGCGATCTCGCCCAAAGAGAGTTCGCGCGCCAACACCATCTGCGAGAAGCCCACGGCTTCCAAAAACGCCGCCTTCTCGGGCGTGCGGATGTCGCACTGGGTGGAGGCGTGAAGTTCGATGCCCTGGGGGAGCGGGCCGTTCAGCAACCCCGTGTCCTGCACGATCAGGCAGTCGGCACCGGCCTTCGCCACGTCGAACGCGAGCTCCCGCGCCTTTTCGATCTCGTCGTCGGAAAAAAGCGTGTTCAACGCCACGAAGACCCGTGCGTCGAACCGGTGCGCGTAGGCGCAGAGTTCCGCGATGTCCTCCAAGGTGTTCCCCGCCGCCTGACGCGCCCCGAAGGCGGGGCCGCCGATGTAGACCGCGTCCGCGCCGTGGTCGATGGCGGCGAGCCCGCAGGCGAGATTCTTGGCGGGCGCCAGGAGTTCAAGAGCGTGTTGGGGAAGCATGGGGGTCGGTGTCGGGCTGAAATGCGGTGGTGCGGGGAAATCGGGGGAAATCGGATTGAGGAGGCATTGTACGGAAGCGGGCGCTTCCCCGACGAGGAAAGCGCCCGCGGAAGTTGTCGCAAAGGGCAAGGCGTAGTCTTTTTAGGGCTTCTCCAGCCCTCTCAACCGTCCCGCCTTCGCCTCCTCCCGTCGCCGCCTTACTTCGCCGTCTTCGGGCGAGGCCCCTTGTAGGCGCAGCGCTCGACGGCGAGGTACTTGCCCAGCTCCTCGTCCCCGGCGTTCTTCGCGAAGTCGGCGGGCGAGAGCCCGCGGTCGGTGCAGAGGTCGCGGTAGGCCCCGGCGCGCAGCAACGTCATCACCGCGGCGCGGTCGGGCTTCCTCGCCGCCATGTGAAGCGCCGTCACCCCCGCCGTCGTCTGGGCGTTGACGTCGGCGCCCTTCTCGATCAGCGCCTTCACGAAGTCGTCCCGGCCCTCGGTCGCGGCGTAGTGAAGCGCCGTCCAGTTCTTGGCGCCGTTCACGTCCGCGCCGCGGGCGAGGAGCGCCTCGAAGATCGGCTTCTGTCCCTTGAAGACCGCGAGCATCAGAGGCGTCTCGCCGAAGCGGTTGGCGAGATTCGTCTTGAAGCGCGGATCGTCCATGATGACGCGGGCGGCCTCGGGCGCGTCCGAGCGCATCGCGTAGGTAAAGAGCGTGTCCCCGTTCTCCATGAAGAGGTTGGGGTCGGCGCCCTCCGACAAAAGCGCCGTGATCTGCGCGGTGCTCCCGTTTCGCGTCGCCTGACGGAGGTCGTCCTCGGGGGCGGCTTGCGCCCCGGAGGCGAACCCCAAAAGGGCGGTGAGGAGAAGCGCCGCGGTGCGGGTGGAAATGCTGGTCATGGGGATGTCCGGGTGAGAAGTGCCGCAGGGCCGAAGGCCTCGGAAGATGCCGAGTTTTCGGCGGAAACTCCGGAAAGCTTAGCAAAAGCGCCGCGGGGCGGATGCCCGGCGGCGCGGTGCGGGCGGCCTGAAAGCCCCCGAGAACGTATCCGATTGTCAGAGGTCCGGGAATTGGGCCGCGGGATGCGGCTCAGACGCGGAAGAACCGGCGGCTGTTCGCCGTGATCTGCGGGAGAACTTCGTCGAACGGCAATCCCTTCACGTCCGCGATCGTGCGGGCGACTTCGAGGCAGTACTGCGGCTCGCAGCGCTTCCCCCGGTAGGGAACCGGCGCCATGTAGGGGGCGTCGGTTTCGATCATGAGGTTCGCGAGCGGCACCGCGCGGGCGACTTCGCGCAGCGCGTCGTTCTTTTTGAAGGTGAGGTTCCCGGTGAAGCTCACCATGCCGCCGGCGTCGACGACCGCGAGCGCCGTCTCGGCGTCCCCGCAGAAGCAGTGCATGACGAAGCCCATGTCGCCCGCGCGGGTTTCGCGCAGGATCTCCAGCGCCTGCGCTTCGGAGTCGCGCGCGTGGATGATGAGGGGTTTGCCCACCTTTCTCGCCGCGGCGATGTGGGTGCGGAAGCGCGCCCGCTGCCAGTCCAAGGGTTCCTTGCACCAGTAGAAGTCGAGCCCGGTCTCGCCCACCGCGACCATCCCCGGGCGCGAGGCGACTTCGGCGATTTCGTCGACGTCCGCCTCACGGTGGTCCGGATACTCGGGGTGCACGGCCCAGGCGCCGAAGAGAAACCCTTCGTACTGAGGGAGCAGGGCGGCCAACTTCGGAAGGTCCTCGTCGTCGCAGGCGATCGTGACGGCGGCGGTCATCCCGGCCGCCTTCATGCGGAGGACGATCTCGTCGCGGTCCTCGTCGAACTGCGGCGCGGTGAGGTGGCAGTGGGTGTCGATGAAGGGCGTCATGTCGGTGTCGGTCGGAGGTTGTCAGCGTGGAGCCGGGAGCGCAGCCGAATTCTGCCTCGTCGAGGCGGCGAGGGCGAGTGGCTCGGTCGGCTCGGTCGGCGGGGTCACGACGGGTGCCGTGATGCCGTTGCCGTCGGCGGTGCCGCCCAGGCGCTTCCGGAACGCCCAGAACGCCACCGCGCTCCAGAAGAGCGTGAGGGCGAGCAGGTGCAGAAGCGCCGGGAGCGAGGCCTCCGTCCCCGCGCCCGCTTGGCTCACGGCCGCCAACGCCGGAATCGCGGGCGTCGTCGGGACGAACGCGGCGACGGCGTGGACGAACGGGCTCAGGATCAGTTCTTTGGGCCACACCGCCCCCGAGGCGAAGAGGAGCGGCGCGCTCATCACGACCGCGGCGGGCGCGGCCGTGCGGGCGCGGCCCCAGAGCGCCGTGAAGCCGAGCGCGAAGGCGGCGCAAGCCCCCGCGTAGAAGACGAGGAGGATGAAGGTTCCCTCGGGGTTCGCGAACCCGGGGAATTCGGCGCGGAGGAACTCGGTCCCCTGCGCGTAGAGGTTCCAGAGGAGCGCGACCGCAAAGAGCGCGGTGAAGAGCGCGGCGAAGCCGGAGGGCTTCAAGGCCGCGAGGACGAGGGGATCGCGCCTTCGCATCCACTGCCCGACGGTGATCGCCGCCCCGATGACGACGATCGCCTGCACGATCAAGGGCGCCACCAAGGGCACAATGTAGGTGCCGTAGCCCGAAATCGTGTTGAAGCGGTTCAAGGTCGTCAACGAGGGCGCCGCCCCGTGCGTGAAGCCCTGCGCGGCCCAGGTGGACGTGGGATCGGTCCCGATCTCGACCAGCGCGGCGTCGCCGTACTTGAAGTCGGACGACGTGAGGACGGCGGTGAGCGCCGCCTGCAGGGCGCGGGTCTTCACCGGATAGGCCCCGTTCCCGAGGATCGGCACCATCGTGTTTTCGCCGCGGGCGAGGCGCTCGGCAAAGCGCTCCGGCACCGTGACGATCACGTCGACCGTCTGGCGCTCGAACGCGGCCCGGGCGTCCGCGGGATCCGTCGCGACGAACTTGAGGTCCACCGCCGGGGCGGCCGAAAGCGTCCGGATGAATTCGCGGGAGGCGGCCGAGCGGTCGAGGTCGGTGACGGCGACGGGGACGTGCTCGATCTGCTCGTTCCGGTAGGGCCAGGCGTAGTAGACGAGGTAGAAGGCGACGCCCACCACGAACACGATGAAGGCGTCGCGCGAGAGGACCATGCGCGCGAACCCGCGGCGCACGAGCCCGAAAAAGCCCACGCCCACGTAGTCTTCGTCGCGGGCGCGGGGCATCGTTTCGATGTGCGCGGGGGCGCCGTCACGTTCCTTTTCCGCAAACGTCGCGACGCGCCGGGCGTAGATCGGAAGGCCCGCCCCGAAGAAGACGAGGACGAAGATCCCGAGGTGCCCGAGGGTCTCCAGAATCACCGGCGTCGGGCTCCCCAACACCCAGACGGCGGCCTGCGCGCGAAGGAAGTGCGTAAGGGGCAGGAGTTCCGCCACCAACGCCGCCCCCGGGCTCATCGCGTCGATCGGGTACGAGAAACCGGTGAAGGGGAATGCGGGCGCGGTGAGTGCGGAGACGGTCGTGACCGCGAGCACCCAGGTGAGCGACGTGGAGGTGATGAGCAACGCCATCCCCGCCATCGCGAGCATGAGAAGCCAGCCTGCGAGAAGCCACCACCCGACCGAGGCCCAGCCCGCCGCGGCGGGCGCCCATCCGGCCCACCCGGCAAAGCCTGCGACCCAAAGGGCGTGCCCCAAAGCGTAGAGCGCGAACCAGGGGAGAAGCTTCCCCAAAATCGCGGCGAAGGGGCTGCCGCCCGCCGCGGCCACCCAGGCGCGTACCGTGCCCGCGCGCCAGTCGCGAACGAGCGCGGATGCGAACGCGAGCACCGCGCCCAGCGCCATCACGCCGGGAAGAAGGGGCGCGAGAAGATAGGCCGAGAAATTGAAGGCGGCGTTCCCGAGGAAGTAGGTTTCGGGCAAGAGCGCGCGGAGCATCCCGCCGTTGGCGGAAAGCGGCCCGCCCCCGGCGGCCGCCGTGCGCTTTTCGGCCCCGACCTGAATCGTGGCGTCGGCCAGAGCCAACTTCAGATCGGCCTCGAGCATGGTCGACACGGGATAGTAGGTGCGGTTGAAGGCGGCGGAAATCGCGCCGCCCGGGCCGGAGAGCCCGAGCCGCTGCGCCTTTTCCCAGTCTTCCGGGACGGTGATCACCGCGAAGACCCGGCCTTCGCGCAACGCCTCTTCGGCGGCCGCGGGGGTCTCGTAGGCGGTCAAGGCCATCGTGGGCGCCGCGTCGATCTGGCGCGCCGCCTGGCGGGACGCCGCCGAGTGGTCGAGGTCGACCCACGCGACAGGGAGCCCCCGCATGAGGCCGGTCCCGAAGGTGAACGCCAACACCAGGCACCAGAAGAGCGGCACGACGAAGCCGGTCAACAGCAGGCCGGGGTCGCGGCGCATCGCGCGCACTTCATGGCGCGCGGCGCTCCAGATGTCGGAGAAGAAGCCGGTGGTCATGAGAAATCTCTGCTCTCTGGCGAAAGAGGACCGGATGATCAGAGCCCCTTCGGGAGAATCGCGCTCATGCCGGGGCGAAGGCCCTCGACCGGCGTCACCGGACGGGCGCGCACTTCGAAGGTGCGCAGGTCGTAGCCGGAGTTCTGACGCGTCGCGCGCCATACGGCGTAGTCGCCGCGGGCGCTCACCCAGTAGACCTCGACCTCAACCGTTTTGCCGAGCGCGGGGACTTCCACCTGCCAGCGCGTGCCGGGCGCGACGCCCGGAAGGTCGTCTTCGCGGAGGTTGAAGCTCATCCAGACGTCGGTGAGGTCGGTCACCTGCACGAGGGGGAAGCCCGCAGGGGCGATTTCGCCCGGATCGATGATGATCTTCGAGACTTCGCCCGAAAGGGGCGTCTTCACGAAGGCTTCCTCGGCCATGCTCCTCACTTCCGAGACGCCGCCCTCAGCCTGAGCGAGCAGCGCGTGCGCCGCGTCCTTTTCCTGGGCGCGCAGCCCCGTTTCGAGGGCTTCGACCTGCGCCGCCGCGGCGCGCACCGCTTCGCGGGCGCCGTCGCGCTGGGCGCGGACTTCGTCGTGGCGCTGGGCCGAGACGAGCCCCTCCTTGAAGAGCGCGTCGACGCGCTCCCAGGAGCGCTGGGCCAAGGCGAGCGCGGCGTCCGCGCGGGCCTTCTGGGCTTTGGCCGCGCGGATTTCTTCCGAGCGCGCGCCTTCGTCGGCGAGGCTCGCCTTCGCGCCCGCGGCGCGGGCGACGGCTTCGACCTGCGCGAGCTTCGCTTCAAGTTCGGGGATCGCGATCTTCGCTACGGGGGTGCCGGCTTCGATGCGGTCGCCTTCCTTCACGAGGACGGATTCGATGCGGCCGGGGATCTTGGCGGAGACGGAAATCGTCGTCGCGTCGACCATCCCCTGCACGGGAACGGGCTGCGGGAGCGTGGCGCGCCAGACGCCCCAACCGATGAAGCCGACGGCGCCCGCCAAGATCAATGCGCCCAGGAGGGTCGCGGCGGTGGATTTCTTCTGAGGTTGGGCGGTCATTTGAGGGAGACTCCGGTGGAAGACGGGACGGCGACGAGGTCGCTGCGGTTGAGCGACTCGAGGAATCGGGGCATTTCACCCGACACGGCGTGAAGGGTCGCCCAGGCGGCGACGAATTTGTAGGCCGCCGCTCTCAATGCGATTTGGGCGGCGGTGAGCTGGGTGCGGGCGTTGGAAAGATCAATGGCGGTGGACAAGCCCTCCGCGAACCCCGCGCGGCGAAGCCGCAGGTTTTCTTCGGCGAGCGCGAGCGTCCCGGCGGTGAGGCGGTAGGATTCGCGCGCGTCGTTGACGCGCAGGAACGCCGTTTCGACGGCGGTGCGGATTTCCGTCCGGGCTTCGTTCCTCGCGGCGCGCGCCTTGTCGACGACGCTCGTCGCGGCGGCGACCGAGGACGCTCTGTCCTGATTGCTCCAGAGCGTGAACGTCACGCCGATCCCGGCGATCCAGTCGGGTTCGGGGAGCGTCAGGTAGTGCTTGACGAGGTTCTTGGTGCCAAACGCGAAGATCTTCGGGTGGTAGAGGCTCTTCGCGCCTTGGACGCCCGCTTCGGCCTGCGCGGTCTGGGCGTCGATCTGCGCCAGGACCGGGCTCGCGCGCATCGCGCGGGCGGTCCAGTCGTCCAAGGTGCCCAAGTCGCCCTCCAGAATGAAGAGCGGCGTGGAGAGCTCAGGCAGGGCGTCTTCGCGGAGCGCGTTTCGGAGCTGCGTCTCGGCGGCCTCGCGTTCGGTCTGCGCGGAAATCCACGCGCGCTTCGCGGCGTCGCGGGAGACTTCGACCGACATGCGCTCGAGCTTCGAGATGACGCCCTTCGCTTCAAACGCCTGCGCGCGCTTCACTTCGGCCTCTTCGTCGGCGAGCATCCCGGCGTGAAGGCGTTCGACCTCACGCGCCAACTGCACGCCCCAGTAGGCCATCGCGAGCCCGGCGTCGATCTTCTCGCGCTCGGCGTCGCGGGCGTAGGCGGTTTCGTCCACCTTCCTGCGGAGCGCCTCCTGCTTCGCGGAGACGGCCCCGCCCGTGTAGAGGGGCCAATTGAAGTTCAGCCTCGCGCGGGGGCCGCCGATGTCGATCTTTTCCGAGAAGTTGAGGTTCATCGCAGGGATGGTGATCGGGGTCAGCTGCCCGAGGATCCCGACCGGGAGCGTGATGTTCGGGGTGTCAAGGCCGAGTTCGACGGTCTTCGTCCCCTCGACCTGCATCGCGGCGATGTCGACCTTGGGGCCGCCCAGGAACTTCGCGGCGTCCGACTGGTGCTGCGCGTGCGCGACTTCGGCGTCGTGCGCGCGCAGAAGATCCGAGCGGCTGCGGCGCAGCTCCAGCGCATCGGCAAAGCTCATCGCCCCGCGGACGACGGGCGCCTCGGCGGCGTTGGCGGTCGCGGGGGCGGGCTGAGCGGTCGGAGCGGCCCCGGCAGGCGCAGAGGAGAGCGCAAGCAGCACGGCGCATGACACCCCGAACACTGGGCGGGCGGACGGTCGAGACATCGATGAATCCTGAAGTTGAGGGAGGGCGGAAGAGGGCCTGAGCATCTCTCATCAGGCCGATTATCCGTAGCCGCCGGTGCGGCCGAAAGGGTGAATTCTAGGGGCTTTTACGGAAAAACTCACCGGAACGGCTTCCCGCGGATGCGGTATGCCTCATGAGTTTCTTCCTACGCGCGCAAGGATTCAACCCCGCGAAAAGGTCCGTGTCCTCTCTTTGACGCCGGACCGACACATTTCCTTGCAGAGACGCTATCGCGCACGGTCCGTCGATAGATGAACGCAAACAGCCGTCCTGCGGGCGAAGTTGGTTGGTACTTACCCCGAATTCGCTATGGAAGGATAGTCCCTTTTGGGGAGTTCCGGCGGATTGACGGCGAAGAAAGGGACCCCGCAGAATCGACCCATCAGGTTTTGGTTCTCAACTTTCCACAAGGAGACTCACCATGAAGACCTTTGCCGCGCTCGCGCTTTCCGTTGCCGTCGCCGCCGGTGCCGTCGGTTCCGCCGTCGCCGCCGAGAAGGACGCCGTCAAGCTCTACGATCCGATGGCCGAGAGCCAGAAGGTCGTCATTGAAGTAAACAACTCCTGACTAAAGTCAGAAGCTTTATTGTCACCTCCGAAGAGGCTCAACATCGGGAAGGTTTACTTCTCCCCTTGGGTTATCCACTGATAGCCCAAATCGCGCAAGTTGCAGGCGCTATTC
>ENA-UPWN01001230-UPWN01001230.1-human-gut-metagenome-genome-assembly--contig:-NODE-1230-length-10651-cov-5.252033_pt1 | contig 10651 bp, 9 predicted proteins | sample MGYA00250050_ERZ773377 | MGnify/ENA primary metagenome ERZ773377 (study PRJEB29103, sample SAMN06112008) | human gut metagenome | biome: human gut; feature: ankylosing spondylitis patient; material...
TAAAAACACCCACCCCACACATACACTAGCAAAAAACACTTTTTTTAATGATACGGCGACCACCGAGATCTACACTCTTTCCCTACACGACGCTCTTCCGATCTAGATTTCTGGGGGATTTCCTTTGGAGAAGAACAAGAGGATGTTACTAAAGAGAATCCTTATGGCTACATTCCTAAGCATCTTCAATCTTATTTCCTAGTTATTGAAAAGCTCATGCTAAACGATGATGACTTTTATGAGTACTGGACACATTTGACGGATACAGATTCTTGTCATAAGGCTATTGGCCGACATGGGACACATTTTACCTAGCATTTTGCCGATTTGGGTTATCGTTTCGATGCGGTCGTGCAAGAATACGAAGATTCTGCCATGTATATCCACCCGCTTAAGATGCTCAAAGCAGGTAGTCCTTTGGTAAAATATACGGCTCTGAAAAATTATGATGAATACCAGTTCTTGTGGCAAGGTCTGGATCGTGATTCAGAAGTCTCTGACTTGTTAGAGTTTGTTGCAGAAGAAACGGATTACCCAGTGTCAATTCTGGAAGATATTGTGAATAAATTTAAGGCTGTTCCACGTGATCAATATATTCTATTGATTGATGGGGTTGAAAATATTATTCCGCAATGTACCCGTTACCGTGTCTTGAACAAGGCAGAACAATTACGCAAGCATGGCTTTGCAGTCAAAGTTGTTAACCTATCTGATTTCCAATTATCGATGGCTGGCATGGTTTTGTTGTTCCCCGATGAAAAAGGCTTCCAGAACTTCGATCCGAAGGAGTTCGGAGAGTTGCCAACTACCATCACATACGGCATAGATATCGACAAAACAATTCAGAAGGAGATCGCCGCAGCCATGAAGTTGCAGAACGCCAACACACTGCCAATCTTCATTATTGCCGACACTTTCAACCGTGTAGTGTTCGTTTCACAAGGCTACACAATCGGCTTGGGAGATCAGTTGATGAAGGTGATACATAAGTTGTAATCCTCTTCGACGAAACATAAAAGAGGCGTAGATTAGCAGATGTCATTCAAGTCATCACTAATCTACGCCTCTTTTATGTTTTGGATATTGTAGAGGTAATTACCGGCGACGGCGTACGCTGCGGACCGGAGCGCTTTTCTGGGCTTTTGGAGCTTTGATTTTGACCTCTTTTTGTTTGCTCTCTTTTGCGGCTTCCGTCTTTCTGCCACGGGCGGAAACGGTTGCGTTTTTAGATTTCTTGCCTTTTGTATCAGCTGCCAACTGAGCTGTGTCCGGTTGCAGATAGAGAGATTTTTCGAAAGTAATCAGCTGGTTCTCGATACGTTCCTGCTCGCGTTTCATCGAATCGGGTGTCGGGCAGTAGGCTTGCAGAGGTTGGTTCATCAGGTTCTGCGTCTTGAAGATATCGCCCTGGAACATCCGGCGACGGAAATAGTCGTCGAGCGTGAAAGTCATGGCGTTGTTGATGTTGGACGTCATGATATAGGCGGTATTGATATAGGGACGCAAATTTTCATAAGGAATCCAGAACATCGGCATGGTGTTCTGTCCCATATCGTCCACGATTGTCAGAATCGGACAGATCGCCAATGTCTTGACATCGAATACGGAGTTGTTCTGGTCGAAATACCACGCTTCCTTTATGTAATAGGAGCGGACATCGCCGGAAGGAATATCGCTTTCGTTCACGACGAAACCGGCAGGTTCGTTGTCTTTGCCTGGCGTCTCTTCGTAGAAGATACGGCAACGGTCCAGCATGACTTTCAAGTCGAGCTTGCGGTTGTCGCTGAAATCCTCGTAACCGTCCAGGTATTCATAGGCGGACAACTTGCCTTCGCATACCAGCTGGAAGATGATCGAGAACAAGTTCATCTGCCCGTTCATCGGTTGGGTGGGATAATATAGAGGAGCATTCTGTTCTTTCGTAAGGTCGATCTGGCGGTAGATGACACGCATCCAGCGAGCGTTACCGATATGCTGCGTCATTCGCTCGTTCATATCCTGTGCTCGGACGGTCAGTTCGGGCATGCCGTTCTCTTTCTTCTCTTCTTCACGGGCGCCACGGCTTGCTTCGGGACCGCGACGTCTCTGCTGCTGTTGCTGTGTATTGCCGGCCTCTTCCTGTGCCTGTATGGGGAGGGAGGCGAACAGGGCGATGGCGAGGGTTGCTATGTAATATAAACGTTTCATATATCTTTATACATTACGGGACGAGCAGACCTCGTCCCTACGTTATGTTAATTGACGATTACTTCGACGGTCGGAATGATACGTTCCTTATTGTCCGGACCTAATACTTTCACATGCGTGATGTAGAAGCGTTTGCCTCTTGCCAGACGGCGGATATAATCTTTCTGACGCTGCGAGAACTGGTTGCCTTGCGTGACTTCCGGAATGATGTTGCCCATCGAATCGTAGAAAGTCAGCTCGAAACTCAACACCTTGAACGGCACGTTCAGCAGGTCGTCGTCGATAGCCGCCTGGATGCCGTCGGCTTCCACCAAATTGCGTTTGGAGAACTGACCGCCACGGAACTTGCGCATATTGCCGTTCTGGTCCTTATATTCGATAAAAGGCATCGGGTCGGGCAGGGCACGTACGCGGAAAGTCGTTTTCGCCATCTCGACGCTGCGCCCATCCGCCATTTTAGCATGGACGGAAATGATGGCGTCTGTTCCAACCGTTGTCGGACGGGCTTCCCATTGGTCGCCTTTGCGGACCAGTGTCCCGTTCGTCATCGTTGCCGTCACGTTGCCGCTGGGCACACCCGGCACGGCGATACGGATCGGGTTGGCGATTCCGGCATACAACACATTCATCAGCATCGGCGCTACCGTCGCACTCGGTTCCGTCACGAAGTATTCGCTTTCGAACTCGCGGCGCATCACGCTGCCGTCGCTACCCGGCATTTCGATATATCCTTTGACCGGATAAGTGCCCGGAGTACCGGCTACAGCCGTAAACATGCCGTTTGCATCATAAGGCAATTCCTTGCCGTTCACATAGACGGTCGGACGTTTCGTCGAGTCGACAGCCGATAAGACGATATTGGCCTTGTACTGGCTGCCGCGCATGACGATCTGGCTTTCCGGAATCACCTGTGCCGTGATCTGGTTCACACGATAGTCGCGCATGTCGACGCTGCTCAGCAGGTTGGACAACACTTCACCTTCGGCATAGCGGATATCGCTTTGCAATTTCGTCAGCAAGGTAACAGCCGCCGCCACCGGCATATTCTCGAACAAAGCCTCTTCCCAAGTGCGAGTATTGATACCGGCCTTGTGAGGCGGCGTTGTCGACAGGCTGGCTTCGATGATGCGCGTCTTGGCCGAGTCTTCCACCATCTCGCCCATCAGTGTCCGGTATTTTTCGATGCTCTGGCGCAATTTCTTGCCTTCGCCCGAAACGGGAGACAGCATCACGCGGGAAGCCGCTTCGAGGTCGTCCTTATGATCGATATTATTGACATCGGCATCCTTACCATCGGCAATCTGCGCGATACGCACTTTTAGATCCTGCACGTAATTGTACAGGCTGTCGGAAGCCTCCTTCACCTTTGTCCCCTTTTCGTACCATTCACGTACTTTTTCGGGATTTGTCTGATAATAAGCCTTCAGTTCCTCTGTAACGATCTCATTACGGGTCGAGGTATTATCGATAGAAGTACGCAAGCTGCCTTCCACCAGTTCGAAACCGTCGAGTACCTCCGACGACACGTTGAGTGCCATCATGGCGATGAACACCAGATACATCAGGTTGATCATCTTCTGACGGGGCGAATTGGGATTATTTGCTATTCCTGCCATATCCGATTACTTCATTGGGTTGTTTGTATACGGAGCCTGCTGCTGATATCCGTACGGTTGCTGATAGGCCTGCTGGTAATTCTGCTGCTGTGCCGGCTGCGGTTGCTGCTGGTAAACAGGTTGTGCGGGCTGCGCCGGTTGCTGGTATCCCATATTGACCGTCATAGCCTGCAACAGGCGGCTGTATACCTGGTTCAATTCGGCCAACTGTCGCGTCATCTTTTCCGTTTCGTTGCGGAACACGGAACTGTCGACAACGGAGCCGTCATACATTTCGCGAATGCGGCTCAAGCCACTGTTGATATGTTCGATCGATTCGATCTGCGAGCTGATGCTCTTCAACTGTATTTCGTAGATCGTGTTCAAGCCGGAGATGTTGCGGTTCAGCATTTCCATCTGCTGCACGTAACCGCGGGAATTCTGGTTGATGCCATCCGAATTATCCGTAATGCTCTTATACGAGTTCAAAAGTGTGTCGGAAACGTCGGTCAGCGAATGCGTCACCTGGCTGAAACGTTCCATATTCTCGGACATACCCGAAAGCTGTTCCAGATATTTCTGCGTCGCTTCCGTCAGTTCCGCCATCTTGGAGATCTGTTCGGCGGCGGCGCTCAGTTTCTTGATACTGTCGGAAAGGTTTTTCGTATCTTCTTCGCTCACATCCAGGCCGAGATTGCCCAGTCCGGTAGTCTGCTTGCCGCCTAAGTTGATATTCAATCCGCCAGCAACCTCGTCGTCGGTCGTATTCTCAGGCGAATTGACCAGATTGGACATAGGCGTGTTGGCGAAATCCGGACGGTCGAGCGGGTTCTTCGATTTCAAAACCGGGAACACTTCTTCCCAGTGATATTCGTTGAATGGCTTTTCAAAAGCGGAGATAAAGAATACCAATGCTTCTACCGTCATGGCCACAAACAGGATTTGGTTACCATACGGCAAGTGTAACAACTTGAACAAGGCGCCTATAATAACGATGGAGGCTCCCCAGCTATAACAGAAATTCAGTACCCGCTTGCCTTTTTCACTGGCGAGGTACATTTCTACTCTGTTTTTATATCTTCTATATTTTCCCATGATATAATGTATATTCGTTAATTAGAGAGGGCGGGCGAACTCCGCCCCTGCGTTATTTTTTACCTTTTGCTCTCGAAAAACCGATTTGTGTACGGGCGCAACGGAAACCGATGTATGAACGCGTTTCGTTCTGGTATTCGAAGGTGCGCATATCCGAACGGATAAACTGTGCCACGTCTTTCCAGGAACCGCCGCGTACGACCTTCTTCTTCATGGCATACGGGTCTTCCTTCGCGGCATTGTAGCGCAGATCCGGATTCATGTCGCTCATCTGGCTCGGTCCGGATTCGGAATAAGAAGTCGATGTCCATTCCGCCACGTTGCCGGCCATGTCATAGAGGCCGAATTCGTTCGGAGCGAAAGAGCCGACACGCGAAGTGATCAGATGACCGTCTTCCGTATAGTTGCCTTTGCCCGGTTTGAAGTTGCCCAAGAAGCAACCTTTTCCGCTCACCAGCTCGTCGCCTGCCCACGGATATTTGTTTTCGTTCTTGCCTGTACGGGCCGCATATTCCCATTCGCCTTCGGTCGGCAGGCGGAACGGTTCGAGAGCCTGTCCGCTGGGGAAGTTCAGAGATTCCTTGAACAGGTTGGTGCGCCATACGCAGAATGCTGTCGCCTGTTCCCAGGAAACGCCTACCACAGGATAATCGTCATAGCCCGGATGCGAGAAATACATACGCATATAAGGTTCGTTGTAAGCATTGTTGAAATCGTTCACCCAGCAACTTTCGTCCGGATAGATATTCACGATACGGGTGTGGAGGAAATCCCACGGCCCGCTGAGCCGTCGTGTGATGGTTTCGTTCACGATCTCGCCTTCCTCGGTGATGTAGGCCGTGTCTTTGGATATCATGATCACTTCGTCAGGGTCGACCTGGATATCGGTGTTACGCACGCGGGCTGCCGGGTCCAGGTTGTGTTTGCGAAGGGCTGCTGACGTATAGTCGTACCATTCGTAGCGATAGACCATCTGTTTCGGATCCAACGTCTTTTCGCCGGTCACCGGATTTACGGTGTAGACACTTTCGATTGCCCGTATCTCGTCTTCATTGGCACGTTTCCAAGGAATCGGGCGGCTCCAGTCCAGATGCGGAGTCACCGGTTCGCCATATTTATCTTCAGTAATCTTAAACAGGTCATTGCCGCCATAAGCCGGGTCGGCCAGACGTTCGCGGATAATGGAATCGCGCACCCAATACACGAACTGACGGTATTTGGCATTCGTCACCTCTGTCTCGTCCATCCAGAAAGCATCGAAAGAGACGCCTTTCGTTTCAGGATTGATCCCCCACAAGGAATCCTTATCTGCGGGTCCCATCTCGAATGAGCCTCTTTTGATCAGAACCATCCCGTAAGGGGCAGGTTCGTTAAACGCCACCGATCGTACCCCTGTCACTTCGCCCCCGCCACCGGAAAGGGTTTTGCCACATGAGGTAAACAGGGCTACTGCCGCAAGTACTAACAATACTTTTTTCATATACTATAATATACGTACACTTTTATGTCTATTCTTTCCTGACTTCGATTTTTTCAACTTCAACTTGTAGCTCACTACCAACTCGTGGCTTCCACTCGTGGCTTTCAAGATGGGTATGGTAGAGATCGGAAAATCATACGCATATCCTACCTGAAAACTCCCGATCTTGGCTCCTAACAACAGGATCAGCGACTCATTCACACGCCAGGAAAAACCTCCGTTAAACATCTTATTATAAAACAGCCGGGCGGTTATGTCCGCCTGGAAGCTCTGCATGTCTGTTTTCAGGAATACAGACGGCTGTAATTCATACAACGGATTTCGAAACTGAATATTGTATCCGGCTATCAAATTATATGTGCTGGCGAGATACATGGAAGAATATTCGTCCAATATGATCTCCGTCTTGTTCAAGTGCGTGACGCCCAAACCGGCATAGAGGTTCTTGCGGTGATAGTAAAGCCCGGCGTTCAAGTCGAAGCCCATTCCGCTCACCTGCGTCTTTGGAATTGCCTGGTCTTCCTGTTGGTGGAACTGGCTGGTCGGATAAAAGACCTTTTCTCCGTCAAACGACTGGTTTACCATTCCGAACTGCATTCCGATACTGAGCGTACCGCCAAACAGTTTTTGTTTATAGGCATACTGCAAATTGACATGTGTATTGACGAAAAGCCCGATTCCTTCGGTAAAGACGACCATCCCGATGCCATGATTGGTTTTCCCGATCTTCAGTGGCATATCCGCATTGATGAAAAAGGAGGTCGGCGCCCCGTCGATCCCGACATATTGCAAACGAGACAGCGCCAACATGTTCAAGTCTCCCGTAACACCCGCATACGCCGGATTATAGTAACCCAGCGCCATAAAATACTGGCTTAGCTGCGAGTCGTATTGCGCCCGCGCTCCCGTGAGGCCGGTTACCAAAAGGATAATAAGCAGGAGATATTTGTTCATATATCAAGAAACGGAATAAATCCGAATAAATTGTATAAAAAGCAAACGAGGCGGCGGGACATAGCCCTGCCACCTCGTTATTATTTCATGCCTGTACGTTTTTATCGCACATTAATATTCTTCTTCGTTGAAGAAAAAGTCTTCTTTACTTGGATAGTCGGGCCAGATATCTTCCATGCATTCATAAATCTCACCTTCGTCTTCCATTTCCTGCAAATTTTCAATCACTTCCAGTGGCGCACCAGAACGTTGTGCATAGTCAATCAGTTCATCCTTGGTTGCAGGCCAGGGTGCGTCTTCCAGTTTTGAAGCTAACTCTAATGTCCAATACATAGCTGTCAAGTATTAATAACCACCTTACGGCGGTCAGGTTCTCAAATTTTCCGCAAAAATAAAACAATATTCTTTAGATGCAAGTATAATCCCAGATAATTTCTTTGCCATTATTCCGTATGCATTCCTTACGTGCCAGAACAAACAGATAATCAGACAGTCTGTTTATAAAAACCAGGACAGGTTCTTCAACCGGAATTGTCTCTGCCAAACGGTAGATCTGGCGTTCGGCACGCCGGCAGACTGTCCGGCACACATGTGCCAAAGAGGCCGGGCGGCTTCCTCCCGGCAAAATAAAGTTGCGCATCTTGGGCAGTTCGTTATCCAGGCGGTCTATTTCCCGCTCGATACGGGTGATCGTTTCCGGCATCACCTTACTTTCTACTTTCAGTTCCGTGTTTTCCTGATCGGTTGCCAGATAGGAACCGATCGTAAACAACTTGTGCTGGATAAACAGCAGGAAGTCCTGATCCGCTTTCTCTTCAAGCGAAGTGATCAACAACCCGATAAACGAGTTCAGTTCGTCGACCGTACCATAGCTTTCGATACGTTGGTGCGCTTTCGACACCCGTTCGCCGCCAACTAAGGAAGTGGTTCCCTTGTCGCCGGTCCCTGTGTATATAATGCTCTTTTTCATATGACAATAACTTATCGTTTTATTATATAATCGCACATCCTTGCCAGATGTTGCAAAAAGGAGTACAATATTCGTCAGATTCCGGGATTTGTGCAAGGATTCAGATTATTTATTTTGATGGGAAAGAAAAAATTGCAGGCATCTTTACCAATGTCTCGTCTTGATCCAGCTTGATTATAGTTCCTCCCCCTCGTCCTTTTACCCAAAGCGTCATATTTAAGTGATAAATAAGGAGATTGCGGAAAACTTTTGTGTGCTAATATATAGATGTTTACGTTTTGTCCTATATCCTTTTTTATTTTCGGCCTAAGTCAAATACCTTTTTGCCTATGGTCGAAAACCTTTTTCACTAAGGTCGAAAAGGTATTCGACTTAGGTCAAAAACTCTATGACCTTATAGTTTAAAGCTAGAAGTATGGCCTCTATCACTCTATAATACTTTTATTCAAGTTAGCGTATGGTCTGTATATTTTTATTTGCATATTTGTTATTGTTTCCTATTATTATCACGGTCACAGATCAAATCGAGCATTGCAGTCGATGAGGTGATAGACGGATGTATAAGTCAAAAATCAATTTGTTTGTATCTTTGGATAAAGAGTCAGAAATAGACGATATAATCCCTCTTGTGTAACTTCTTGTTGAAAAACACGATTCCCATTGAATACAGGTCGATCGTCACCGTTACTTCGGGATGACAGCATACTTCCCGCCAGAATTCGCGCATTTTGCGGCTGGTTTTGATGCCTTCGAAAACAAAGACCGTATCGCCGTGCACATGTTTCAAGCATTCCTCAAACAGCCAGATATTGTTTTGCTGCTCATACAGGGTGTTGAAAAAGACAAAATCGAGTTGCTCCATGTCTTTCAAGGCTTTCGGTAGTAAATCTTTGTAGCTTCCGACACGCAGGTCGACCGGGTTACGGGCGGCTTTGCCGAAAGCGATACGGGCGATGGAGGCAAACTCCGGTACGTTTTCCAGAGCGATACATTTCAGATCGGATGCATATGAAGTCAGATACAAAGTGGACAGGCCCATGGAAGGGCCGAACTGAAGGATGTGTTTTGATTTGAAATAGTTGGCAAGACGGAAAAGTAAGGCGCCGTGCTTGGGCCGTATCGCTTCGCGTTCGACAATCCGGCCGATCGTGCGGCGGCGCATCTTCCCCTTTTGCTGGCGGTCGGGATAAGTGATCTCGTCATCTTGGAAAAGCAGCTGCTTGCGGATCAGTTCGATGTCGTAGAAGCTATAGTATTGGCAACGCTCCTCAATCACTTTCGTGATCAGGTTGAAGACAAAGGGGGAATGAACCCCGAAGCCTTTGCGGTAACGGATGCCTCTGTATAAAAGTATGCCTTTTCTTAGTGTATTAGCTTTGGGGATAATGCGCATGATTTATGATTTTAGATTTATGATTTTAGATTTATGATTTGTGAACCTCGATCATAAATCTAAAATCATAAATCGTTAACTCTGCAAAGTTAATCATTTTCATGGAACATATCCATGATCTTTCCGCTAAGCTGCAAAAGGGAGATTTCGCATATCTTGGTGGAGTATTCGGCGATGGACTGGCGCTCTTCCGCTTCGAGCAGGCTGTTCTGGGCTTCACGCAATTCGATACCGGACAGGTCGCCCAGTTTATAGCGGTCGATCGCAATCCGGTAGTTTTCCTGTGCCGCGACCAAGTTCTCTTTTTCCAGGCTCCACAAGTCCAGGTTGTTGCGATAAGCCATCCAGAAGTTGCTCATATCGGCCCGCAATCCCAGTTCGAGTTCTTGTGTGCGCAATTCTTGGTTCTGAATCTGTATCCGGGCATTCCGTTGTTCGCGTTTCCGGTTGAAACCGTCGAATACGTTGATGCCGACCGTCACCCCGTAGTTGAGGCCGAGGCGGCGCTGGAGGTCGGTCGTTCCTACCTCGTACCAGTTCGCCGTGTAGCCGTATCCGGCATTCAATTTGACATACGGATAGTTACGGCTCTTGATCTTTTTGTAGTCCAACTCGGAAATCACCTGGTTCTTCTTGGCGATCAGCAGAGATGAATTGGAGGTAAGCGTGCTTTTCCATAGTTCCACTTCATCTAAAAACGGGTTGGGGGTAATCAGGGAGTCCTTGATCAGTACTTGTTCCTCCACATCCTCCAATGCCATCAGCCGGTTCAGGCGGATACGTGAAGTATGCACTTGTTCCAACTGGTTCAGGACGTTGGAGCTGTCGGCATTGAAGTCGACTTGCGCTTGTTGGAGGTCCAGGCGGGACATCGAGCCGATATAATACCGCTCTTCCACGATACGCAGACGTTCGCGGGACAGTTCGAGCGTGGAGCGGAGGTTGCGGAGGCGGATCTTCTGGCGGATCAGGTTGTA
>ENA-UPWN01001232-UPWN01001232.1-human-gut-metagenome-genome-assembly--contig:-NODE-1232-length-10646-cov-5.374870_pt1 | contig 10646 bp, 8 predicted proteins | sample MGYA00250050_ERZ773377 | MGnify/ENA primary metagenome ERZ773377 (study PRJEB29103, sample SAMN06112008) | human gut metagenome | biome: human gut; feature: ankylosing spondylitis patient; material...
CCTCAGTACAGCACAGGAAACCTTGAAATTATATTTGCGTTTATTTGCTTTTTTCAAGAATAAGGCGGCTGATACGTGCCTGTACTTGCATTAGTGTTACAACGTCGATATTTTCAAAGTCAATGTCAATGAGTTTGATTTTGTCTTTTTTAGACATTCTGTGTGGAGAATGTCCCATTTCCTTTACTAAATCATCAATCATTTCTTTAATTTTTTCCGCTCTTTTCGGATAATTTACTGTGCGTGCCATAATCTCCTGTTTTAATGTTTAATTAATAATGGCACAAATATAGGAAAAGAGAATTGTAAAACAATGAAATAAAGGACTATTCTTTTAAATAGTCATTCAGAATCCCAGTTTAGGGAAAAAAATAATCGATCCGACTATGGCGGCTGCTATTGCCATAATTAAGACGGCTCCTGCCGCGAGGTCTTTCGTTTTTTTTATTATTTCGTTGTATTCGGGTGAGACTAAATCTGCCAATGATTCGATGGATGAATTGATTGCTTCTGCCGATAATACGGCTCCGATTACGATCACGACCGCTATCCATTCTGTCTGGGATAAACCGAAGAAAAAGCCGGCAATAACCACACAAATAGCCGCAAAACAATGTATCCACGCATTGTGCTCTTTTTGTATCAATAAACGGATGCCGTTAAAAGCATACCGGAAACTGGCTAGTCGTTTACGGAAAGTGAAGCCGCTGTTTTTCATATTATTTATTGTTTTGAGAGAACGAGACAAAGATACTAATAATACTTCAAAAACGGACACTCTGTTCATTTTCGGACACTGTTGTTTGGAACATGTTGCAGATAATCAGTCATATATCTTTTTGGCATAGCTTTTGCCAATGGTGGGTCAAAACATTTATTACGATGAAAAAGATCTATATAGCCATCATTTCTCTCCTGTTATCGGATGTCGGATTGCAGGCACAGGAACAAGATACTGTCAGGCTGACCCTCAAAGAAGCGATTAACTTGGCACAAATGCAATCGGTGGATGCTGCAGTTGCCTTGAACGAGCTGAAAACGGCTTATTGGGAATACCGTACACATGTTGCCGACCAGTTACCGGAGATAAACTTCAAAGGGACGCTTCCAGCTTATAGTAAACAGTATACCAAATACCAGCAGTCCGATGGTTCGTACACTTTTGTCCAAAATAATTCGCTCGGCTTGAACGGAGAGATTTCGATTGATCAGAATATAGCTTTGACAGGTGGTAAGATATCGTTGAACTCTTCTCTCGATTTCAACCGGCAGTTGGGGAAAGGGGCTTTCAACGAATATATGAGCGTGCCTATCGGGTTGACGCTTACGCAACCGATTTTCGGTGTGAACGATCAGAAATGGAAAAGGCGTATCGAGCCTGTACGCTATCAGGAAGCGAAAGCCGCTTATATCGAGAGTGTGGAAGGGGTGACGATCAACACGATCGGTTATTTTTTCAATTTGTTGCTGGCGAATGAGAACTTGCATATTGCCAGACAGAACCTTGAAAATGCCGATAAATTGTACGAGATAGCTGTTGCCAAGCGTAAGATCGGTCATATCTCCGAGAGTGAACTGATGCAGCTGAAGTTGTCTGCCTTGCAGATGAAAGGAAAGCTGACTGAGGCGCAGTCCGGTCTCAATGCCAATATGTTTCAGCTCCGTGCTTTTTTGGGGTTGAGCGAACAGGAAGTGATCCTGCCGGAGTCCGCTCCTTCTCTACGGATGATTTATGAGGTTGTGTTACAGAAAGCACAGGAAAACAATTCGTTCGCCAAGAATATTCGTCGTCGTCAGCTGGAAGCCGATTACGAGGTCGCGGCTGCCAAAGGAAACCGCCGCAGTATCAACCTTTTTGCCACGATCGGTTATACCGGAAAAGACCATACGTTTGATGCTGCCTATCACCGGTTAAAGGGAAACCAGGTGGTGGAAGTCGGCATGACGATCCCGATTCTCGACTGGGGTAAGCGCCGGGGCAAAGTGAAGGTTGCCGAGTCTAACCGCGATGTGACATTGTCCAAGATTCGTCAGGAGGAAATCAGTTTCAATCAGGATATTTTCCTGTTGGTGGAAAACTTTAATAACCAGGCTGCCCAATTGGAGATCGCTCAGGAAGCTGATGTGATTGCCGAGAAGCGCTACAAGACTTCTATCGAGACATTCATGATCGGAAAGATCAATATTCTGGACCTGAACGATGCACAACAATCGAAGGATGAGGCTAAACAGAAGCATATCCAGGAATTGTACGACTATTGGAACTACTATTACAATATACGCAGCGTCACTCTTTATGATTTCATTAATGACCAGACTCTTGATGCGGAATTTGAGAAGATCGTGAGGCGATGATTGATTTAATTCTATAAATTTGCAAATCATAAATTTGAAATCATAAATCAATGATCTTGATAATAGACGATGATGCTGCCGTTCGTTCTTCGCTAACTTTCTTGTTGAAACGAGCCGGGTTCGAACCGGAAGCTGTTCCGGGGCCGGAAGAGGCGTTGGTTGTCGTACGCCAGACGACGTTGCAGCTTATCCTGATGGATATGAACTTTACACTGACTACGACCGGTGAAGAGGGTATACAACTACTGAAGCAGGTGAAGGTATTCCAGCCCGATGTCCCGGTTATTCTGATGACGGCATGGGGATCTATTTCGCTTGCCGTACAGGGAATGCAAGCAGGAGCTTTCGATTTTGTGACTAAACCTTGGAATAATCTCGTACTGCTGAAATCTATCCGTACGGCGATCGAACTAAGTGAACAGAAGAAGGAGCAGAAAATGCCATTGAACCGCCTGGATGCCGATAATAAATTTCATTTTGACAAGATCATAGGCCAGAGCGCTCCGTTGATGGATGTGCTGGGGACGGTTTCCCGGATTGCTCCGACCAACGCTTCAGTCCTGATAACCGGAGAGAGTGGAACGGGCAAAGAACTGATTGCCGAGGCGATTCATACGAACAGTTCACGTGCGAAGGAGCCGTTCGTAAAGGTCAACCTTGGCGGACTTTCGCAAAGCCTTTTCGAGAGTGAGATGTTCGGGCATAAGAAAGGAGCGTTTACCGATGCTTATATCGATCGTACCGGACGTTTCGAGATGGCAAATAAAGGGACGATCTTTCTCGATGAAATCGGCGATCTCGAACTGTCTTGTCAGGTGAAGTTGTTACGTGTTCTGCAAGACCAGACGTTCGAGGTTTTGGGCGATAGCCGTCCTCGCAAAGTCGATATCCGTGTGGTTAGCGCGACAAACCGTAACCTGCGTGAAATGGTGGTAGAGCGCATGTTTCGGGAAGATTTGTTTTATCGCATCAACTTGATAACCGTCCACCTACCTGCGCTTCGTGAGCGTAAAGACGATATTCCTCTGTTGGTACGCTATTTTGCCGACAAACAATCGGAGATAAACGGCTTGCCTACCGTCCGCTTTTCGTCGGAAGCCTTGACCTTCCTGCAAAAGCTGCCTTATCCTGGTAATATCCGTGAGTTGAAGAATTTGGTGGAACGGACGATATTGGTATCAGGCAAGGCTGTTTTGGAAGCCTCTGATTTCGAGAGCCAGTGCTTCCATACGATGCTGTCGGCAAAGGCTGAGGCTGCTTCTTCGCTTGAAGGCCTGACGTTGGACGAGTTGGAAAAGCAAACGATTCTCCAGGCACTGAAGACACATGCCGGTAATCTTTCACACGTTGCTACGGCGCTCGGCATCAGTCGGGCAGCCCTGTACCGTCGTCTAGAGAAATATGATATACCTGTAGACAAGTAAATCGTCCCGGCTGATGAGAATAAAAGGACTGTTTTGGATATTGACTGCATTGCTGTTGTCTGTATTGGCAATCATTACCTATCATGCTTTCTATACGGAATCGGTTTCCCTGTTCTTCTTGGTGGAAGGACTCGTACTTCTGACGGTTCTCTATTTGTCTGTGTTCTATCGCCGTATCATCAAGCCGCTTCATATCATTGGGAACGGTATGGAGCTGTTGAAGGAACAGGATTTCAGTTCCCGTCTGAGCCGTGTGGGACAGAAGGAGGCAGATCGTATTGTCGATATATTCAACAAGATGATGGAACAGTTGAAGAACGAACGACTGCATTTAAGGGAACAGAATCATTTTCTGGATCTGCTGATCAATGCTTCACCGATGGGAGTGATTATGTTGAATCTCGATAAGGAAGTCCTTTCGGTTAATCCGGCGGCTCGTAAGATGTTGGGGATCTCTTCCTTGCCGGATATTGTGGGTAAGCGTCTGTCGGAATTGGATTCACCTTTGGCGGCAGAGCTGGAGCCGATCCCCTTGTATGATTCGCAGACAGTTCGCCTGAACGATGCCAATATCTATAAATGTACGCATTCATCGTTTGTGGACCGTGGCTTCCATCATTCGTTCTATCTGGTGGAAATGTTGACGCAGGAGGTCTTCAAGGCCGAAAAGAAAGCGTATGAAAAGGTGATCCGCATGATTGCCCATGAGGTGAATAACACGACTGCCGGCATTACTTCTACATTGGATACGCTTGAAGCGACCTTCAGCGAGATGCAGGATACGGAAGATATTTGTGAAGTTTTGCGCGTTTCGATAGAGCGTTGTTACAGTATGAGCCATTTTATCACGAATTTTGCAGATGTGGTCCGCATACCGGAGCCGCAAACCAAGACACAGCCGCTGAATGCAGTTGTCTTTTCTTGCAAACGTTTTATGGAAACGATCTGTCTGAACCGGAATATCCGGATCGTGATGGAGCTGGACTCCGTCTCGCCGATTGTCAATCTGGACAATTCACTCTTCGAACAGGTATTGGTCAACATCATCAAGAACGCCTCCGAGGCGATCGGCCACGATGGCGAGATTTATATCCGTACCTCCCGTAATCCGGTTTGCCTGGAGATTGCCGACACTGGTAAAGGCATTGATAAGGAAACGGAGGCCAAGTTGTTCAGCCCTTTCTTTTCCACCAAACGCGGTGGTCAGGGCATCGGCTTGATCTTTATCCGCGAAGTGCTTCAAAAACACAACTGTTCTTTTTCTCTTAGGACGTATGCGGACGGATTGACGAGGTTTAGAATTTTGTTCGAGTAGTATCGGACTTACAGGCTTGACCGGACGGAATGATAATAAGTAACTGTAATAAAATATAGATAAACCTACATTTATGATTGAAAATATGACTACTGAACTGACTATGCTCGGAACAGGTAATGCTACCGTTACAAAATGTTATAACACCTGTTTCACGATTAAGACCGGAAAGAACATCTTACTGGTCGACGCCGGAGGTGGCAACGGTATATTGGGACAGTTGGAGAAAGCGGGAATCGCGATAAGCGAGATACATGATATGTTTGTGACACATGCTCATACCGACCATATATTGGGGGCTGTCTGGATGGTCCGTATCGTTATGCAGAAAATGCTGTCCGGACAATATACGGGCACTTTCCGGGTGTATGGACATGATAAGGTGTTGGAAGTGCTGGATTGGATCTGCCGGAAATTGCTGCCGGCAAAGATCGTCGCATTGATCGGGAGCGCAGTCGAGTTTCGTGAGGTGAAGGATGGAGAGACCTTTGAAGCCGGAGGTTTATGCCTGCAATGTTTCGATATCGCATCCACCAAAGAAAAACAGTTCGGATTTCGAACGCAGCTGCCGGACGGACAGTCGTTTGTCTGTCTGGGAGACGAACCTTATAATGTGATAAACCGCTCTTATGTGGAAAATGCGGACTGGCTTTTATGCGAAGCCTTTTGCTTGTATGAGGATCGGGAAGTTTTCCAACCTTATAAGAAGCACCACAGTACGGCATTGGACGCCGGGAGATTGGCTGCGGAATTGGGAGTGAAGAATTTGGTCTTATATCACACCGAAGACCGTAACTTGGATACCCGCAAGCAATCTTATATGCGTGAAGCTGCACAAGCATTCTCCGGAACCGTTTATGTACCGGACGATTTGGAAAGGATTAACATTTGAATAAACACCGGTCGATAGTTGTTCCGAGTGTGGCTGATATTATGCCGGATCTCTGTCGTACGGATTTATATGATTCGCTTTTTGTATAAATAAAAAAAGAGGACCGAAGTCCTCTTTTTAATTATTGCGTTATATTTTATTTTGCAGCAGCATTGATAGCATCCAGAATCTTTTTGGAATTAGCATCGGCTGCGTTCAAAGCGACTGCCTGTTCCAGATAACCTTTTGCTTTTGCCATTTGAGCATCTGCTTTTTTCTTTTCAGCAGCGTATTTGTCTGGATCGGATGTTGCGATCGGGTTGGCATCGGCCAAAATTTTTGCACCTGCATTGTAGAACATAACGCCAAGGCTGTACAGAGCGTTGCCTTTATATTTGGCGTTACTTACAACTAATACGTCTTTAAACAGTTCTTCTGCTTCTTCTGTCTTACCTGCTTTCTGGGCTGCCTGTCCTTTCTTCATGCAATAAGCATACAGAAGTTTTTCGAGGTTTGCGTTTTGGGCATTTGCTTTCAGACCAGCTTCAACTGTAGCTGTAAAATCAGCAGCTTTGTCCTGACTACGCAAAGACATCGCTTTGCCTACATAGGCGTCGTCCGCTTTATAGCCCTTTTGAATGGCCATGTCGTAGAACTTGATGGCATCGTCATACTTTTTGGCATTGTAAGCTGCAAATGCACAGTTAAAGATACGGCTTTCATCTTCATAGTTTGTAAGTTTCAAGTATTCGCTGTACTTTGCTACAACTTCGGGATAGTTTTTTGCAGTCATGGCTGCGTCTCCTTCTTCACGCAGTTTGTCTGCGTTCGCATCTTGTGCGAATAAATTGCCTACACTCAGGCAAAAAGCCAGTAATAAGATAATTTTCTTCATGGTGATTAAATGTAATATTTAAATTAGTTCGACTAAGGTAGTAAGTGTAATGTAAGAGACAAAAGGATTTTATGTTTTTTTAGATTTATAAAGAAAACAAAGGCGACCTTCAGAGCCGCCTTTGTTTTGATCTTACAGGATAGGATTATAAACCTTGCCCGTGGCAATTCTTATATTTCTTACCGCTTCCGCAAGGACAGGGGTCGTTGCGACCTACGCGTTTTTCGGCGCGAACTGGTTCCTGGCGCGGTTGTTGCTGGGCACGTTCTTCCGGATTGTTGTTACCGGAGATATCGGTCTTCTCAGTACGATATTTGCTCATGTCCTGGTGGCGCTCGGCTTCAGCTCTTTGGATAGCGATACGCTGACGGGCAGCCTCTTCCATAGCTGCTTGACGGGCAGCCATAGCCTGCTTTTCTTCTTCGGTCGGTTCTTCGCGAACAGGGATCTGCCCGCGCATCAGGACGGCAGCAGTCTTACGGTTCATCATATCCACCATGTTCTTGAACAGGTTGTAAGACTCTAACTTGTAGATCAACAGGGGATCTTTATTTTCGTAACTGGCGTTTTGTACCGAGTGACGCAGTTCGTCCATTTCACGCAAATGTTCTTTCCAAGCTTCATCGATAGTATGCAGGACGATCGATTTTTGGAATGCTTTCGTGATAGCTTTGCTTTCTGTTTCGTAAGCTTCTTTCAAGTTGCAGGAAACATTATACATACGTTTACCGTCCGTAATAGGGATCATGATGTTTTCATACATCGCACCCTGATGTTCGTAAACTTGTTTGATCACCGGATTGGCAACCTGAGTCATACGTTCCATGCGGCGTTTGAACAGCTGCAACGCTTCATCGAACAGTTTATCGGCCAGCTTGTCGGCTTTGCCGTTCTTGAATTCTTCTTCCGTGAACGGACATTCCATTGCGAAAGTCTTGAACAGTTCCAGCTTGAAACCTTCATAGTCACCATCGGCATGCTGGTCGACGATTGCAACGGATGTATCATAAATTGTATTTAATACGTCCAGACCGATACGTTCTCCCATCAGAGCATGACGACGGCGAGTATAGATTACGTTACGTTGCGAGTTCATCACGTCGTCATATTCCAACAGACGTTTACGAATACCGAAGTTGTTTTCTTCCACCTTCTTCTGAGCACGTTCAACAGATTTGCTCAGCATGCTGTGTTCCAACACTTCACCTTCCTTGAACCCTAATTTGTCCATCAATCCGGCTATCTTTTCAGATGCGAACAGACGCATCAAATCGTCTTCCAGAGAAACAAAGAATACGGAAGAACCTGGGTCACCTTGACGTCCGGCACGACCACGTAACTGACGGTCTACACGGCGGCTTTCGTGACGTTCCGTACCGATGATGGCCAAACCGCCGGCTGCTTTTACTTCCTGCGATAGCTTGATGTCAGTACCACGACCGGCCATGTTGGTGGCGATTGTCACCGTACTGCTCTGTCCGGCAGTCGCTACGATTTCAGCTTCTTTCTGGTGCAATTTCGCGTTCAGGACGTTATGTTTGATCTTACGCATAGTAAGCATACGGCTCAACAATTCGGAGATTTCGACGGATGTCGTACCGACCAGTACCGGACGTCCTGCTTCGGTCAACCGGACGATCTCTTCGATTACGGCGTTATATTTTTCGCGTTTCGTCTTGTAGATGCGGTCGTTCATGTCGTTACGGGCGATCGGGCGGTTTGTCGGGATTACGACAACATCCAGTTTGTAGATGTCCCAGAATTCACCGGCTTCCGTTTCTGCCGTACCGGTCATACCTGACAGCTTGTGATACATGCGGAAGTAGTTCTGCAGGGTGATTGTTGCAAATGTCTGTGTTGCAGCTTCCACTTTCACACGTTCTTTTGCCTCGATAGCTTGATGCAGACCGTCGGAGTAGCGGCGTCCGTCCATGATACGGCCCGTTTGTTCGTCGACGATCATGACCTTGTTGTCCATCACGACATATTCGTCGTCTTTCTCGAACAAAGTGTAGGCCTTCAACAACTGGTTGATCGTATGTACGCGTTCGCTCTTGACGGAATAGTTGGCCAGCAATTCGTCTTTCTTAGCCTGTTTTTCTTCTTCGTTTTGGATATGTTCCAGTTCGGAAAGCTGGGAGGTGATATCCGGCAATACGAAGAATGTCGGATCATCGGTCTTGCCGGTCAGCAAGTCGATACCTTTATCGGTCAATTCGATACTGTTATTTTTTTCGTCGATCACGAAGTACAGTTCGTCTGTCGCTTCATGCATGTGACGCATGTTTTCTGACATGAAATATTCTTCCGTCTTCAACATTTGGGCTTTTACGCCTTGTTCGCTCAGGAATTTGATCAGTGCCTTGTTGCGCGGATATCCTTTGAAGGAACGGTACAGTTGGATAGAACCTTCTTCCACCTCTTTCTGATCGCTGCTTGCCATTTTCTTCTTGGCTTCGATCAGCATCTTGGAACAAAGGTCTTTCTGTGCGTTTACGACTACTTCCACGTTCGGACGAAACTGTTCGAACAGCTGCTCTTCGCCGCGAGGGATCGGACCGGAAATAATCAACGGTGTACGGGCATCGTCGATCAACACGGAGTCGACCTCATCGACGATGGCGTAGTTGTGTTTGCGCTGTACCAGGTCGTTCGGGCTGATCGCCATATTGTCACGCAGATAGTCGAAACCGAATTCGTTGTTCGTACCGAATGTGATGTCGGCATTGTAAGCGGCACGGCGGGCGTCGGAGTTCGGCTGGTGCTTGTCGATACAGTCTACCGACAGTCCGTGGAACATATATAACGGGCCCATCCATTCCGAGTCACGTTTTGACAGGTAGTCGTTCACGGTTACTACGTGTACACCGTTGCGGGTCAATGCGTTCAAGAATACCGGCAGAGTAGCCACCAATGTTTTACCTTCACCGGTTGCCATTTCGGCAATCTTGCCTTTGTGCAGTACGACACCACCGAACAACTGTACGTCGTAGTGGACCATATCCCAGGTGATTTCGTTGCCACCTGCCACCCAATGGTTGTGATAGATGGCCTTGTCGCCGTTGATTTCCACAAAGTCGTATTTGGTAGCCAGGTTACGGTCGAAGTCATTTGCCGTTACTTCGATCGTTTCGTTTTCAGAAAAACGGCGAGCCGTATCTTTCATGATAGAAAAGACTTCTGGAAGTACCTCTTCCAGTACCACTTCCATCTTTTCAGTGATATTCTTTTCGATCTTGTCAACTTCTGCCCAGATCGCTTCACGTTCTTCCAGTTCCTTGTTGTCGATGCCTTTGCGCAGTTCTTCCACTTTAGCGCGTTCATCGGCTACGTAATCCTGGATACGTTGTTTGATTTCATCAGTTTTTGCACGAAGCTCGTCATTCGAGAGCTTTTGGATTGACGGATATACGGCCTTGATCTTGTCCACATACGGGGTGATTTCTTTCAGGTCACGCTGCGACTTATTGCCGAACAGCTTCGTCATAAATTCATTAAATCCCATAACTTATTAAATTGACAATTGACAATTGACAATTGACAATGCAATTGACGATTTCAATTGGATGGTTACTAATTTTATTTGTTTGTATTTGTCAATGGATATTTATTTAGATGGAATTGTCAATTGTCCATTGTCAATTGTCAATTCTCTAAGTGGCAAGCTGAGGGACGCATTGGGTGGCCTGATCCTCAGCACATGGGTTACCGTTGGGGCTACCTCTGTGGCTTTTACTTCGCGGTAGATATGTTCCGGCTTGATACCGTTACCAATAAATACAAGCG
>ENA-UPWN01001249-UPWN01001249.1-human-gut-metagenome-genome-assembly--contig:-NODE-1249-length-10555-cov-8.365241_pt1 | contig 10555 bp, 8 predicted proteins | sample MGYA00250050_ERZ773377 | MGnify/ENA primary metagenome ERZ773377 (study PRJEB29103, sample SAMN06112008) | human gut metagenome | biome: human gut; feature: ankylosing spondylitis patient; material...
GCCGATGCCGTTGTTGAAGACGCGGTGCATTTCGTGGCGGTCGATGTTGCCCTTTTCTTCGAGCCAGTCGAAGATCGCGGGACGCGTCCAGCTCTTCCCGTCGATGCGGGCCTGAACGCCTTCGGGCAGCACGCGGGGCACGTTTTCGATGAGACCGCCCCCGGTGATGTGGGCCATGCCCTTGATGTCGACCGTCTTCAGGACTTCCAGAACGGACTTCACGTAGATGCGGGTCGGCTCCATCACGCGGTCCGCAAGCGTCGCGCCGTCAAAGGACATCGACCAGTCGGCGCCGGCGACGTCGACCACCTTGCGGATGAGCGAAAAGCCGTTCGAGTGCGGGCCGCTCGACGCCAAACCCAGAATGACGTCCCCCCGGGCGATGCGCGTGCCGTCGATGATGCGGTCCTTTTCGACGACGCCCACGGCGAAGCCCGCGAGGTCGTATTCGCCTTCGGGGTACATGCCGGGCATCTCGGCGGTTTCGCCGCCGATCAGGGCGCAGCCGGCCAGCTCGCAGCCCTTGGCGACCCCCGTCACCACGCGGGCGGCGACGTCGACGTCGAGCTTCCCGCAGGCGAAGTAGTCGAGGAAGAAGAGGCTCTTCGCACCCTGCACGAGGATGTCGTTCACGCTCATGGCGACCAGGTCCTGACCGACCGTGTCGTGGCGGCCGAGTTGGAAGGCGAGCATGAGCTTCGTGCCCACGCCGTCCGTCCCCGTCACCAACACGGGGTTCTTGTAGTCCTTGCCGACTTCGAAGAGCGCGCCGAAGCCGCCGATGGAGCCCAACACGCCGGGCACGAGGGTGCGCTTGGCGGCGGGCTTGATGCGTTCGACGAGTTCGTCGCCGGCGTCGATCGAAACGCCGGCGGCCGCGTAGGAAAGCTGAGTCATGGTGGATGAGTCTCGGATGGGGTCCGGAAGCCTCTCGGCCCCGGGGGTTGTCGGGATGGCCGTGAGTATAAGACGAAGATCCGGACGCACCCCTCAGAACGGGCCTTCCTTCAGGGGTCTTCGTCTTCATGAAAAGAGATCGGGCGTCGGGTGCGGGGCTCCAAATCGCGGTAAACTCACGGCACTGAAAATCTTGAGCGCAGTCCGAGGTGCGCAGACCTTCCGCCCAATTCCATGCAGGAACCCGATCAGTACCTTCTCGACCTTCTTGAGCTCCAGGAGCGCGAACGACCGACGTTGGAGAACTTCATCGTCGGCGAGAACGCCGAAGCCTTGGCGGCACTCTCGGAAATGCGCGAAGGACGCGGTCCGAAGTTCCTCTATCTGCACGGACCGAAAGGCGCCGGACTCACGCACCTGCTCACCGCCGTCGATCCTGAAAGTGCGGAGCGCACGCAGCCCGTTCCGGGCTACGTGCCCGGCACGAAGCTCTACACGGTCGACGACGTCGACCTGCTCGACACGGGCTACGCGCGTCAGCTTTTCGCACTCCAGAACGCCGTCTACGGCGATGCGGACGCGCGCCTCATCTGTGCGGGGCGTCTCCCCTCCGCACGGCTGCCGCTCCCCGACGGGGTGAAGAGCCGCCTGGCGTGGGGGCTCTCCTACGCCGTGAAGCCGCTTTCCGAAGAAGCCGCCTTTGAAGTGCTCGGCCGCGCCGCCGCGATGCGGGGAATCGAGCTCACGCCCGCGATGGCCGCGTGGATGCGTACGCACCTCCCCCGCAACATGCGGGCGTTGACGCGCGTCTTCGACCTCGCGAATCAGCTGGCGCTCCGCACCAAGCGCAAGGTCACCCTGGCGCTCGTGCGCGAGGCCGCGCGCGTTTTGACGGAGACGGGCCGCGGACTCGACTGACGCGCCCCCCCAACAATACTGAACCGACGACATGAAATTAGCCGTATTCGACCTCGACCACACCCTGCTGCCCCTCGATTCGGGCGACCTGTGGCCGCGCTGGGTCGCCAAGTACGCAGGGGTCGACCCGGCGCCGATCCTGGCCGAGGCCGACCGCTTGAACGCCGACTACCACAGAGGCGAATTCGACCCCGAGGCGCTGACGGGCTTTCATCTGAAGCTTCTCGCGCGCTTTCAGCGCATCTATCTCGACGCCTGGCTCGACGCCTTCATCGACGAAGTGATCCGCCCGGCCGTGAAGCCCGAGGCGCTCGCCCTCGTGGACGAGCGCCGCAGGGCGGGTTGGACGCTCCTCTTGGCGACCGGCACCCACAGCTTCGTCTCCGCCCCCGTGGCGGCGCTCTTCGGCATCACGAACCTCGTCGCGGCGCGTCCCGAAGAGGATGAGAAGGGTGAATTCACGGGTCGTCTTGACGGCTCGCACAGCTACGGCGCGGGGAAGCTGAAGCTCGTCCGCGACTTCATCCGCATCCGCGAAACGCTCTGCGGCGACAAGGTCGAGGCGGTGGAGGCCTACAGCGACTCGATGAACGATCTGCCGCTCCTTGACTTCGCGGCGGGGTACGGGGCGGGGAGCCGCGCCGTCGCGGTGAACGCGTCGCCCGCGCTCGCCGACCTGGCGCGCGGGCGCGGTTGGGCGACGATCGAGCTCTTCCCGAAGGAGGGCGCTCATGTTTGAGCAGTTTGTGGAGCGCGTGCGCTCCTGGATGGACCGCGGACCTACGACCGAAATCGTGAAGACGCCGCGCGTCCTCACGAAGGACGAGCACGGGATTGATCCGGCGCTCGTCTCCTGGCAGGCGAGAAAGACCTGCGAGGCGCTTCACCGCCGCGGCTACAAGGCCTACATCGTGGGGGGCGCCGTGCGCGACCTCCTTCTGGGCGTCTCCCCCAAGGATTTCGACGTCGCGACGGACGCGACCCCCGAAGAGGTGAAGCGCGCGCAGCGTCGTGCGGTCATCATCGGCCGACGCTTCCGCCTCGTGCACGTGATGTTCGGCACCGAAGTGATCGAGTGCTCGACCTTCCGCGCCTTGGAAGGCGCCGGCGTCCGGAAGGACGCCGCGGGACGCGTCGTCTCCGACAACGTCTTCGGCGAAATGTGGGAGGACGCGGCGCGCCGCGATTTCACGATCAACGCGCTCTACTACGACCCGGCGACCGAAGAGCTCTTCGACTACCACCAGGGGTTTGAGGACATCGAGGCGCGGCGCCTGCGCATGATCGGCGTCCCGGAAGAGCGCTACCGCGAAGACCCGGTGCGCATGATGCGCGCCGTGCGCATCGCGGCGAAGCTGGGCTTCCGGATCGAGCGCGCGACGGAGCGCCCCATCCCGAAGATGGGCAAACTCCTCATGAACGTGCCTTCGGCCCGACTGGTCGATGAGCTTTTGAAGCTCTTTACCTGCGGGCACGCCGTGGCGTGCCTCAAAAAGCTTCGCGAAGAGGGCCTCGACAAGGCGATTCTGCCGGTCCTCTCCGTGGTGCTCTCCGAGCCCGACGGCGAGAAGTTTTTGATGTTGGCGCTGGAGCGCACCGACGAGCGCATCGCGGTCGGGAAGAAGATTTCGCCGTCGTTCCTCTTCGGCACGCTTCTTTGGCCTCAGGTCGTCAAGCGTTGGCGCCACAACGAAGAAAACCGCGGCATGGGCCGCATGGCGGCCCTTCACGCCGCCTCGACCGAGGTGCTCGACACGCAGACGCAGCAGCTCTCGATCCAGCGGCGCTTCCAAAACGACATGCACGACCTTTGGATGCTCCAGGGGAAGTTGGAGCGTCGTACCGGCAAGTCCGCCTATGCGGTGATCCACCACCCGCGCTACCGCGCCGCCTACGACTTCATGCTGCTCCGCTCGATGACGGGGCACGTGCCGGTCGAGCAGGTGACGTGGTGGGAGCGCTTTGCGGAGGGCGACGACGAATCCCGTGCGGTGCTCGTCGCCGAGGCCCAAACGGATGCTCGCCGCACGGGTGATGCGGCAAGGCAGGGTTCGAAGCGCCGTCAGGATGCGGGCGTCGATGGCGCTCCCGAGGGCGGCGAAGAGAAGAAGCGTCGCCGCCGTCGCCCGCGCCGCCGCTCCCGCGCGAAGCGCCCGGAGGGTGAATCGTGATGAAGGCCCCGGGTGCCCCCCGCCGTGCCTTGGTGGGGTTGGGCGCCAATTTGGGCGACGCCGCCGGGACGCTTCGTGAAGCTCTGAAGGCGATCGGCCGCATTGACGGCGTCCTGAGCGTTAAGGCCAGCCGTTTCTACGGGACCTCACCCGTGGACGCAGGCGGCCCCGACTACGTGAACGCCGTCGCGCTTCTGGAGACGACCCTCACGCCCGAAGCGCTCCTCAAGGAGCTTCAGGCGATGGAAGAGGCCTTCGGCCGCGTGCGGCCGAAGGGCCTCGTCAACGCGCCGCGTACGTTGGATCTGGATCTGCTTCGGATGGATGGGGAAACCCGTGAGACCGAGGTGCTCACGCTTCCGCACCCCAGGATGACCGGACGACTTTTCGTGCTTGTCCCCTGGCTTGATGTGGAACCCGATGCGATGCTGCCGGACGGCCGGAGCGTGCGCGACGCGGCAGAGGCTCTGCGGACCTCGGATCCCTCGCAGATGATCCGAGTGCTTTGATTTGCTGTGCGGTCAAAACTTGACGGCAGCCCCATGGTTGCGGCATACTTCGCAACTCCCCCCGGGTGGCGGAATGGTAGACGCAGCGGATTCAAAATCCGCCGGGTAAAACCGTGAGAGTTCGAGTCTCTCCTCGGGGACCAATGACCTAGGACTTTGTGAAAACCAGGTTGTTGCGAGAAATTGAGTAAAGCAAAAGGCACTTTAAAGAGTGCCTTTTTTGTTGTCTGCACCCCGGAGCGTCGTCCGAAAGACTGAAACGCCTTCATGCCGATGCCGCGTCGAATTCGTCCGCACCGACGGCCGGGCAGATCTCAAAACGACGGCGGGCGACCCGAAGGCCGCCCGCCGTGGGCCGAAGTCCTGCCTCATCAGCCCGCCACGTTCCTCAGGAACGCCGCGAGGTCCGCAAGTTCTTCCCGGGCCAGACCGTGGTCGACGTCATAGGTGCGCCAGAGGAAGGAGCGGTTCACTTCCGAGAGCAGCGACGCGCCGCGCTCCGCGACGAGCGGCGACACGACGTCGTCGAAGAGCCCGTGCGCCATGAAGATCGGGGTGCGGCGGCCGGCGTCGGTCGCCTCGCCGTAAAGACGCGTCGCAAGGGGGAGGTACCCCGAGAGCGCCACGATCCCGCCCAAGGGACGGCGCAGACGCAGACCCGCATGAAGCGAAATCGCCGCACCCTGCGAGAAGCCGCCCAACACGATGCGCTCGTAAGGAACGCCTTGAGCGGCGATTTCGTCGATCAGCTTCGCGACGCGGCGGGCGGACTCGGTGATGCCGATCTGGTCCTCGTTTTCGTCGATGCGGTCGCTCCGGATGTCGTACCAGGCGCGAAGCGGGTAGCCCGGATGCGCAGAAATCTCGCGCACGGGGGCGTTCGGGAGAACGAAGCGGCAGACGGGCGCGCCGAACTCCAAAAGCTCGTCTGGGAAGGGCGCGAAGTCGCGGTTGTCGACTCCCATGCCGTGGAGCCACACGACGGTGAGGTCGGCGCCGCGCTGGGCGCGCCGCGGCATCACCGTGAGGATGTCCTTCGGGGCGAAGGCGGGCTTTTCGTCCTGAACCTTCTGAGCCGCTTCCTGTCGGGGCGCCGCGGGCTTTTCCGCCGGGGAGGCGGGTTCCGCAGGTTTGGCGGAGGGTGCCTTCACTTCCTCCGACTTCACTTCAGCCTTGGGCGTTTCAGACGCAGCCTCTTTGGCTTGGTTCTCCTCCGCTTTCTTGGGCTTCACGGCGTTCTTCGGACGGAAGGTCTTCACGACCGACTCGTCCGTCTCGATGTAGGGGCCGCCGATCAGGTCGATGCAGTAGGGGACGGCCGCGAAGATGCCGTTGACGATGGTCTTGCCGTCCTCGTCACGCAGGCCTTCGAGCGTCTCGGCGATCGCCTTGGGACGGCCGGGCAGGTTGATGATGAGCGCGGCATGGTCGGGCGTTTCGCGAAGGACTGCGACCTGGCGCGAGAGGATCGCCGTCGGGACGAAGTGCCCCGAGATCGCGCGCATCTGTTCGCCGAAGCCCGGCATCTCGCGCGTGGCGACCGCAAGCGTCGCCTCGGGCGTCACGTCGCGGCGAGCGGGCCCCGTTCCGCCCGTCGTGAGGATGAGGTCGCAGCCGATGATGTCGACCAACTCACGGAGTGTCTTTTCAATGTCGAAGCGCTCATCGGGGATGAGGCGCTTGTGGACCTTGATCGGCGTGGTGATCGCCTTGCGGCACCACGCTTCCAGGTTGGGAATGCCCTCGTCGTCGTAGACGCCGCGGCTCGCGCGGTCGGAAATCGAGACGAGGCCGAGGATCAGTTCGTTGTCGGCGCTGCGGGGAGGCTTCATGATGGTGCCGGAAAAAGCAGTGGATGCGGGGGAATCAGCGGTCGAGGTCTTCGGCCTCGTCCTCATCTTCGGCGTAGAGCGAAATCGGTTCTTCGAGCGTGCGGTGGAGGAACTTGTAGAGTTCGCGCGCGCTCTTCGGGGGCTTCGCCGCGTCGCGTTCGCGGCGGGCGCCGCGAACGAGCGTGCGAAGCGCCTGAATGTCCACCTCGGGATGCTCGCTGATGAAGGCGGTGAGCGCCGCGTCGTCGGCGATCATCCGGTCGCGGAGCGTCTCGCAGCGGTGCAGAAGCGCCACGGCCGCACGGGACTCACCCGTCGCGCGGTCGATCGCTTCGCGCACGGCCTTCGGGTCCATGTCGCGCATCTTCTTGCCGATCAGCTGAAGCTGACGGCGCTGCGCGCCGAAGCTCCTCATGCGGCGGAATTCCTTGATCTCAAAAAGGACGTCTTCAGGAAGGCCGATGCGCTTCAACTGTTCGTCGCCCAATCCCGTCATTTCCTTGCCGAGCGCCTGAAGCTCAAGCTGCTCGCGCTTCAACTGCGACTTCGACGGGCCGCGGTAGACGTCCTCTTCATCGTCGTCCTGAAAATCTTGATGGGGATCCTGACGCATGGGTCTCTCTTTGAAACTTGGAAAAGGGAAATGGAAGACCCCTTATGATAACGGGTTCCGAAGGGCGCTCCGAGGCTCTTTCGCCGTTGAGAAGTCCGCAGGACGAAGGGCCTTCCCGACGGATGACGGCGTTCTCCGAACGCCCTCGGGGCGAAGCCCCGCCCGAAAACCTCACTCACCCTTGAAGGCACCCCGCCGGTGCGGAAGACGAAGAGCCAAACGATGAACGACCCGAAGAAGGATACCGACACCGAAGCCGCCGCCCGTTGGGCGGTGGCGCGTGCCCGCGCGCTCGGGGCCGATCAGGCTGCGGCGGAAGTCTCCGCCGACCGGGGGCTCGCCGTCGCGGTGCGCGAAGGCGAAACCGAGTCGGTCGAATACACCGACGAGCGCGTCATGACGGTCTCCGTCTGGTGCCGCGCGGCGGGAGGCATGCGCCGCGGCGCCGCGAGCACGTCGGACCTGTCGGAAGCCGCCATGGAGCGCACCGTGCGCGCGGCGGTTGAGATCGCCCGGTGCGCGGCCCCGGATCCGGCGGCGGGGTTGCCTGACGAAGAAACGCTCCAGACGGACTTCCGCGATTTGGATCTTTGGCACCCCTTTGAGGGCGGCGTCGCCGGCGGGGTGGAGATCGCCCGCCGCGCGGAAGCGGCGGCGTTCGACGCCGACCACCGGATCGTCACGACCGAAGGCGCACGCTTTCAGACGTCCGAGGGCGGCTTCACGCTCGCCAACTCCTGGGGCTTTTCTGCGGGCTACCGGTACGCGCGCCACGAACTCTCGCTCTCGCCCATCGCGCAGGACGCTTCCGGCATGGAGCGCGAGGACGATTGGACGGAAGCGAGGCGCGTCGAGGATCTCCTTTCGCCCGAGCGCTTGGGGGCGAGGGCGGCGGCCCGCGCTGCGGCGCGCCTGGGCGCTCAATCGCTCGCCAACGGCGACGTCCGCGTCCTCTTTGAGGCGCGGACCGCGACGGGGCTCCTCGACATCCTGGAAGAACTTCTCTCAGGGCGGGCTCTCTACCGGAAGGCCTCCTGCCTTCTCGGTCGTGAGGGGAGCTTCATTTTCCCGAGGCACGTGAATGTGGAGGAGGATCCGTATCTTCCCGCCTCGATCGGCTCCGGCCTCTTCGACAACGAAGGCTGCGCGGGGACGCGCCGCCTCGTGGTGGAGGAGGGCCGCCTCGCGGGCGCCTTCCTCACCTCCTACAGCGCGCGACGGCTCGGCCGCCGCACGACGGGAAATGCGGGCGGCGCCTACAACCTGAGGTTGACGAGCGCCGAGACCCGGGCGTCCGACACGTTCGACGTCATGCTCGCGCGTTTGGGGACGGGACTTCTCGTCACCGAAGTGTTCGGGCACGGGGTCAATCCCGTGACGGGCGACTATTCGCGGGGCGCTTCGGGCTTTTGGGTGGAGAACGGCCGTTTGGCGTACCCCGTCGCCGGGGTGACGTTGGCGGGGAATCTTCTCGACATGATGGCTTCCGTCGAGGCGGTCGGCGCGGACGAGCACCCGGAGGGGGCCCGCCGGACGGGGAGCCTGCTTCTTCCCAAGATGACCGTGGCGGGCGGCTGAGACTCTTCAGAGAGAGAGCCTGAAAGAGACGGCGACGGCAAAAGTCGCCCGCGGCGGGAGGCATCCTCCGCCAATGCGGGTAGAATGCCGCTTCCTCATTCACTCTTGGCCGGTCAAGCCATGCGGGAACAACATCTTTCCGACTTTGATTTCGAGCTCCCCGAAGAGCTCATCGCACAGTATCCCCTCGCGGAGCGGAGCGCTTCGCGCCTTCTGCGCATCACGCCGGAGACCCTCGTCGACGGTCACTTCACCGACGTTGAAGAACTCCTTCGTCCGGGCGACCTCCTCATCGCCAACAACACCAAGGTGATCAAGGCTCGCCTTTTGGGACACAAGGAAACGTCGGGCGCCGTCGAAGCGCTCATTGAGCGCGTCACGGGCGAGCGCACCGCGATTGCCATGATCCGCGCGAGCAAGTCGCCGAAGCCCGGCACCGCGGTCTACTTCGAAGCGGGCGACGCGCGCGAGCGCGTCGTCGTCACGGGGCGTCAGGAACAGTTCTTCGAGCTCGAATTCGAGCGTCCCGTTCTGGACGTGCTCTCCGAATTCGGCCGCGTGCCGCTTCCTCCCTACATCACGCACGCGGCGGACGCCGCGGACGAAGGCCGCTACCAGACGGTCTATGCGGAGCACCCCGGTGCCGTGGCGGCGCCGACGGCGGGTCTGCACTTTACGGAAGAGCTCCTCGCGCGCCTTCGCGCGAAGGGCGTCGACATCGACTACGTGACGCTTCACGTCGGCGCCGGGACGTTCCAACCCGTGCGCGTCGAAAACCTGTCGGAGCATCACATGCACTCCGAGTGGTACGAGATGTCGGAGGCGACGGCCGCGCGTATCAACGCCGCGAAGGCCGAAGGCCGCCGTGTCGTCGCGGTCGGGACAACGTCGCTGCGCACGCTGGAGAGCGCCGCGGATCGCGCCGGGCACGTTGTGCCGGGCGCGCGCGACACCGCGCTCTTCATCACGCCTGGGTACGACTTCAAAATCGTCGACGCGCTCATCACGAACTTCCACCTCCCGAAGTCGACGCTGGTGATGCTGGTGTCGGCACTGGCTGGACGCAACCGCATGCTCTCCGCATACGCGCACGCGGTCGCGGAGCGCTACCGCTTCTTCAGCTACGGCGACGCCTGTTGGATCGAACGCGATCCGCGCGTTCCCGCCGACCCCACCCTCTGAGGAGACACGAGATGGCTTTTTCCTTTCAGGTCAAGGCGACCTGCGGCCGCGCGCGCCGCGGCACGCTGACGCTCAATCACGGCGTCGTCGAAACGCCGATCTTCATGCCGGTGGGGACCTACGGGTCCGTGAAGGCGATGGCGCCCTATGAGTTGAACGAAGTGGGCTCCCAGATCATTCTCGGGAACACCTTCCACCTGTGGCTGCGCCCCGGGCTCGAAGTGATCGGCGCCCACAAGGGGCTTCACGACTTCATGCAGTGGAGCAAGCCGATCCTCACGGACTCGGGGGGCTTCCAGGTCTTCAGTCTTGGGGAGCTCCGCAAGATCACCGAAGAGGGCGTCCGCTTCTCGAACCCGATCAACGGCGACAAGCTCTTCTTGACGCCTGAGGTCTCGATGCAGATCCAGCGCACGCTCAATTCCGACATCGTCATGGTGTTGGACGAGTGCACGCCCTACAAGATCGGCGACCGCCCCGCGACGGAGATGGAAGCCGCCAAATCGATGCGCATGAGCCTACGCTGGGCGAAGCGCTCGAAGGACGAGTTCGATCGGCTTGAAAACCCCAACACGCTCTTCGGGATCGTGCAGGGCGGGATGTTCACGCACCTGCGTGAAGAGTCCCTGGCGGGTTTGAAGGAGATCGGTTTTCACGGCTACGCCCTGGGCGGCCTTTCCGTGGGCGAACCCAAGGAGGAGATGCTCCGGATCCTCGACGAAGTCGCGCACAAGCTCCCCGAAGACCGTCCCCGCTATCTGATGGGGGTGGGCACGCCCGAAGACCTTGTCGACGGCGTCTCGAACGGGATCGACATGTTCGACTGCGTGATGCCGACCCGGAACGCCCGAAACG
>ENA-UPWN01001263-UPWN01001263.1-human-gut-metagenome-genome-assembly--contig:-NODE-1263-length-10466-cov-5.530369_pt1 | contig 10466 bp, 8 predicted proteins | sample MGYA00250050_ERZ773377 | MGnify/ENA primary metagenome ERZ773377 (study PRJEB29103, sample SAMN06112008) | human gut metagenome | biome: human gut; feature: ankylosing spondylitis patient; material...
AATAATATTTGTGTAATGAGAATGAAAATCTAATTCTTTCAAGTTTAACTAAGACATTTCCGGAGCAAATGCTCATGGCATTGAAGCGGATACAAACACTATTGTTTGATAGAAATAAGAGAGGTTATTTATAATAAAATGAGCCGCCAGAACTGTAGGGGTGATGCAGTACAGGCGGCTCATTTTCTATCTAAACGGATGTATCCGGAAGTTCCGGCAGTTGATCGGTGAGTTCTTCATATCCGAGAAAATCTCCGGCACATGGCATCGATTGCCCTGTTCCCTGCTGTGGTTTCCGGAAGTACAGCCGATACCGATGTCCCTCTAGGAGTTTGATATTCTTTTCCAGTGAGAAGGCGTATTCCTTTCCGTTATCACTGGCAAACCAATATTGCTGGTTTTTCCCGAAGAGTGTCTGTTCCCGTTTCGTGCAGCTTACGTCCAGTGACAGATAAGCATGTGTATGGATCAGGTGGTAGAAACTGAGTGCACGCAAGATGCTGCAGATTCCGATGAGGAGGCTCATGAGGATAAAGAGCCGGTCATGGGTGGCGATTCCGAAGATGCACCCAAAAAGTACACAGAAAAAGCCGATTGCACTGATGGCAACCAGCTTTGTGAAAAATGGTTTTGGCATAAGGTTCCTTCCTTTAACATGTATGAAATGTGATTTGTTTATTCAGGTACAAATTAGCAATAGCCTGCAGCACTGGATACTGGGTATGGTGAATCTGGACATCATCCACAAGTGTTTGGTAAGTTGTCTCCGGTTCTGTGTATAACTCATCCATAATATCCGATTCGTTGTGGATTACTTTTTTCTGATCCATGCTTGTGATAAGCTCAGCGGTCGTGAGGGATACCTTATCAGCCAGCTTCAGAATGGTATCTTCCATCGGTGAAGAGGGTTTCTTCTTTAAATATCTGCCAAACTCTTTTGCACCAATACTTCCTTCCAGATAAAGCTGAATGCAGCCAAAGAGCCGGATGGGAAAGGTATCCTCCAAGGGAATAATGGTCAGACTGCCGAGAAGGCGATATAGGGCATCCCCCCCTGTCAATCCAATTCCGCTTACAACCAGACCACGTAAGGAAAGTCGGTTCAGATAGTGTTGGAAGGATAAGCCTTTCGGACCTTCTTTCTGTATCTGGCGCAGGGTATAGGCATCCTGGAGTTCATGGAGCGTCAGAATCTGGAAGGCAAGACAGCTCCAGAGCAGCAGCTCGTCATCCGATAGTCCATATTCTTGTCCATCGTTGATTACAAGAGGAATGGTTTTTCCGCCTGTCGTTTTTTGAAATTTTAAGGTTCCGACAGCAGTATAAAGTGTCAGCATAAAAGTTCCCTCCTTCAAAGTTAAGTCAGAAGTGCATAGAGTGCATCATCCTGCTGTAATAGTTTCCGTGCTTTGCTCTGCCATGCCCGTACACGATTGGCTGGTACTTGGTAGTGTTTTGCCAAGTCAAAGCTGGTATATCCCTGCTGTTGCAGATAGAGGGCTACAATTCCCTTCTGAATAGTTGGGGACTGTCCGGTGCCAAGCTGGGTTAAATGCTCAAGAAGCAATGTCTGATTTGTGTCCTTTTCCGGGTGAGTTGTTTGTGTATCCTCGTAGGAAAACAAATCACGATAATGGAGATGTTCATCTTCAGATGATGCTTCGTCCAGAGAACAGAGCATGGAGCGGTCACGGGCAATTTTCCGCCAGTAATCAAAGATGGCATGACGGATGATAGTTTTGGCATAAGGCTGGAATGATCTTCCTTCCTCAAATCCGACAGCCGACCGGCACAAAGCCAGATATCCAATCTGACATAATTCCTGTTGTTCTTCCTCAGTTACATAGGTAGCGGTGCGAGTCATGGAATGAATCATGATTGGAACCAGATCCATGGATTTTTCCACCAGTTGTTTTTGCTTTTTATTTAGCGGTAAGGTCATCATCAATCACCGCCTTTCAGCTGGCTGCCCGGAGGCGGAAGGGAATATGGTTGTTCTTTAAAACATCTGCGGATTCCCGAATGAGCTGGTCGCACATATAGTTGCTGAACTGTCCGATGTGAGCCTGCTTATCTGTCAGACAGAACTTATCTGCCACCCAGCGATATGCTTCCGGTTTGGAGAGGATGCCCTGTTGCCAGATCTGATCGAAAATTCGATGTGCCTGAATCCGCTTTTGACGAAGCTCCCGGTTGGCGAGCGTTCCTTTTGGTATCTTGGTTCCCGGATGTACCCCTACATAGGAATTGCAGGATGGATAGTGGGAGCAGACGTAAACCTGTCCTCCGTGAGACTGCTCTCCGTAGACAAAGGATGCATCTCTTAATATGGCTGTTCCGCCGCAGTAAGGGCAGCGGATATTTTTCATCTTTTTCATCTATTTTCACCTCGCATGTACATAAAGAATACTTAATGTGTACGTAGATAAGAGGTACGTACTGTATACTTATATTGTAAGTAAGCAGGTGATGAATTCCCATAGGACGCAAGCGGATACTGATCCCAGATTCGGACTAAATGGCACGAATCCCCATTTTTCAGATGCCGGGATAGAAAATTGCCCGGATGAGCGGGAATAAGCCGCTGTCTGTGAAACGTGGATAATTAACCGGTGTAAAGATGAACTTCTCACAGAAAATCCGTAGCAGGAATAAGCTGATCAGTACCAGACAGAGCAGGTAAGTGTTCCTGCGCCTTCTGGTCCATGGCTTTTTCGGACGGAATTTCACATACAGGACAAAAATCATGGGAATAAATATCAGGTTCGTAAAGACCTGATCGATACATTGGATGATTGAAATTACGTTTAACATAGGCAGTGCCTCCTTTCTTTACATATCCTGTACGTATAAGAGCCTGAAAGTGCAACTTTTTGTTACCAGTCATATTGCTGGTTCTCCTGAAGCCGGAGCAGTGCCGGAATGGGACATGGCTTTAAAGGCAGCTTCTGAGCGGCCAGATAGGGCAGATAAAGCTCTGTAAAAGCAGCAATGCTCATGCTTCCGGTACATTCGGTTGGCTCCGGTATCCGGGGAAACAAAAGCGCTGCATCTGAAAGAGGGAGGATGCAGGGGCTTCCCGTTTCATCCGGATGGAATAAAAAGCCAGAGTTCTCACAGCTTTCCTGTGCGTTACAAGTGCGGCACCAGACGTAGATACAGGAGTGCCAGTTCCCTTCACAGAGGTTCAGAAAATGACGGATGTGCTTGGCATCTGTCTTGCAGTGGGGGTGTTTCATATTCATCACCTACTAAAGAAGCAGGCAGTTCCATGTGGGAGCTGCCTGCAGGAGTCTTCGTTATGAGTTACTGATGTTTCTTTTTGCGTTTGAAGTAAACGATGCCCAGGACACTTGCACCTGCAAGTGCAGCTATGGCGATTCCGGCATACAGGAGAAGCGGCGTCTCATCGCCGGTCTTTACAGGCGGAGCTACCGGAGGCGTCTCCGGTTCTTTCGAAAGCTCCGTCATGTGTACGGTCTGACCTTCATCCTTCAGATCCTCATGGGAAGCAATCTCATGCTCGGTTTTTCCGTCTGTATAGTAGAGCTTTTCAAAGACAACCACATCCTGTCCTGCAAGAGCAGAAGCGTCGAAGGTAAAGGTAACTTCCACAGAGCCGTTGGCTTTTTCTGCTTTAAATTCTGCCTGAGCGGTAACTGGTTTTCCGTCTTTTAACAAAGCCTCTCCGGTTTCCTTATTCATCAGGGTTCCGATGACTTTGTACTCAGATCCAGGCATCAGACCATGATAAGTGACCGTATCTACGATAGTCGCTTCCTTGGAAGCAGAGACATCCTGATCCCCGTCACTGCCGTCTTTGGCTGTGGTTTTGATTTCCGGGAAGTAGATGGTCTGGTTGGCATCCTTGATGTCCGCATGTACCGCTACTTCGTGTTCTTCATAGCTAAGTGTTTCAAAGGCAACGAGTGTTTTGCCGGAGAGAGCAGAGGCATCAAAGGTAAAGGAAAGCTCGACACTTCCACCTAGTTCTTCCGGTGTGAAGCTTGTTTCCGCTGTCACAGCCTTTCCGCCCACCTCGAACGGTTTTTCGGTTTCCGCATCCATGAGTGTGCCTGTCAGTTTGTACTCTTTGCCTGGGATCAGGTTTTCGTATTCCACCAGATCCGTAAGCGTCAGTTCCTTTTCCGGTTTTGTATAGTGTGTGCCGGAAGCAGCATCTGTTGCAGTGGTTTTGATTTCCGGGAAGTAAATAGTCTGTCCTTCATCCGCAATGTCTGCGTGTACGGCAACTTCCTTGTCTTTGTAAGCCAGGGATTCAAAGACAACTACCGTTTTCCCTTTTAAGGAGCTAGCATCAAAGGTAAAGGTAACCTCTACCGTACCAGCGGATTCTTTTGGCTTGAAGGATGCTTTTGCTGTCACCGGTTTTCCGTCTGCTTCGACTGGTTTCTTTGTTTCTTTATCCATCAGAGTTCCGGTCACTTCATATTTCTGGTTAGGAACCAGCCCCTTAAAGGAAACCGTATCCACCAGCGTGATTTCTTTCTTTGCACAGGAAATATTGGAGTTCGTGTCCGCATCTTTCGCAGTAGTCTTGATTTCCGGGAAATAGATGGTCTGGTCTTCATCGTTGATGTCGGTATGGACTGCAAGCTGCATCTCATCCTGATATAATTCCTCGAAGACAACGGTTGTTTTGCCCTTTAAGGAAGTTGCATCAAAGGTAAAGATTACTTTGACGGAGCCGGAGGATTTCTTTGCAGTAAATTCAGTTTCAGAAATCACCGGTTTTTCATCCACAAGGATTGGTTCCCCGGTTTTTTTATCCATTAAGGTTCCAGTCAGTTTGTATTTCTGGCCCTTTTTCAGTCCTTCGTATTCCACAACGTCTTCAATGGTCACTTCTTTTGCCGGCTGGCTCATGTGTGTACCGGTCTCGGCATCCAGAGCAGTCGTGCCGATCTCAATGGCATCATCGGTCAGAGTTCCAACCTGTATCATAACAGAATCCTTATAAACCTTGACTTCAAAGGTTAAAAGATCCATGCCTTTGTTGGAATCACAACGCTGTTCCGCCAGAGTGTAAGTATCGTAAATGAGAGCGCCTTTGGAATCATCCGGTTTGGAGGTGCCGAACCAGATGCCGTCTTCCGAAGACTCACCCCGGTTGGTATTTGCGGTATGTTTGTTCCATTTGGAGGAAGTGCTGGCATAACCGTTGGCATCTGTCACAATCACATGGCTTTCGCCTGTTGTTTTGGAAGTGATCTTAAATGGCACATTTGCCAGACGGTTCTGGCTGCCGTCAGCAATCTTGACAAATTCCAGATCCCCGCGGATGACCTGATTGGAGATGGAATTGTCTTTTGCAGTCAGTTCCACGATTTTTCCCTGTTCTGTGATGTCAAATTCTACAGAGATCTTTCCGCTGTTCAGATAACCGGAAGGTGCAGTTGTTTCATCCACACGGTAATGTCCGAATGGGAGAGCATCTTTTGCAGTTGCAGCAGAACCGGATTTATCGGCAGTAAGTGTAAGGACAACCTGATCTTTCGTGTAGGATGTTCCGTCTACTAATACCGGATTTTCATTTAACGTAGTGATCGCAAAGACAGTACCTTCCAAAGTGGCAGAACCCTGCGGTTTTGCTTCTCCGGTCTCGCTGTCACGTTTCTGGATCTTCACTCCGCCACGGATGACAGATTCTTCTATGGTAGAAGACTGGTATACCGAAACCATTTCCTGCTTACCGTCACCTGTAATTTTCTGTACGAAGACAGTTGGATTGAGCTGGTATCCGGCAGGGGCTTTGCTTTCCTGTACCGTTATGGTACCGAGCGGAAGACAGACGGTCTTGCCATCACTGGTATAGTAAAAGGCATCGCCGCTTACAAAGGAATCTTTGGTAAAATGCATCTTTCCGGAAACATCTGTTTTTAATACCCAGGTACGTGCCGGTTTCTTTCCAGCTTCCGCAGGATCACTGTCAGACTGCTCGGTATAGAACTTGACTGTAAATTCTGCGTTTGCAAGGGAAGCTGCTCCCTGTGGGGAGGCTTTCTTTGTTTCGGCATCCAGCTTTTCAAGCACCAGATTCATGGGATTATTCTGCGGAATATCTGTTACGTTTGCAGCAGAAGTCTGTTCTGCTTTTACGGTGACTTTGTGAGCTTTGGTGTCTACAATGTAGCCTTTGGAAGCAGAGAGCTCTTTTATGGTATAATCGCCTTCCTCCAGTTCGCCGGATCTGGCATACCCGTTTTCATCAGTGGTCAGTTTCTGGATGAGCTTCTCACCCTGATAGATCCCATACACAGCACCCTTTAAGCTGTAATTCGGATTCCCGTCCGATACGCTTCCGTTGGCAGAAGATTTTTTCAGTTCGATCCAGCCGTTTGGAACCTGATACCAGCTTCCGGCAATGGTCTGGCTGCCCTGTCCCGGAACGATGAATGCCCGGAAGCCTTCCGGCGGGTTCGGAAGTCCCTGAATGGCACTGGCTACTTCCAGTGCTTTATCAATATAGGACTGCGGGGCGCCATGGAAAGCTCCGGTGTCAGCGGAATTACCGGCATAGATGTAAGCGACAACCAGATGTCCGATGACATAGCTGTTATCATCACTCCAGCCACTGAAATATTTATCCTTGACGACTTTATCGTAGCCGTAACCGCCGTTTAAGTAGTAGAGCGCTTTTCTGAGCGGGGAGTTCTGGCTTAAAAGGTCATAGGAATAGGAACCAGAGGAAGGTGTTTTCTTCAGTGGTTCCACGCAGTAGGCAGTATTGCTCCCGTCAAAGCTCATGCGGGAGGTAAAATAGCTGCCGTAAGGGATATTGGCACCTGCCTTATAGCTGATGGTGCCGTCGGCTGCATGAACCGGAAAACTGCCGGAAAACAATGCGCCGACTGCGACAAGGACTGCCAGCAGCATAGCCAGCGTCCGTCTGGTATAGGATTTGTATGTCTGTAACATAAGTCTCCTCCTTCTTGAAGTTCAAATGAAAAGGGCAGCGTCAGTGCTGCCAAAAGTTACACAGCCTGTTTCTTCTGTTTCGCAAGGATTTCCAGAAGCTCCTGCCGATCTGTGGTAATCAGCTCCTTTTCCAGATTGGAAGCCTTAAATTCCACAGTGATGTTATTGTTGTTGGTTGAGATCAGACCGTTGCCCCGCTGGAAATGGGTGATGTTCATTACTTCTGTTTCCGATAGATGCAGGATAGTCTTCACCCGCTGTGCCTCTTCATCCTCCATGTTCAGGATAATCTTGGTCTTGCAGTTATTGATGATACCCTTGCCGTACTTCCCGTCATCCAGAGCAAAGAAGTCGTTTAAATCCTGTGTGGCAAAGATGCCGGCTCCGGAGTAAGCACGGATGATCTTGGCAATCTCCAGTACGAATTCCGCTGCAAGCCGGTTGCTGGATGCACCGATGAGCTGCCAGACCTCATCGACAAAGATGGCTTTCTCTTCGGTACGGTTTTCCTTCGCTTTATCCCAGACATAATCCAGGGCAACGAACATGCCGACCGTTAAAAGATCGCTGGAACCGGTCAGTTCGGAGATATCCAGTACCGTATATTTATTGGTCAGGTCCACATTGGTCTGCTGGTTAAAGGAAGAAGCAGAACCGTGAACCAGGCGGTTCAGGATATGAGCCAGACGTTTGGTATCCTCGCTTTCCAGCAGGACATTGTAGACATCCTCCAGAATGGGCATCTTTTTGTACTGCTCCGGATGCTGCGGATCTGTCAGGGATTCATTTTTATGTGTAATCCCTTTTCTGGCATAGGTTTTGATTAGGGCTTCATCCAGAAGCTGCTTCTCCTCATGGGACATATCCGGGATCAGCAGACTGAAGAAGATGTGAAGCCTTTGGATCTTGCCTGCCAGTGCGGAGGCATCCAGTGTCGGTCCGTCCAGCAGTTCATTTACAGAATTGTCTACCTTCCGGATTTCCATGATGTTGATACAGTTCTTACTGGCAGGAGAGATCTGGATAAATTCTCCGCCGACATTCCTTGCAGCCCGGTAAAATTCGTGTCCCTTTAGCGGAGCGATGATGAACACCTGGATGCCTTTTCTTCGCATCCTTAGTGCCATGGTCTGCATGGTGAAGGTCTTTCCTGCTCCCGAACAGCCTAAGATACAGATGTTGCTGTTCTTGTACTGCCTGGAATCAAAGATATCCGCAATGACCAGGGAATTGTTATGCTTGTTTACCCCAAAGAGGATTCCGTTATCATCGCAGATACTGTAGCTGACGAAGGGATAGCAGCTTGCCGCCCCGGAAGTCAGTACGTTCCGCTTGGACAGCTTAAAAAGCTTCTTGTCCAGATTTGCCAGCGGCAGAGAGGATAAAAATCCCTGCTCCTGTAAAAAGTAGCAGGAGTGTAAGTTCATATCCTGCGAGATCAGGAGCTTTTTCATTTCCTGAATCCGCCACTGCAGTTCTTCCAACGTGGAAGCAGTAATGGTGATGAGAAGATTCATGTAATAGAAATCTTCGTTGTTGGCAAGTCCCTGCTTCAGAAAATATCCGGAGCGGATGGCAGAATCCAGATCGTCATAATCAGTGTTGGTATCGGACGCATCCTTTAATTTGGAACGGTTGATACGGATCTGCTGACCGAGACGCTGCTGAATCTTGTCCTTTGGCTGTTTCTGGAGAAAGAAATCAATATCAATCCCTTCCCCGGCATTGACAAGGAGTGACAGCCATCCGGGAGTTACCCGGTTTTTGTAGCCGTCAGACGGCACAAGCAGGTAGGAATGGTAAAGCCCATTGATCTGCACATAATGGGAGTGCTTGAAATCCACACTTTCCGGTGCGAGAAACTCGTTGATCCGGATGTGATCCAGTTCCTCCATGCGATTTTCCTTTGTATAGGCGGACAGTACAGTGCTGATCCGGTTCGAAAGCGGAACCTCCGTACAAAGGGTACGGTTTAAAAGGGTGTAGAGAACATCCGTAGTAAATTCATCCTCATTGTCATGGGAGACCACTTCATTCCCGCACTGGTATAGAAAGGTTTTGGCGGTCTGGGAGGCTGTCTCAAGAGCAGCAAGGATTTCCCGTTCCTCTTCCTTTCGGTTTGCGTTGAATGGTTCATATTCAAAGATCAGAAAGAACCGTCTGGATACTGCTTCTCTGGAACTTAAGTTCTGGACAAACTGGATGTAGTCACGCTGCAGTTCCTGACAGTGGGGATCGGTTTCCCGCTCCAGCTCCAGCTGGGACTGCTCCAGATGCTTATTGATGTCTGCTTTTTTGGAGATCATCTTGATCTGGAGTTTGACAGGGCTGATCTTTAAGTAACTGATAAAGCTGTAGATAATGCCCTGCTGTTCCCTGGCACTTCGAAGCAGAAAGTTGATTGGTTCAATCTCCAGGATCTTCACGTACCGTCCGTCTGTGGTATAGACGATTCCGTTTGCGATTTTTTCCACCGGAAGATAATCCTCCAAGGTCTGGTCTTTCTTTCGCTTTTTCCGGGAAACGGGTTTTGACGTGGCAGATGAGGTGTCCTCCTTGGAAACCACCTTTTTTTTCTGCTCTTTTTTTGCAGCCCGCTTTTCGGAAACTGCCCGTTTTTCTTCCTCCTTTCGTCTCCGGGCTTCCGTTTTTTTCTGTATTTTTATCTGTTTCGCCGCCTCTTTTTTCTGTCGGCTGGCTTCTTTCTGCTCCCACTTCAGATAACGGATATCTTCCTTTGCCTGTTTTTTGATGCCCCGCTTGGTGGAGGTATCAAACTGCCGGTGTTCTTTTTTTTTACTTTTTGGCGGAGCTGGTGCGTCCGGTTCAGACTGTGGGGGAGCCGATGCCATTACTTTGGAAGGCTCTGCCATTTTTTCTGCTTTCCGGTGTTTCTTTGTCTTTGGCTCTTTGAAACGTGGTTTCCTGCGTGGCTTTCCTTCCGGAAGACTGTCGGACCTCCAGATTACCCTGCGGTTCACTACAAAACGCAGGGCATTCATCAAAAAGGCAGTGATGCTCTCCCCGCCGATTCCAATCAGGGCTACCATTGCCGCTGGAAGTGCGGTCATGCAGAGAATGATGATGCGGGCAGTCAGGGACAGCGGCAGTTGGAAAACAGGGATACCGATTGCCAGGGAAAGAACAATGCTTTCTATGGCATTGCGGATGTCAAAAGTTCCGTTTAGGATCTTGCCTTTCTCAATGAAGTTGGAAGGGATAAAGGAAACCGGTGTTTCTTCTGGCTGTGTCATGGCTGCACCTCCTTTTTCGTATCTTTCGCATCTTCGGAAGGCACAGAGGCACTGCCGGATTCTGTGTCCGGAGCTTCCGGGCTGTCAGAAGTATCCGGATACCCGCCTTCCTGCAGGTGTTCAATGTCCTGCGAAGTCAGGGACGGCAGGGAATCATCGGTTTGCTTTTCGTAAACAGTCGTATCTGCAGAGACCTGTACCCAGATCGGAAGAGCACACGTCTGAACTCCAGTCACATGTCAGAATCTCGTATGCCGTCTTCTGCTTGAAAAA
>ENA-UPWN01001268-UPWN01001268.1-human-gut-metagenome-genome-assembly--contig:-NODE-1268-length-10445-cov-7.861208_pt1 | contig 10445 bp, 10 predicted proteins | sample MGYA00250050_ERZ773377 | MGnify/ENA primary metagenome ERZ773377 (study PRJEB29103, sample SAMN06112008) | human gut metagenome | biome: human gut; feature: ankylosing spondylitis patient; material...
CGGAGAAATATGTCTCTACCGAGGCGGATAAGCTATACGACCATGCCCTCAAAGGAGGCAATGGACGGAATGGCTTGGGATCCGTATTCCACTTGGCGGACCTAGCCGGCGTGAGGCTGGACAAATCCTTGGCCGAGGCCGGGAAACTTTCAAACTTTCAAACATTCACGCCTCCTTCACACACGCACACGTGTACGCACGAGGAACAGTCCGTGAAAAATGTCCCGCCCGCCTTTCCGGAGTATCCTTGGCCCGCTTTCCTCAAGCGGATGATCGACCGGGGCGATACCCCCGCCCAAAAGGATATCCTCCTGCTGGGCGCTATCACCGTGTTGGGAGCGACACTCAACAAATCGATCCGGATATCGTACGGGCGAAAATTCTACTACCCTTGCCTGCAAACGTTCATCGTCGCCCCTCCCGCCTCGGGAAAGGGAGCCCTCGCTTGGACACGCCGGCTTGCCGAGCCGATACATGAGGCGATGATGGCGAACTACCGGCAGAGGCATAAAGCTTACCGGGAGGAGAAGAGCCGTTGGGACTCGCTGGGCAAGAAAAAATCCGATACGCCGGAGCCCGAGATGCCTCCCCTCAAGATGTTCCTTATCGCCGGTAACAATTCCGGCACCGGCGTGCTGGAGAACCTCATCGAGGCCGACGGCATAGGGCTGATCTGCGAGACCGAGGCCGATACCGTGAGCACGGCCATCGGCACCGAGCACGGGCACTGGAGCGATACCTTGCGTAAATGCCACGACCACGAGCGACTGGCCTTCAACCGACGCACGAACCGGGAATACCGGGAGTGCCCGGCCTCTTACCTCAGTGTCTTGTTAAGCGGCACTCCAGCGCAGGTACGGCCACTTATTCCCTCGGCCGAGAACGGGCTGTTCTCACGCCAATTGTTCTACCGGATGCCACCCATCGACGAGTGGGCGGATCAGTTCGAGCAGGGCGACGAGGACATGGATAGCCTCTTCTCCGATTGGGGGAGACAGTGGAAGAAACTCGTGGACTACCTACATGAGAGGGTCAATGTCATACAATTCCATCTCTCCGACACGCAAAAGGAGCGATTCAACAGCTGCTTCGCACGCATATTCGGGCACGCCGGTCTTTCCTACGGTTATCCGATGCGAAGCTCCGTGGCCCGTATCGCCATCAATATCTGCCGGATCGCTTCCGTGGTGGCCTTCCTGCGATCGGTGGAGAGTCTCTTCATCCCACAAGCCATTCTCGATTCTCAATTTTCAATTCTCAATTGTCCCGGTCTCTCGCCTGCCCCCGAGATCCCGGAGGAGAACGTACGGGACGGTATCGTTCCTTCCCTAGAGTTACGTATCAACGATGACGATTTTAAGGCTGTCCTCTCGCTCGTGGAGCCGCTCTACCGTCATTCGGCGGGCATACTCTCCCTGCTTCCGTCTGACGAGGTGCCACGCTCTCGCACGCCCACGCCCCAAGAGGCTCTCTTCGCGGCCCTTCCACTCTCTTTCAACCGACAACAGGCCTTGGAGGAAGCAGAGAGGAACAACATCCCCACCGCCACCCTAGATACCTGTCTCAAGCGAATGCAGGAACGAGGCACGCTGGAGAAGAACGGCCGGGGCGAGTACAGCTTCGGCGGCCGTGTCACCCATAAGTAATCCCGGCCTCCCTCACACCCCTATATAACGTACCCCACGGGCGTGTGTGTGTGAGGGGGGGACGAATGTTTGAAAGTTTGAAAGTTTCATTCTCCCAAATCTATAAATCATAAATCAAATGTTCTTGCCATTAAGAAAGTCCGCACTAGCGGCATCCTATTTCCCGGAGCTGGCCTCCCATCAAGCTTGCAACCGCTTACGTCGTTGGATCATTCGATGCACGGAATTGCACGACAAGCTGCTGGAGACGGGCTACCGCCCCGAGCAACGTATATTCACGCCCCGACAGATCAGATTAATCATCCACTACCTAGGAGAACCGTAAATTAGTTGACAGTTGCGCACAGAGGTAAATAAAAACAGCCTACTGTCACTAGTCAACTGTCAACTTGGATGGGTATTCTAAGATCTTTACAATGCCCATCCAAGGCTTCTTATAATGCCTATTCAAAGGGGCTTACGATAGGCAGCGTAAGAAACCGGCGGTTATCACTGCGTCCCATGTTAATTAATCGTTATTCCCTACCCCGGGCATCAATCGGCATCACCGCCCCTTACGGCGGAACCTATCTTTGTAACATTGATCAGCAAGCAATTAATTTTCTATTATTAATCTTTAATTATCAAACTATGCCACAAGCATTTCAAGCACGAAAGTTTTTTATCCCCAAGACGGATCCTAAGCAGGAGGTGTACAAGCCGGTTCCCTATTATTTCGGTACCCTGTCCACACAAGATGCGGCCGACCAGATCGCCGAGGAGTCTTCGCTCACGAAGGGTGACGTATTGAACGTATTGGATCGTTATCAGCGGTATGTCATCAAGAACCTACAGAAAGGTTACAAGGTGGAGCTGCTAGGGTTCGGAACCGTCTATAACCGCTTCGTCACGGAGAAGGGGGTAGCGACCGCCCCCGAGGTCAAGGCTACGCATATACGGACTATCGTGCCGGGATTCTCGCCTTCCTATACCATACTGAACGGGGCACGACGCTACTCGCTGCTGGGCGAGAAGACTTCGTTGCTCAAGGTGACGATACTCGGGACGCCGGTAGAGGAAGGGGGCGGTTCCGATTCTGAGTCGCCTGATGAGATCTGATGTGTCACTTTTGGCTTGACCCAAAAGTAACCAAAAGGTCAAGGCTGACGCTGACGGGCTACTTCGAGACCTACGCTCGCTGTCGCATCCCAACTCGCTACGCTCAGACAGGGATGCTCCGGGCGCTCGCTACGGTCTCTTCGCTTGACGCCCGTCCGCTGAGGCCGCCCAAAGGAAAGCGTCGCTTTCCTCTTATATCAGCCGGGATATCATTATTCAATTCATTATTCACTATTAATTATTAATTATCATGAAAAAGTCCGTATGGAGTACCATTATCAAAGTGATCATCGCCGTAGCTACCGCCATCGCTGGAGTACTTGGCATCCAATCCTGTATTCTCTAATTTTCAATTTTCAATTATCAATCTTCAATTATCATGGGTAAGGCTTATTGTTTCTACCAGAATTACAGGGAGGTTCGCCTCCTTGTAATTCATTGCTCGGCCACACGATATGACAGGGATTTTCCTGTGGAGGCGCTCCGTTCATCGCACAAGGCACGGGGATTCGCCGATATCGGCTATCATTTCTATATCACACGGGACGGGGAATTACACCGCTGCCGGCCGGTCAATCAGATCGGGGCGCACGCAGCCGGATGGAACGACAAAAGTATCGGTATATGTTACGAGGGAGGACTCGACGAACAAGGCCGTCCAGCTGATACCCGGACCTACGCCCAGCGGTGTACCTTGATGGATCTGCTACGGCAATTACGAAGGGACTATCCGGAGGCACGCATCCTAGGACATTACCAATTAAGCCCTTACATACGCAAGGCTTGCCCTTGCTTTGACGCAAGGGAGGAGTATCTCGTCTTATAAAATAGATACCGGCTCGTCATTCACTCGCTAGATTGTCCGGTTTCACGACTTACTTTGTAAAAATACCCCCTATCTCTTTCAGCTCTTGCTCTTTATGATGCCTCGTTATGAAGCGGTTGATCGTCAAGTGAAGGATAGACCATAAAACCAAGTTCAAGAGCAAGAGGTAGGTGGCGTTTACCTTCATGGCCAATAAGACATTCAATACGATGAAAAAAACAGATACGCACAGAATCGTCACCATCACCATCCGTACACGCATACCCGTACGAAGCAGCTTGTGATGGAAATGATTCTTATCGGGCAAGAACGGGTTACGATGATTACGAAGGCGATGAAGCACCACACGGATCACATCGAGTAAAGGGACCAAGACCGTGGAGAAAGCGATCACCATATAGGGATTTGGTAACTCCGGTGAGACTTGGTTCGACACGCACAGATGGATGATCAGGAAACTGATCACGTAGCCCAGCGTAAGACTACCCGCATCACCCATAAAGAGCTTATGGCCACGGTTTGCGTTGCCAAAGACGTTGTAACACCAAAAAGGCATGAGGACTCCCAGCGTACAGATGGCCAACAAGGCGTACACATACTGCATGCGGATAAAGAAGATCACGCTCAAGACCGACAGGGCGATACTGCACAAACCGGAGGCCAAGCCATCGATACCGTCTATCAAGTTAATGGCGTTCGTGATATACACCACGATAAAGACCGTGACGGGGATCCCCACCCAAGCGGGAACCGAGTACACACCGAACAAGCCTCCCAAGGAACCGAACCAATTACCGGACAGTACTAATAATAACGCCGACACGATCTGGACGGCGAACTTGTAACGGTAGCCAACACCCACTAGATCGTCGCAGACACCCACTAGATAGAGTAACGTCATGCCCACGAACAGAAAGAGATACTCATAGAGCATGTTGAACGACAGGCTCGATGAGCCCATATCCCAAAAGTACAGGCGGAAGCCTATCACAAGGAACATGGACATCAGGATCACCGGAAAAAACGACAGGCCGCCCAGACGGGGGACCGGCGTCGTATGTACCTTACGGGAATCCGGGACATCATATAACCGTTTCTTGTGGGAGATCACCAAGATCCTCGGGATGATCACCATCCCGAACAGCACGGAGAAAAGGAAGCCCGACAGTAGTAGTAATGTTATTTGCATGATTTGCGTATTAGTTATTTCTTCTTGTCACCGGCCTCGAAACCGTAACCATAGCCGTAGCCATAACCGTATCCCTTGCCGTAGCCGTATTTCTTGCCGTAACCGTAGCCGTAGCTGTTCTTGCGCTTCGTCATGTCCAAGCCGTTGATCACCGTCGCGAGCTTCGGGAACTTTCGCTCACGCCGCAACACGTTGATGTAGCTGAAACCGGCCTTCGGTGTCACGTCCGCACGGCAGACGTACACGCACATGTCGGCCACACGGCCGATGATCGCCGTGTCCGTAACCATGCCGATAGGGGCTGTATCCAAGATGACATAGTCGTAGCGTTCCTTCAACCGGGCGATAGCCTTCTCCAGCACGTCACGGGCGACCAGCTCAGTCGGGTTCGGGGGGATGGGACCGCCCGGGAGGATATCGAGGTTAGGGCTGATATCGGATCGCTGGACCATGTCAAACAACTCCACGTGATCAGGGTCGCTAAGGTAGTTCGTGATGCCCTCCATCTTACGGGAGATATTGAACACCTTGTTCAGGCCCGGCTTGCGGATGTCCATGCCGACCACCACCACCCTCTTGCCCAAGTAAGCCAAGCTCACCGCCAAGTTGCCAGCGACGAAAGACTTGCCCTCGCCCGGTTGCGTGGAGCTGAAAAGGATCACACGCTCGTCCTTGCCTAGCATGAACAAGAGGTTCGTGCGCAACCCCCGGAACATCTCCTCCATCAGGTCGTTCTTGTTCTCACGCACCACGATCGAGCCCTCACCCGTCTTCTTGACCAACGGGAGCTCCGCCAAGATAGCCACGCCCGTGATCGCCTCGACGTCCTCACGGTTCTCGATCTTGTATTTCAACAGGTCATGAAGGTAGACAATGCCCACCGGGATCGCCAGGCCCAAGATCAACGCCGCAAGCATGAAGACCATCCTCTTCGGGGCGACAGGACGCTCATCGGCGAGCGGCTCCTCGATGATGCGGCCGTTGTTTGCCGTGGCTGCCAGCGTGATGGCGTTCTCCTCACGCTTCTGCAACAGCATGACGTACAACGTGGCCTTGATCTCCTGCTGGCGGGAGATCGTCATGAACTCCTTCTCCTGCCTCGGGGCGTCGCTGATGCGGCTCTCGAACTTGCTCGCCTGACGGTCGATGTCCGCCTTGGCGATCTGGAGACCCCTCAAGACACTGTTCACCGTCGTCCTCACGTTGCGGCGCATAGCCTCGATGCCGGCGTTCATGTTGATGATGGCCGGGTTGCTGTCCGAAGAGGTGCGCAACAGGCGCTTGCGCTCGATGATCATCGTGTTGTACTGGTCGATGACAGAGGTGAGGTTTTGATCCCGCAGGCCCACGTTGGCAGGGATCACCTCGTCCATGTTCGCAGGATCGTCGATATAATTGCGGAGATACTGCACCAAGTTGATCTGCGTGGCGTTCTCCGTACGTTGTTGCTCATACCTCGAGCTTTCCTGCAAAGCCATCTGGGCGTCGCTCGTCAAATTCGTCAGGCCGGAGCGTTGCTTGAAGGCAGCGAGCTCGCTCTCCGTAGTGCCCAGCTCGCCGTTGATGATGCCGATGCGCTCCTCGATGAACTCAGCCGTCTTCTGCGCCACCTCGTTCTTCTCGTCGTTGGCGTCCTGGTTGTAGAACGACACCAAGCGATTGATGAAATCAACGCCTCGTCGCCTCACCGTGTTCCTCAAGGATACCTTGGCGATCGTCGTCGTCTTGGACGAGGGCGTCACGCTCAACTCCTTGCCGTAAGCCTCGGCAGTGGACGTGGGCGTATGGACGTGGGCCACCAGCTCGATCTCCCCGCCCTCCAACTCCGGTATGGAATCCATGCCCGTGAAACTGAAAACCCCCACGGGGGTGGGCAATATGGCGGGGAGCCTGTCGAAGCCCTGCTCCATCGTCTCCTCGTCACCCTCCTTGTCAATCTTGTACTCCGCTCTCACCGTTAGCTGACCCTCCTTCGTGTAGCGCATGCGTAGCTCGACGGGGGCCACCAGACGGTCCGCCTCCTCGGGGGTGATGAACACGTTAACGGGGGAGTTCTTGTATAAAGGGGGGTTAAAGCCCAAGGCGTTCGACTCCTCCATGTCGATATACAGGCCCATGTCACTCACCACCTTCTTGATCAACGTGCGGGACCTCAGGATCTCGACCTCGTTGTCGAAGTTGCTCGTCATCGAGAGCATGCCAAGGTCCTGTATCGCAGCCAAGCCGCTGGCGGCGTTTGCCCCCTTCTTATCGTCCTCCTTGATCAGCACCGACGACGTGACGTTATACACCGGCGTCTGGTAACGCAGGAAGACGTACATCCCGATGCAGCAGGCCAGTACGCTCGCCACGAACCAAGGCCAATAAACCATATACTTGAAAAACACGGCGTAAAGATTGATCTCACGATCCTCCCCCTCCGGATTGTTATTGTTATTATTATTATTGCTTGTATTTATACCATCGTCCACCATCTCTCTAAATTTTCAATTCTCAATTCTCTATTTTCAATTATTTAAGTATGTTCACCAACAGGCCGGCGATCGAGACCAAGATCGAGATCGAGCTCACCCACAACGTCGTGCTGTTACCGATATCGGAGTTCTTCGCCTTCGTCTCGTTCGGCGTGACATAAAGGATGTCGTTCTGTTTCAAATAATAATACGGGGAGGTCACGATTCCGGCGTTGTTCAGGTCAAGGTTGATGATCTTGCGCTTCCCGCTCTCGTCCTCGCGGATCAGCTTCACGTTGTCACGTACGCCGTAGATCGTCATGTCGCCGGCCATCGCCAACGCCTCCAGAACGTTCACCTTCTCGTTCCCGATCGTGAAGCTGCCCGGACGGGCCACCTCGCCCAAGACCGAGATCTTGTAGTTCGCCATGCGCACCGTCACGATGGGCGCCTCCTTCAAGTAAGGCCTCAATCTCTCACGGATCAGGCTCTCCGCCTCGTTCTTCGTCAAGCCGCCGACCCTCAGCGTACCGATCACAGGGAAGTCGATCTCGCCGGAGTTGTTCACGAGGTATTGCTGCAACGTGGGTTGCGTCGTCGTGTTGATGTTCGTCAGGGCCGCGTTCAACGGGGTCTGCACCGTCAGGTTGAACGGGGCCGCCGCCTGAGGGTCCGTCGTGTTGACCGTGATGCTCAACAGGTCCTTCGGCATGATCTTGGCATCGTACAACGGGAGAATCTCCCCGAAATCGTTCACCGCCTCCGGGTTCTGGAGGTAGGGCACGTTCTTGTAGGACGTGCACGCCGCCAGCAAAAGGGGCAGCGAGAATAGGAACAGTAGTCTTTTGATCTTCATATTATTTTGTTATCGTTTTTATTTCTTTAAACACGGATGACACGGACTTAACGGAAAAGGCGGGACAGGAAACCTTTGGGTTTCTCCGGCTCGTATTCCGACTCGTATTTACGCGTCAAGTCCTCATAGCTCAGTCCCTTGGTCACCATCTCGTAGATCGTGCCCCAGTCCGGGAGGCCGCCGAGGTTGCGGTCGTCGATGAAAACGTCCGCCTTCAGCTTGCGGGAGAAGTGGTTGTTCCGGTCTCTCTCCTCCTCCGGGTAGTCACGGTTCACCGCGTAGAACTCCAAGCCACGCTCACGGCAGAAGGACAACGCCTCCTCCAAGAGCCCGCCCTCACGGACCGTCCAAAGGATCAGCTTATGCCGATCCGATTGCAATTTCCTCAACGTCTCGATGGCGAAAGGAAGCTCACGCCCGATCGCCGGATACTTGTGCTCGACGATCGTACCGTCGAAATCTACCGCTATTATCATCTCTTTAATTCTCAATTTTCAATTCTCAATTATAAAAGGGCCGGACCACCGGACGGCCGGAGTGGTATATGTTAAAGCGGGGTCAGCCTATCGGCCAAAGCCAAGGGGTCTCCTAGCCGCTAGAGACGGCCATTGCCATCCGGGGGATCCGACCGTTTCTTTTCTGCCCTTATCTAATTCTCGCTTAACCGGGGCAATCCCTCCACCTCGCCGGCGTGCCATTCACGGTAGTCCGCCAAGGGAAACCCGGGGACGGTCAATAGCTTGTAATCCGACCCGTCTCTTCTCAAGATATGCTTGCGAGTATATGAGCGGAGCGAGCGATCCGTAACGGACACCATCACGATCGGGAACGGGTAGGCGAACAGGCGCAGCGGCGTGGTCTCGCTATCCGGGAACGCACGATGCAGTTGGTAGGCCGAACGCTCGAACGCTACCCAGTAGGGACCCGTGCAATACAGGTGTATTGAGTTTCGGTTCGCACGCTCACGATCCATGATCTCTGTCAAACGCTCACGCAACAGGTTCATCAGCCGGATGCCCGAAGGAACGCCGCATATGTCTCTCTTTTCTCTCATATCTTTTACTTATCGCCGTTCCCGTGCCCGAACCAACGGTCGTAATCACGTAAACGACGTATCAACACGGTCTTGCTCCTCTTGGGCGAGGCCTCCTCCATCCAAGGGTCAACCAGCTCGTGCGCCATGCGCTGGTAGAGGCTGCTGTCCGTACAGCCGTACAGCGTGACCAGCAACAAGGCACGGGATTGCCCCGCTTTTATCACCGGGAGCATGCTGCGCATCGTGGCGTGCAAACGATCGAACTCATCCTCCTCGCCCAAAAGCTTATAGGCAGGAAGAAGCAAAGAGTAAAGCTTGCAACGGATCACGTCGGTCTCACCACGGAGAGAGGCGTAGCCACGCAGGACCTCACGGGCCAGACGGACATCCTCATCCACTACCACGCCGGAGGCATGGTAACGGCCCAAGGCATCGTGCAAGCCCTCCGACAGACGGTCGTTGTCCAAATGGGTATACACGTGCTTGCCCCCCGTGTTCAGCTCGATCAACTCATACTCGCCTCGCCTCGAACAAGGGAACCCACATGCAATCGAGGATACGTACCATCACGTCCTTATGGCCACCGCCCGGCTGTACCACCACCTCGGCCTCCATGTCGGCAAACGGGCCGGAGGTGATACGCACACGGTCGCCTTTCAACAAGCGGCCGCTATCTGGCACGTATACGGGAAGCTCGTTGGAGTAAGACGCCGCGACCCAACGCAAGGTATCCATCTCACGATCCGAGAGGTAGGGAAAGTAAGACTGTCCACCCGAGGAAACCCGGGGTAGGAAATTGTACAGGGGAAGCGTACGCTTCAGACTAAAGATCTCGTTCTCCGAGGCGTGGATGAACACGTAGTTGTACAGCAGGGGCCGTTTCGTGTTGACCATCTTGCCGCCCACTTTCCTCGCCTCGACATATGAAGGGGCGAAATACTCGAACAGCGTCTCCCCACGACGCTCACGGCGGGAAAGCTCAGCGTCCAGTCCCTTCGAGGGGTTGATCTTGTCACGCCCGCCACCGGCGGTAGGGAGCGTGAGCACGTACCAGCGGACAGCCTCTTGATCACGTCGCTTACGAACATGCGCCATGAACCTATCCGAGCACTTGCCTGTCAATATATCCATCTCTATGATTATCTTTTCTAGTGGTTATCCCGTGGCCCGAAAACAGACCCCACGGCAATTCAGAGCCCTACCAAGAATCATTTACATCATCTTGATAAACAGCGTTTTATATTTTTAAATATGGCATTACTGAAAATTACCATCTCTCGAAATCTTAGGCTACTTGGGGAGTAATACAATGTTTAACGGATAAGAAAAAACGATTCGCCT
>ENA-UPWN01001274-UPWN01001274.1-human-gut-metagenome-genome-assembly--contig:-NODE-1274-length-10390-cov-21.315621_pt1 | contig 10390 bp, 10 predicted proteins | sample MGYA00250050_ERZ773377 | MGnify/ENA primary metagenome ERZ773377 (study PRJEB29103, sample SAMN06112008) | human gut metagenome | biome: human gut; feature: ankylosing spondylitis patient; material...
TTCTACATAATGAAAATATACTTTTTTCCCTTGATAGTCTTGATATAGAGTTATTTACAACTCCATGCTCAACAGGAGTCTTACCTGTTAAAAGAGTTTCATATAATGGTCTAGAAAGAGAGGGCATCTCTGACGATACCCTTCCTCTTATTGCTAATCCTGATTTTACAAGAGCATTCATATACCCCATTAAGTTACTTTGTTTATTATTTAATCCATCTAAAAGTACAAATATTAATTTTTTCAATCTTTTCACCTTATATCCTATTACTTATTCATTTTAAATACTACTTCTTCTTGCCACATTTGTGCTATATTTTCAGAAGTCTTCTTCCATTTATCGAAATCTTTAACTGGTCTTGCATTTTTATATTGCTCATTTGGTAATAGTTTTGCTTTTACTTCCTCTGGTAATTGAACACTTGTTCTTATAGGTTTTGCATATCCAATAGCTAAGTTGATTTGTCCTTCATCACTTAAGATAAACTCTCTTGTTAATTTAGCTGCATTTGGATGTTTAGCATATTTATTGATAATTGTAGCATATCCACTGATTAATGAACCATCTGAAGGAATCAATACTTCAAATCTTGATCTATCTATTTGATCTCTATAGTTTAATCCATTAAAATCCCATACTAAAGCAACCTCTACTTCTCCTTTTTCTAGAGCAGCAATAGATGGATCATTTGATAATAATCTTCCCTCTTCTGCTATTTTTCCAAAGAAATCTATAGCTGGTTGAATATTTCCTTCATCTCCACCTAAAGCAAATGCTGCTGCTAGAACTGAGTTTGTTGCTTGTGAAGCGATTCCAACTGGTCCTATTGTTACCTTAGCATCACTCTCTCCTAACTCTTTCCAAGAAGTAGGTATCTTTGTAACTAGATCTTTATTTACAATAAAAGCTATTGTTCCTGTATATCCTAATACCCAATGTCCTTCTGGATCTTTTGCCCATTGAGGAATCTCATCCCAAGTAGTTGGTTTATAAGGTAAAGTTACATTTTGTGCTTTTGCTACTGTTCCAAACTCATAACCAATATCACCTATATCTGCTGTTGCATTCTCTCCTTCAGCTTTAAATTTAGCAATCTCCTCAGCACTAGACATATCTGTATCTACATGATTTAATCCATATTTCTCTTTTAAATCTGCCCAAGTTCCTTTCCAGTTAGCCCAAGCATCTGGCATTCCAACACTGTTTACCTCTCCTTCTTTTTTAGCAGCTTCTATTATTTGTTCTAAAGTCATTGGAGTTTCTGTTGCTACTTTTACTTCCTCTTTTTTCTCATTTCCACATCCTGCTAATAATCCTATTGCAAATACTCCTAACATTACTTTCTTAAAATTCATTTTTCCTCCTTAAATATCTAAATCTCTATATTCAATCTTTTTATTTTTAAATGTACAATAAGAATTGAACCCTAATTCTTTTAATAATTTTTTTACTATATCAAAATCTTTCATAATATCTTCTGATCTATGTGAATCTGAACCAATTGTAATTATCTCTCCTCCAAACTTTTTATATCTTTTTAAAATATTTATATGGGGATGAAAATTTTTTAATCCATATCTCAATCCAGAAGTATTTACTTCAATTCCTATATTTTTAGAAATTAATTTTTTTAAAATTTCATCAATAATATCTTGATGTAAAATATAATCTAAATCTTTATAATCTTTATAAACTCCAATTCCATATCTATTTATAAAATCTAAGTGTCCATAAACTGATATTTCAGGAAACAAATCTATATTTTTCAAAACTTCTAAAAAATACTCTCTATGTGCTTCATTTTTTTCTTTTCCTAAAAAGAAATCTTTAGTTGCAACATCTTTTCCTGATATAGCATGAGATGAACCTATTATAAAATCTATATCTTTATTTTCAAAAATAGAATTGTATCTATTTACAAGTGTAGGTTGTAATCCTATTTCTATTCCTATCTTTATTTGTAACTCTTTTTCTCTTTTTCTTAATTCTTTTAATCTTTCAATATACTTTTCTAGATCTAAAGTAAAAATATTTGGTTTCATTGGAAAATCTAAGTCTAAATGATCTGTTATTGTTATTTCATCCATTTTTAACTCTTTTGCTTTTTCAATAATTTTTTCTAATTTTTCTTTAGAGTCTCCAGAAAATTCACTATGTACATGTGAATCTGATCTATACATCCTTTTCCCTCCAATATCTATTTCTTATTTACAAAGTAATTGTATCAGTCACATGTTAATTTAAAATTTATTTTCTGTAAAAATAATGTAAAGCTTTAGTTAAATATATGTTAAATATTAAAAATTCTCAAATTAAAAGGTTTCACTCTCTTCCATAAAAATTTCTTGAGAATTTATAGGTATCTCTCCTATATGTCTATATCTATATACTCCATCTTTTTCTAATTCTCTACTCTTTACATTATCTTTTAATATTATATCTATTATGCTGTTTATTTTTTGCTTAATTATTCTATCTTCAATTGGGCAGCATATTTCAACTCTATTTTCTGTATTTCTAGTCATCATATCTCCAGAGGATATGTATAATTTTTGTTCATCACCTTGTCCAAAAGAATATATTCTAGAATGTTCTAAAAATCTTCCCACTATACTTACAACCTTTATATTCTCAGTAAGTCCTTCCACTTTTGGGATTATACAGCAAATTCCTCTCACTATTAAATTGATATCTACATTATTTTTAGAAGCTACTATCAAAGCTTTCATAACCTCTTTATCTGTAAAAGAGTTACATTTAATTGTAACTATTCCCTTTTCTCCTCTTTTTGACTTCTCTATCTCTTCCTCTATTCCTTTTAAAACATTTTGCTTAAAACTTGTAGGAGCTACCCATAACTTTTCATATTTCCCATCTAAATTATTTACAGCCATATTTTTAAAAAATTTATCTGCATCTACACCAATCTCTTTATCAGAAGTAATAATTGAAAAGTCTGTATATATCTTAGTTGTTTTTTCATTATAATTTCCTGTTCCAACCTGTGTTATATATTTAAATCCTTCCTCTGTCTTATAAGTTATTTGACAAATTTTAGAGTGTACCTTGTATTTATCTGCTCCATATATCACTCTACACCCTGCCTCTTGGAATTTTTTAGCCCACTCTATATTATTTTCCTCATCAAATCTTGCTCTTAACTCCATAAGTATTGTTACATCTTTTCCATTTTCTGCTGCTGATATTAGATAGTTAGCTAATTTTGAGTCTTTAGATATTCTATATAATGTTATTTTTATACTCTCTACTCTCTCATCTTCAGAAGCTTGTTTCAAAAGGTTTAAAAATGGCTTCATACTTTCAAAAGGATAAAAAAGAAGTAAATCTTTTTCAAAAAGAAGGTTAGCTATATTCAAATTTTTATTTATTTCTAAATTTTCTTTTGGCTTAAATATAGAAAATAGTAATTCTTCTTTATTTTCTACTTTTATTATATTTTCTAAAGTAAAAGTAAAGCTTAAGTCCAAAGGTGCTTTAGAAATAAAAAGTTGCTCATCTTCTAAATTAAAACTTTTTAAAAAATATCTAGTAAAAAACTTGCTCATCTCTTTTTGAAACTCTAAACGAACTGGGGCTAATTTAGAACGATTTTTTATAAGCTTTTTCATAAATTGTCTATAATCAGCATTTTCATCAAAACTCATATCATAATCTGTATCTATGTCAGCATTTCTAGTTATAGAGATAACTGTAGAATCCAAAACCTTATACATTGAAAATATATCCTTACAGAAATACTCTATTATATCTTCTAACAATAAAAAGGTATTCTCCATTCCCTCTACTTCTAACAATCTACTTATTTTTACAGGTACTGGAATTATTCCAACTAGCTTTTTCTCTTTTTTCTTCTCTAATTCAACAGTTACATATAGTTTTTTATTTTGTAAAAAAGGAAATGGATGCCAAACATCTATTATTTGGGGAGATAATATTGGTAAAATATTTTTCTTATAATATTTTAGTATTTTTTTCTTTTTCTCCTCATCTAACTCATCAGTTTTAATTATTTTTATTCCTTTTTCTTTTAAATCTTCTAAAACTTCTCCATATACTTCATCACATTTTATATATAACTCTGTACTTCTTCTATATATTTCACTTAATTGCTCTTGAAGAGTTAAATTAGTTCTACTATCTACATACTCTTTAAAATATTTTTGATAATCAGTTAGAGTTCCTACTCTTACCATAAAAAATTCATCTAGGTTGCTTGTAAAAATTGAGATAAATTTTAATCTCTCTAATATCGGATTTCCACTCTCTTTCTGTGCTTCTTCTAAAACTCTTTCATTGAATTTTAACCATGAAAACTCCCTATTATCAAAACACAAATTTTTATCCTTATTCTCCAATTTTTTCACCTGCTTCATCTTTTTCAAGAATTTCCTCTTTTACTTTTTCTTCAGCCTCTTTAATCTTTTGGTTTTCTTTTAAATAGTTAACTATTCTATCTATAAAATACCCTTCTCTTATTCCAGCTTTACTTATATTTATTTGAGTACAGTTAAATTTCTTTACTATCTCACTTAAGATAGAAATTCCTCCAGCAAAAGAGAAAATACGTTCTGGAATAATTTTATATACTGACTTATATTCCTCATGTACCTCACTTTTCATTTTTCTAATAATTCCTTTTAATTCTACTCTACTAAAACTTTTACTTTCTACTGGAACTCCAAATAATTCTTTAGCTACTTTCAAAGTTGCTCTAGCTGTTCCACCAACAGCATACATTTGAGAATACTCTTTATTTTCCCAATCCAATTTATCTAAAGCTTTACTTACTATTCTTCTCATTCTTTTTATATCTTTTTCTTTTGCTACTAATCCTGGTACATTTCCATCTTGTAAATTAAGTGCCCCAATAGGAATGCTTGTAAGCTCTCTTATCTCTCCCTCTTCAAATACAACTATCTCTGTACTTCCACCACCTATATCTATAACTATTCCATTCTCTACATCATACTCACTTTTTACTGCTAAAAACCCTAATCTAGCTTCCTCTTCTCCAAATAATATTTCTGGTTCCATTCCAGTTTTAGCTTTTATCTCTTGTAATGCTTCATCTTTATTTTTTATATTTCTTAAAGATGCTGTAGCAAAAACTGAATATACTTTTACTTGAGCATTTTCTAAACTTTCTCTGTATTTGTTTAAAATTTCACAAGTTTTTTCTATCCCTTTCTCTGTTAATCTTCCATTTTCAACACAAAGAGCTAATCCTACTATCTCTTTTTTATTAGATAGTAATTTTATCTTCCCATCATTATATTTAAAAATTGATAATCTTATTGTATTTGAACCTAAATCTATTATTCCGTAAATCATATGAACCTCCTAAATTTTTTAATTAATTTATTTAATAATAATACTCCTTTGTTAAAAAAAAATTTAATTAATGTAAAAGATGTGTAAATTTTTTATTGACATAAAATTTTTATAATTATATAATTTATTAAATTTTCTATAAATTAGGAGGAAAAATGAATTTTAGAGAGGCTAAAAAAGAAGATATAGAGAGTATCTTAGAAGTCATTTCTCATGCAAAAGAGTATATGAAAAGAAATAATTCCACTCAATGGAATGAAAATTATCCCAATAAAGAAACTATCATTAATGATATAGAAAATAATATAGGCTATGTTCTTATTGTTAAAAATTTGATTAGAGGTTATATAGTAGTGGACTTTTCTGATGATGAAGTATATAAAAATATAAAAGGAAAATGGAAAACTTTTGGTAATTACGCTTCTATTCATAGATGTGCTATACATAAAGAGTTAAGAGGTCAAGGTTATGGAAGTGAGCTTTTTAAATTTGCTGAAAAGTTAGCTCTTAGTAAAAATATTAGAAGTGTTAGAGTAGATACTGCTCCAGAAAATGAAACAATGAAACATCTTTTTAATAAAAATGGTTATGAGTACTGTGGTATTGTTTTTATTGATGGAGAAAAGATTGCTTATGAAAAATTACTTACTTCTAACTTAGAATACAAATAAAAAGAGGAGGGATAATTCCCTCCTAAAAATCCTCTAATCTTCTGTGGTGATTAATTTTTTCAAATCCAGCTCCTAAACCATCATAGTCTGCTCCACTATTTTCAATAACCTTTAGTACACTAGTAGCTTTTGAAGCTATTGCTAAATTTACAGCTGTTCTTTGATGATTATTTTTTATCTCTAAATCTCCACCAAACTCTAATAATAACTCCATTATTTTTCCATAATTTTTTTGTCCTGCTATATGTAATGGTGTATTTCCCTCTCTATTTTTTACATTAGGGTCAGCTCCATTATAAAGTAAAGCATCTACAAAGTCGTATTTATCCATCTCCACACAGTGATGAAGTATAGTATTTTTATTATTATCTACTTCTTCAATAGAATCCATATCCAAATTATTTTTAAATTCTTCTAAGTTATTTTGTTCAACAAATTTTAAAAGTTCCATTTTTGCTCGTGTAAATTTTCTCCTTCTATTTTTATAATTGTTTTTGTTGTTATCTAAAACTAATATCTTACCTTTTAATAACCACTCTCCTCAAGAAAAAGTGGTGGTTCAATCTCTAGTTGACATTTTTTCCCTTTCCATGCCTCAATAAGAACAAGATTTGAATTTTTATCCTTAGAAAAATAAACAAATCTTACTCTTTTTATAGAAAAACCACTCTCTTCTAATACTCTTGAAATCTTAATAAATCTATAGCTTCTATGAACTAGGGTAAAACTTCCCATTGGTTTTAAAAGTCTTTTTGCATTTTTTACTAAATCATACAAATCCAATTTTATCTCGTGTCTTGCTATAGCTTTACTGCTTAAATCATTTTGTTTCTTTCCATCTACTTTCATATAAGGTGGATTTGAAACTATATAATCAAAAGAGTTTCCAAAAGGATATTCTTTGACATCATAATTTACTATTTCTATATATTCTTCTAACTTATTCAACTCTATATTTCTAATAGCCAGTGAGCTATTTTCCTCTTGTATATCTATGCCTACTATATCCCTAGATTTATTTTTAGCATAGAGTAAAATAGGAATTATCCCATTACCTGTTCCTATATCTAAAACTTTCCCATCTTTATGAGGATTGAAAAAATCTGAAAGTATTACAGCATCTACTGAAAATCTAAATCCATTTACCTTTTGAATAAGTTTAAAATTATCTCTGAGTATTGTCATATCCTCATTTTCATACAACATAATTATTCCTTTTCAAGCTCCTTATGAGCTAATTCTTCAGCAGTTTTTTCATTTTTTAATTTATTTGCTTCTTTTCTATTAAATCTGACTTCTTCAACATCAAATTTCATTAAGCCTTTATTTTCTACATCAACAAATAAATATCCATTAAGTGGACTTATACTTGAAACTTTTCCATCTCCCTTTGGAGTTCTTACCTGTTGATTTACAGCAGGATAATTTCTAAGAGCTTCTTCATATTGTTGATACTCATAGTTGATACAACATAAAAGTCTACCACATACCCCAGAAATTTTAGCAGGATTTATAACTAGTCCTTGGTCTCTTGCCATCTTTATAGATACAGAATCAAACTTATTAATGAATGTCCTACAGCATAGCTCTTTTCCACATACACCCACTGTTCCTAAAATTCTAGCTTCATCTCTAACACCTATCTGTCTTAGCTCTATTCTCACTCTAAAAATATTAGCTAAATCTTTAACTAAATCTCTAAAGTCTATTCTTCCCTCAGCTGTAAAATAAAATATCAATTTTGTTTTATCAAAGGTATATTCAGTTTCTACCAACTTCATTGGTAATTTATGATGAGCTATTCTCTCCTTACAGATATTTTTTGCTTCTAAAGAGTCAGCTTTCAATTGTATATATCTTTCCTCTTCCTCTTTACTAGCTCTTTTTATAACAGGTTTTAGTGGAAGAACTAGTTCTGTTTCTGGTATCATTCTAGCCTCTCCATAAACTAAACCTATCTCCTTACCTCTAACTGTATCTACTATTACCTTATCACCTTTTTTATACTCTACACCATCTATCACTTCAAAGTAATATCTTTTTTTAGTAACTTCAAACATAACTCCTAATACCTTATATAACTTTGGCTCTTGAGTTATTTCAAGTTCTTCTTTATTTATATCTTCCATCAAATCCTCCAATTACTCTCTAATAAATATTATTTAAAAGAAAACAATATTTATATCATCTTATCATAATTTTTCTTTCAAAACAAGATTTAGATTAATCCCTCTTGTAAAAAACTAAAATATCCATCTTTTGTGATAATTATATGCTCAAGAAGTTTTACATCTATCATCTCTAATACCTCTTGCATATGTTCAGTTATTTGAATATCCTGCTTAGATGGACGTAAATTTCCAGAAGGATGATTATGAGCAAATATAACTCCTTTAGCTTTGTACTGTATTACCTTTTCTAAAATCTCTCTAGGATAAACAGCACTTTTATCAATAGTTCCTACAAATAAAGTTTCGCTTCCCACTAATATATTAAAATTATTAAGAAAAATAACTTTAAACTCTTCTCGACTAGAAAATCCTATATCACTTCTTAAATATTTTAAAAGAGACTCTTTATCTCTAAGCTGTATCCCATCTCTTTTCATATCTCCTCTATAAAGATATTTAGATGTATCTCCTAAAAGCTTAAGAAATATAGCACTATTTTGCTTTATCCCTTTAACACTCATCAACTCATCTATAGAAGCCATTACAACTCCATCTAAATTTCCAAATTTTTCTATCAACTCTTTAGCTATCGGTTTGGTATCTTTTATAGGTATTGCATAAGTAAGAAGTAACTCTAATATCTCATACTCTAAAAAGGCTGAATAACCTCCTTGTAAATATTTTTGTCTTATTCTCTCTCTATGTCCCTTATATTTTTTATCCATACCTATCCCCCTAATAGTTATTGACTATTTAAATAAATCATATACTTCAGATGGAGTTTTCATTCCATTTATCATATCCAAAGCACAATCTATCATAGGATAAGTCAAAACAGCTCCTGTTCCCTCTCCTAATCTCATCTCCATATTGAGAAAAGCCTTCTCTCCTAATTCATTTAATACTACTTTCATTCCTGGCTCTTCACTCATATGAGTCAATAATATAAAATCCTTAACTTTAGGTTCTATCTTATATGCTGTAAGAAGAGCGACTGCTGAAATAAACCCATCTACTAACATCAGTTTTCTATATTTTACTGCTCCTAAGTACATTCCTACCATACAAGCTATATCAAGTCCTCCAACGTGAGCTAATATATCCACTGGTTCCATTTCAAAAGTATTGTATCTCTCACAAGATTCTTTTATCACTCTCTTTTTCTTAATTAATCCAGAATCAGAAAGTCCTCCTCCTCTTCCTACTATTTCATCTATATTACCTCTCGTAAAAGAGTATAATATTGCTGAACTTGTAGTAGTATTAGCTATTCCCATCTCTCCATTAGAAAAAACTGTAACCCCTTGAGATTTTTCTTTTATCATATCCATTCCTACTTGAATAGCTTTTAAACACTCTTCTCTACTCATAGCTGGCTCTTTATAAAAGTTATTTGTTCCTTTTTTTATATTTTTATTATATAAATTTGGATAATCTCTTGGTATAGGTTCTTTTATCCCTATATCCACAAGATTAAACTCCACTCCCAATCTTTTACTAAATAAACCAATACAAGCAATTTTATTTAGCATAGCCTCTGAAACTATTCTTGTATATTCTACTGGACAAGATGAAATCCCCTCTTCTAAAACTCCATTGTCTGCTGAAGCTACTATATGGCATTTCTTATCTACCTGTTTTATAGGGTAACCATATATTCCTGCCATCTTTACCACTATTTTTTCTAATACTCCAAGACTTCCTTGAGGTTTCATTTTTCTATCCAATTCCTCTTGAACAAGTTGCATACTCTCTATATCTAAACCTCTTAGCTCTCCCAAAATATTTTTTATATCTTCCACACTAATCACCCTATATTTAATCCTTTTAATATTGGAAATCTATCTACAAACTCTATTATACATATTCCACCATTTTCTACTGAATATTTCCAGTAACTTTCTATTCCATTAGAAAAGTACCAACTTAATATACAGTTTATTACTCCCCAATGAGTAACTACTAAATTGTTTTTTTCTAAATCTAAACTCTCTACAAACTCAACAGCTCTTTTTTGCAAATCTTTTGGATTTTCTCCAGTGATAAAATTAAAATTCTGCCAATCTTTTTCACTCTCTTTACACTCTTCTGGATATTTTGATTTTATCTCTTCATAACTAAGTCCTTCAAAAATTCCAAAATTTAATTCTCTTAGCCTTTTATCTAAAACTAACTCTTTTTTTAAATAATTAACT
>ENA-UPWN01001285-UPWN01001285.1-human-gut-metagenome-genome-assembly--contig:-NODE-1285-length-10341-cov-3.789556_pt1 | contig 10341 bp, 7 predicted proteins | sample MGYA00250050_ERZ773377 | MGnify/ENA primary metagenome ERZ773377 (study PRJEB29103, sample SAMN06112008) | human gut metagenome | biome: human gut; feature: ankylosing spondylitis patient; material...
ACAGATGGCTTAATCCTTATGCACAGACCGACATTGAAAAGGCTAAATTTAAGTCGGCTGACGGTGAAAAAGAAGTTACATATATGACCTCAAACGAAACATATATGAAGACAAACAAGGCGACTGCCGTTATGAAATATTTCTCGCAGACACCTCTCAAAATGATGGTTATTATGCCGAACGAAGGTGTTTCGCTTGATGATTACGCAACCGATTTTACGAGCCTTGAATACACAACACTGCTTGACAGCGTTGATGTGACCAAAACCGCCAAGGCAAAAATTCCTGAATTTTCAGTCAGCGGAGATAAGTCTGCAGAAGATATAACGCAGATTGTTGAAAAAAGCGGAATCAATTCATCTTTCACGGCTGACCGTTCAAGATACAAGAATCTGAGCCGTTCAGATGATATTGCGTTCAGCGCAATGTATGACATCGCTCCGTCGCTTTCAATTAACGCAGGCGGTATCGGCGGAACACAGTCAAACGGCGACAAGGCAGAGCTTGAAAAAAGAACAAAAGAACTTTCAAAAACCGATGTGACGGTAGAATTTAATCGTCCGTTTATGTTTGTTATCCTCGACAACGAAAGCGACATTCCGCTGTATATGGGAACATATGCAGGCTGACTTTGTCAGCAGTGAAAAGTGAATAGTTAAAAGTTATGGTCGGCGGTGTGCCACCGCTGTCTGTTCGAGAAGATAGTTAGATAAATGAATTGCATCAGATGCCCGAGAAAGGTTCTGATGCAATTTTTATTATATGAAATTTTCGGTTTGTTCGTAGGTGCGTTCATCGGACTTGAAAATGAAAAAACGGTATGATATAATAAATCGTATATATGTAACAACGGTGTTGCGGGCGAAATATGCGCTGACCGACACACCTAAACATAAATTTCGGAGGGATATTATTATGGCTGAAAAAACTGTCCGTACACGATATGCACCAAGCCCGACAGGTTTTATGCATGTCGGCAATCTGCGTACTGCTCTTTATGAGTACCTCGTTGCAAAATCACAAAACGGCAAATTTGTTCTCAGAATTGAAGACACCGACCGTGAACGCCTTGTTGAGGGTGCGGTTGATGTTATATATGATACAATGAAACTTGCGGGACTTAAACACGATGAAGGTCCCGATATCGGCGGTGATTTCGGTCCTTATGTTCAGTCCGAAAGAAAGGATATGTATCTTCCTTATGCCGAACAGCTTATAAAAGAGGGAAAGGCTTACCGTTGTTTCTGCACAAAGGAAAGACTTGAAAAGTTACAGGAAGACAGCGTTGGCGGTGGTTATGACAGACATTGCCGTAATCTTCCGCAGGAAGAAATCGACAGACTTCTTGCCGAGGGTACACCTTATGTAATTCGCCAGAAAATGCCGATTGAGGGCAGTACAACATTTACAGACGCAGTTTTCGGTGAAATCACCGTTGACAACAGCGAGCTTCAGGATCAGATTCTCATCAAGACTGACGGCTACCCGACATACAACTTTGCAAATGTAATTGACGACCACACAATGGGCATTACTCATGTTGTCCGTGGTTGTGAATATTTAAGTTCCACACCGAAATATAATCTTCTTTACGAAGCATTCGGATGGGAAATTCCGACATATATCCACCTTCCGCTCATTATGGGCAAGGATGCCGACGGCAATGTTTCAAAGCTTTCAAAGCGTCACGGCGCAACAGGCTTTTATGACCTTATTAACGAGGGCTACCTCCCACAGGCAATCATCAACTATATTGCACTTCTCGGCTGGTGTCCAAAGGATAATCAGGAAATCTTTACCCTTGCAGAACTTGAAAAAGAGTTTGATGTAAGCGGTATCAGCAAGTCACCGTCAATTTTTGACTATGACAAGCTTTCATGGTTCAACGGTGAGTATTTAAAGGCTATGACTCCCGAAGAATTTACGGATGTTTGTATGCCATACTATAAGAAGGTTTTCGGTGACAGAGAAATGCCTTTTGAGAAGTTTGCCGAAATTCTTCAGAAAAGAACTACAAAGCTTACGGATATTCCCGAAATGCTCGGTTTCTTTGCAGAACTTCCCGAATATGACAAGGAGCTTTTCGTAAATAAGAAGAGCAAGACTAATCTTGAAAACGCTCCCGTTGTATTGCGTGAGGCTTACGAAAGATTAAAGGCTCTGCCGACATGGGACAACACTTCAATTCACGATTGCCTTATCAATATGGCGGTTGAAAAAGAGCTTAAAAACGGCACAGTTATGTGGCCTGTAAGAATTGCCGCAGCAGGCAAAACAGTAACTCCGGGCGGTGCTGTTGAAATTCTTGACATTCTCGGAAGAGAAGAGTCGCTCAAAAGACTTGAAATCGGTCTTGAAAAGCTCGGCGCATAATTCTACTGACGGAGGTACACGGCAAATGGCTGATGAAATAAAGAATGTTGAGGGTGAAGCTGCCGTTCAGGGCAACTTCATCTGGGATTTTATAAAAGAGGATACTGCCGAGGGCGGAAAATTTGAGGGTAAAAAGGTTCACACCCGTTTTCCTCCCGAACCGAACGGCTATCTTCACATAGGTCATGCAAAGGCTCTTTGCATTGACTTTGGTACTGCCGAGCATTTCGGCGGAATCTGCAATCTTCGTATGGATGATACCAACCCTACAAAGGAAGATGTAGAATATATTGACGCCATCAAAGAGGATATCAAGTGGCTTGGTTATGATTGGGACGACAGATTTTTCTATGCATCACAGTATTTTGATCAGATGTATGAATTTGCCGTTGAGCTTATCAAAAAGGGACTTGCATATGTTTGTGAGCTTACTCCCGATAAGGTGAGAGAATACAGAGGCGACACACAGACACCTGCAAAGAGTCCGTATCGTGACCGTCCTATAGAAGAAAGCCTTGATTTGTTTGAAAGAATGAAAAACGGCGAATTTGAGGACGGTAAAATGACTCTCCGTGCAAAGATTGACCTTGCGTCGGGTAACTTTAATATGCGTGATCCTGTTATCTACAGAATTAACAGACTCAGGCATCACAGAACAGGCGACAAGTGGTGCATTTATCCTATGTATGATTTTGCTCATCCGATTGAGGATGCTCTTGAGGGTATTACGCACAGCCTTTGTTCACTTGAATTTGAGGCTCACCGTCCGCTTTATGATTGGGTAATTAACAATATTTCCGTTCCGTGCAAGCCAAGACAGATTGAATTTGCAAGACTCGGAATTAACAACACGGTAATGTCAAAGAGAAAGCTCCGTGAACTCGTTGAAAAGAACTATGTAAGCGGTTGGGACGATCCGAGAATGCCCACACTCTGCGGACTTCGCAGAAGGGGTTACACACCAAAGTCAATTCGTTCGTTCATTGAGCAGATTGGTGTTTCAAAGGTTAATTCAATTGTTGAATACGGCTTTCTTGAGCATTGTCTGCGTGATGACCTTAACGAAACAGCAGAGCGTACAATGTGCGTTTTAAAGCCTGTTAAGCTTGTTATCACAAACTATCCTGAGGGACAGAGCGAAGAATTTGAGGTTGAGAACAACCCGAACCGTCCCGAGGACGGCACAAGAAAGGTTACTTTCAGCCGTGAGCTTTACATTGAAGAAACCGACTTTATGGAAGAACCCGTAAAGAAGTATCAGCGCCTTTATCCCGGCAACGAGGTAAGAATCAAGTCTGCATACATCGTAAAATGCACAGGCTGCAAAAAGGATGAAAACGGCAATGTCGTTGAGGTTTATGCAGAGTATGATCCCGAAACAAAGGGCGGAAATACTCCCGACGGCAGAAAGGTAAGAGGCACAATCCATTGGGTTGACGCTAACAACTGCCTTGATGCGGAAGTAAGACTTTACGATAACCTCTTTACAGTTCCTGATCCCGATACAGGCGACAGAAACTTCCTCGATTATCTTAACGAAAATTCACTTGAAGTTCTCACAGGCTGTAAGGCTGAAAAGAATATTGCAGGCGCAACGGCTCCGAAGAGCTATCAGTTTATGCGCCACGGCTATTTCTGCATTGACAACAAGGACAGCTCACCCGAACACCTCGTATTCAACCGCAGTGTAAGCCTTAAAGACAGTTTTAAGAAGTAAAAATAAACAAAGGGCGGTCTTTTCTTTGACCGCCCACTTTAATAGGAATTTGTGTTCGTTAAATATGTTTTGATGTAATCAATACTATGTTTTAATTTAACACAATGTGTTCAATCGTGTGCAATACACACGAACGGGCGGATGGTAACCGCCCCTACCGGGTATTAATATGATGAAAAAAATACTTGTAACAGGTGCATCGGGCGGAATCGGTTCGCAGACTGCTGTTGCTTTTGCAAAATGCGGTTGCGATGTTGCGTTGCACTTTGCAAAAAATTCCGAAAAAGCCGAAAGCCTTGCCGAAAAGCTTACAAATGAATACGGCATAAATACCTTTACAGTTCAGGCGGATGTTTCCGACTATGAAAGCGTTTGCAAAATGTTTGACGAAATCGACAGCCGTTTCGGTAACCTCGATGTGCTTGTCAACAATGCAGGAATTGCACAGCAAAAGCTGTTTACCGATATAACTCCCGATGAATGGAAGAAAATGACGGGTGTGAATCTTGACGGAGTTTTTTACTGCTCACAACAGGCGCTCAAAAGATATATGATTAAGAACCACAGCGGTGTTATTCTCAATATCAGCTCAATGTGGGGACAGGTCGGTGCGTCTTGTGAGGTACATTACAGTGCGTCAAAGGCGGGTGTAATCGGACTTACCAAAGGTCTTGCCAAGGAGGTCGGTCTGTCGGGAGTGCGTGTCAACTGTATTTGTCCCGGTGTGATTATGACCGATATGATGAAAGGCTTTGACGAACAAACCATACAGGAGCTTAAAGAAGAAACTCCGCTTAATATGCTCGGTATGCCTGATGATATTGCCGAAACTGCTGTGTTCCTTTGCAGTGACAGAGCAAAATTTATCACGGGTCAGATTGTCGGTGTAAACGGCGGAATGATTATTTAACTTAATAAAAGTATGAAAAAACGGTCGGGATTCATTCCCGACCGTGATTTTTTTACTGCATTTATATGTTTAATGGTTTAGCTTTTGCCGTTGAGAATATCGGCAATAATTTCTCTCTCGTCCATATGGTACTTAACACCCTTGATTTCCTGATAATCCTCATGACCTTTGCCTGCAAGTACGATAATATCTCCGTCCTCGGCATTGTCCATGCAATATTTAATTGCATCTCTGCGGTTCGGCACGACAACATACTTGCCATCGGTTTTTGCAAGGCCTGTCTTGATGTCCTCAATGATGTCCATAACATCTTCAAATCTTGAGTTGTCTTCCGTTATAACCGAAAGGTCTGAAAGTCTGCCCGAGGTTTCGCCCATTTCATAACGGCGAACCTTTGGACGGTTGCCGCCTGCACCGAACATTGTAATAAGTCTGTGCGGATTGTACTGGCGAAGTGTTTCAAGCACATTTTCCATTGAAAGTGCGTTGTGTGCGTAGTCGATTATAAGTGTGTAGTTGTAGGGAACAGGCACACGCTCAACTCTGCCCTTGACCTTGGCAACCTTGAGAGCGTCAATAATCATCTGATCTTCAATTTCGTCAAAGAATGAAACTGCCGAAATTGCCGCAAGTGCGTTGTATGCATTGAATTTGCCCGGAATATCAACATCAACAGAGAGATTTTTGATTCCCTCTGTCTCAAAGTGAACACCGACAAATCCATTTTCGGAGAGAAGATGAGCATTTTTGCCCTTCAAGTCCGCATTGTCGGCAAAACCGTAGGTGAGAACAGAACCCTTGAAATCCTTTGTGATATCCTTCCATGCGGGATCGTCAATATTTGCAGCGGTAAATTTGCATTGTCTGAAAAGCAGACTCTTGCAGTAGAGATATTCCGCAAGGTCTTTGTGTTCAACACCGCCGATGTGATCATCCGAAAAGTTTGTAAAGATGCCGACATCAAAAGTCATGCCTGCAAGACGGCTGTGTTTAAGTCCGATTGATGATGCCTCAATTACCATAGCCTTACAGCCGGCGTTAATCATATCACGCTTCGATTTCTGAATAATGTATTATTCGGGAGTTGTGTTGTCGGTTTTGTGGGTTTCTCCGCCGTAAACAACACCGAGTGTTCCGATTGTGCCGGTCTTGATTCCTGCGTGTTCAAAAATTTCCGCAACCATTGCTGTTGTTGTGGTTTTGCCCTTTGTGCCTGTGATTGCAACCGTGTAGAGCTCATCCTCGGGATGTCCGAAAAATTCAATGCTCATAAGCGAAAGAGCGTATCTTGTGTCATCAACCTTTACAACGGCAACATCACTCGGCACTTCAAAGTCGAGACTGTCGCTGATGACGAGTGCCGATGCACCTTTTTCAACGGCTGACTTTGCGTACCTGTGTCCGTCGGAGGTGTAGCCCTTAAGGCACACAAAGGCTGTGCCTTTTTCAACCTTTCGTGAATCATAGATAATATCAGAAATTTCGGTATCAAGATTGCCCTGAGCCGTGTATTCAAAATTTATAAGAAGGTCTTTCAGTTTCATTATATATATCTCCGTTTCCCCGACATAAAGTCGGCTTGCTTATTTTCGCTGTCTTTATAATTATAACAATTGTCAGCACTTATTACAACTGTATGTTAAAAAATTAATGTGTGATGTTTGAAATAAATGACTTTGTTTTGTGATTGGTCATTTTTTACTAAAATCAGGAAAATTTGCCGAAATTCAAGCTTATTTTATGAATAAAGAATATAATTTGGGTGTTATGTCACATAACCGTCGGGTGTGATTGTACAACTTGTACAAATGGTATTTTAGCAAAATAAACAATTCAAGTCAATGCAATTTGTGCAATAGGTAAAATTTCAATAAAAAAGATGTCATATTGCACAAAAATAATTTTGATTTTTAACAACATAGATAAAAAGTACAAAGGGAGTTGAAATTCAGGCGATTTTTTGATATGATTTATGTAGCGGATATGATGCACTTTGTGCGTTATATCCTCAAAAAAAGTATGTAATCCGAAAGGACACTACGAAAATATTCAGAAAGAGGGATTTTTCCAATGAAAAAGATTCTCGCCATTTTATTGGCAGGTATGATGACTGCTACTGCACTTGTTGGCTGCGGCGGCGGAGACGCATCATCGAAAACAGACAACGGTTCAAAAGCAGACAACGGTTCTTCGGACGGTGCTGCTAAGATTGAAGGTTCAATCGTTGACGACAGCTACTTCGGCGATGAAGGTACAGACAGCAAGCCTGTAACTCTTAAGGTATGGGCTCCTGATGCTGCTGTAAGCCTTGTTAAAGAGCAGATTGAGGCTTTCAAAAAGGCTTATCCTAACAGAAAATTTAAGGAAATCTCAGTTGTAGCACAGGGCGAAAAGGATGCTGCTACAAATATGCTTAACGATGCTTCAACAGCTGCAGATGTATTCAGCTTCCCGAGTGATCAGCTCAACAAGCTCGTTGACGCAGGCGTTATTTCTCAGGTTGCATTTAAGGATGCCGTAACAGAGGCTAATGATGAGGGAACTGTAAAAGCAGGTACACTTAATGGTACTCTCTACGCTTATCCTGAAACAAACGATAACGGTTACTATCTCGTTTATGATAAGTCAGTAGTTTCCGACGAGCAGGCTCAGACACTTGAGGGCGTTCTTGATGCTTGTAAGAAGGCAGGCAAGAAGTTCATTATGAATGCCGGTGACGGTTACTATGCTTGTACTTTCGCTTTCACTGCAGGTGTTAAAATTGACGGTCTTGAAGAAGACGGTATTACACAGAAGTTTGTTAAGTATAACGAAGATGAAGCTGTTGCAACACTTCAGGCTTTTGCAAAGCTCATCAAGGATTACAGAGGTACATTCCAGTCGCTTGACATTGCTAACATCGCTTCAGGTTTTGCAAGCGGTAAGTGCGGCGCAGGTATCGACGGTTCATGGGATACAGCTTCTAACCAGAAGGCTCTCGGTGACAACTTCGGCGCTGCAAAGCTTCCTACAATCAATGTTAACGGCAAAGACAAGCAGCTTATCTCAATGTTCGGTTATAAGTACATCGGTGTAAACGGTTCTTCTAAGTTCCCGGCAACAGCTCAGATTCTTGCTTACTATCTTGCAGGTGAAGATTGCCAGCTCCAGAGAGCCGAGAAGCTTGGTTGGGGTCCTTCAAATAAGAAGGTTCAGGAAAACAAAGTTGTAGCAGATTCTCCTGTTCTCAAGGCTATCGGTGAGCAGGCTAAGAATGCTTGTATACAGGTTAATGTTGCTAATACATTCTGGGATCCTATGGCTAACCTTGGCAACAAGATCATCGCTGACACATGCAATCCTTCAGATGCAGCTGCTATGAAGAAGCTTCTTAACGAAACAATTTCTAACGTTAGGGATGAGGGCTAATCGTTAAGTAAGTTAAATTGATTTAATTTAATCGATTAATTAGCTGCGGGACACTCCGAAAACGGAGTGTCCCGTAAAAAAAGAAAAAATGCGGATTGTCCGCTTGCGTTATCAATTTGTGTATTCGCCTGACTAATAATGTTTTATTACGAACGGCAACTATTATAAGATAGCGTAAAAAGTATTATTAGTTTGGTGTATTAGAGAGATTTGCAAATTATTAAGGAGAGCGCCTAATGACATATGTTGAATACAAACAGCTCAATCCTTTCCAGAGATTTGCCTACAACACAAAGAAGTTTTTCTGTAACATTCCTCATGCCGTTGCCCATTTTTTTACAGCACTCGGCAAGGCAATAGTTAAGTTCTTCGTAGGCATCGGCAAGGGCTTTGCCAACTACGGCAAGACCTTCGTAAAAGGCGACTGGGCTACAAAACTTTCCTACCTTATTTTCGGTGTAGGTGATCTTAGCAAAGGTAAATATTACAAGGGTATTCTTTTCTTCGCTGTTGAAGTTCTCTATATCCTTTATATGGCTTTTTTCGGTTGGGGATATCTCAAAATGTTCCCGACACTTGGTATTCAGGCTCAGAGAACTGAATATATCAACGGTATCATTCCAAAGCAGGTACCCGGCGATAACTCAATGCTTATTCTGCTTTACTCGGTATTGACACTCGTAATCACAGTAGTGGTTTTCGCTATTTACATAGTAAACATCAAAGATGCGTACAGACATCAGATTATGAAGGCTAACGGTCAGAAACCGACTTCATTCAAATATGATATGAAGCAGTTCCTTGACGGTAAGTATCATATCACACTTATGTCATTCCCTGTACTTATGATCGGTATCTTCAATGTTCTGCCGCTCATATTTATGATTTTGATTGCATTTACCAACTATGATAAACAGCATATGCCTCCGGGAACACTGTTCACATGGATTGGTTTTGACAACTTCGGCTCACTCTTCAACCTCGTTGAAGGTGCTAAGAAGGGCTATACATTTATTAAGCTCACAGAATGGACTCTTATCTGGGCTGTTGCAGCTACATTCTCAAACTATATCCTTGGTATGATCTTCGCTCTTATGATCAACAAGAAGGGTATCAAGTTTAAATCACTCTGGAGAACACTTTTCGTTATTACAATTGCTGTTCCTCAGTTCGTATCACTTCTTCTCATGAACCAGATGCTCCAGTCAAACGGTGCTATAAACATTCTGCTTTCAAACATTACAAACAGTCATGTTGAAATTCAGTGGCTGAATGATAATGCAACACTGGCTCGTTGGGTGGTTATCATCATCAACTGTTGGGTAGGTATTCCGTACACCATCCTTTCTATGTCTGGTATTCTTATGAATATCCCTGAGGATCTCTATGAATCTGCAAGAATTGACGGTGCAAGTCCTGTAAAGACATTTACGGCTATCACACTTCCGTATATGCTCTTTGTTACAACTCCTCAGCTCATTACCCAGTTTGTCGGCAACATCAATAACTTTAATGTTATTTACCTGTTGTCAAACGGTAATCCGACGACCGAAAAATATTATCAGGCCGGTCAAACCGATATCCTTGTTACATGGCTCTTTAAGCTGACCATGAACTCTCAGGACTACGGACTTGCCGCCGCAATAGGTATTTTGGTATTTGTTATTTGCGCAACGCTCTCACTCATTGTGTATAATAACTCAAAATCAATGAAGGATGAGGAGGCGTTCTCATGATAAAAAGTTACAAATTAAGAAGACACATTGCGAACGCTTTTGTTTACCTGTTCCTTATTGTAATGGGTTTCGTTTGGATTTCTCCGTTCATCTATCTAGATCGGAAGAGCGTCGTGTAGGGAAAGAGTGTAGATCTCGGTGGTCGCCGTATCATTAAAAAAGAGAAAAAAAAGAAATAGACGGAAATGAGAGTAAGG
>ENA-UPWN01001287-UPWN01001287.1-human-gut-metagenome-genome-assembly--contig:-NODE-1287-length-10330-cov-22.702038_pt1 | contig 10330 bp, 7 predicted proteins | sample MGYA00250050_ERZ773377 | MGnify/ENA primary metagenome ERZ773377 (study PRJEB29103, sample SAMN06112008) | human gut metagenome | biome: human gut; feature: ankylosing spondylitis patient; material...
AAACATTTACAGATATGGACCATGTAGCAATGGAAGATTTAAGATAATAAAATAGTTAATTACTAAGAAGGAGGGAATTTATTTTCACCCATACACCACTCTCTTCCCTCCTTTTTAATATTTTACTTAAAAAACGACTAATTTTTTTAGTCTTTTTTTTAATAAAATATTAAAATAAAAGTATAATATTTGATTATTTGGAGGAGATATGATAAGTAAAAGAGAAATAGATATAGTATTAAAAAATAGTAAAATATTATTTTGGTTGGCAGGACCAATAATTTTATCAAATCTTCTACATAGTTTTTACAATTTAGCAGATACTTATTATATGGGAAAATTAGGAAGTATTGAATTAGCAGCAGCTTCTTTTACAAGTCCAATAACACAGATGATAATAGGTGCAGGAACAGGTTTTTCAGTAGGTGGGGGGATAATTATTAGTCAAGTTTTTGGGAAAAAGGATAAGAAACAATTAATAGAAATGAGCAGTCAATTATTAAGTATAAACCTAATTTTATCAATGATAATAATGTTAATTTCTTTTATATTTTGTGAAAATATTTTAATTTTTTCAGGAGCTAGTAGTGAATTATTAGATAAAAGTAGTTTATATATAAAATTTATTTTTGCTACTATTCCAATGACTTTTATTGTATCTAGTTATACAACAATAAAAAATTGTAAGGGAAAAACGATTGCTCCATTATATTTAATATTTTATTCTGTTCTTCTAAATATCATATTAAATTCAATTTTTGTTTATAAATTGAAAATGGGACTTTTTGGAATAGGATTAGCTACTTTAATTGCAAATTTATTATTAAGTATTTATTGCCTATATGATTTAAAAATAAGAAAAGAAATATCTTTAAATTATTTTAAAATAAAGTATAATAATTTAAAAAGAATAGTAAAATTGGGTGTACCAAGTTCAATAACAGCTATGACAAATGCTTTGAGTTTTATAGTTATAAATACCTTTGTTGTAAAATATGGAAATGAAGTTTTAGCTGCTTATGGAATAGGAAATAGAATAAATAGTATTATTTATGTCTTAGTAAATGGAATAGGGAGTGCGATAGCTATATTAGTAGGGCAAAATATAGGAGCTCGAAAATTAAAGCAAGCAAAAAAAGTTTTAAAAATAGGGATGGGAGTAGGAATAATATTAGGAATTCTAATGATAATTTTATTATATTTAAATTTAAATTATATATTAAATTTACTTACAAATGATAATTTAATAAAATATCACTCCAAAAATTATGTAATTATAATGTTAGCTAGTATAATCCCATGGGTCATATTTCAATCTTTTTCTGGAGTATTTCAAGGAACAGGCCATACTAAGTTTAATATGTATTGCCACTTTGGAAGAGTTTGGTTTTTTAGATTACCATTTATTTATTTTTTTGAAAAAATTTTAAGAATGAACGAATTTTCTATCTGGTATTCAATGTTATTTAGCAATTTATTTGTATTAATGTTTTCTATTCTATTATATCAAAAAGTAAACTGGTATAAAAAAATTTAAAAATCTGGGAGTATTACAACTTTTATTGTAATACTCCCTTTTTTTAATATTTAATTCCTAATCTTTTATAAATCTCAACAAAATGTCCCAATGGGCCTATTCCATGACCTAAGTCAAAAGAATTTTCAATAGCTTTAGTAATATATTTTTTTCCAAGCTCTACACTGATTGGAATACTTTTTTCTTTAGCTAAAAAAGTTGTGATAGCCGATGAAAGAGTACAACCTGTTCCATGAGTATTTTTATTTTCTAATCTAGGAGTAGTATAGTAATAAAAACTCTTTTCAAAGTATAAGGTATCAGTACAGCTATTCTCATCACTATGTCCACCTTTTATTAATACAGCTTTTACCCCAAGTTTTGCAATTTCGATGCAAGCTTTTTTTACATCTTCTTGAGTTTTTATTTTCATATCAGATAATATTTCAGCTTCTGGAATATTTGGAGTAACAAGTGTACTGATAGAGATAAGAGATTTTAGCTCCTCTATTGCTTCAGGTTTAAGAAGATGATAACCATTTTTAGAAACCATAACAGTGTCAATTACAATATTTTTAGCAGAATACTTTAAAAGTTTTTCTCTAATAATTTTAATTATCTCTATATCTGAAACCATACCTATCTTTACTCCATCAATCTCTATATCAGAAAAAAGGGATTCTAGTTGTTCTCCAATAATTTCAGGAGTAAGTGGGAAAGATTTTTGTACTCCAAGAGAGTTTTGAGCAGTAATAGCTGTGATAACACTCATACCATGTACACCCAAAGCTCCCATAGTTTTAATATCTGCTTGAATTCCAGCTCCACCACTACTATCAGAACCAGCTATAGTTAAAACATTTTTCATTATAACTCCTCTGTAATATCTTTTGCATAGTAGTTAGGGAATTTTTCATTTAAAAATTTTTCTCCAAGCTGTTGAGTTTCTTTTAAATATCTTTTTATATTTTCATAATCTTCTGGAGATTGTAATCCAGTTTCTACTACTTGAAAAAATTCTAAATCCTCTCTATTGATAGTTGCTCCATCAAATTCAAATTTTTCATTGTTTTTAAAAGGTAAATAGATTTTTTCTAAAACATCTTCCTTAGTTGGAAAGTTTAAGATTTTTTTTATTTCATTTTCATTTTTAAGTTTAAAGAACACATTGTAGAACATATTACTCCTCCTTTAGTATTGTTTAATTTGATTATATTACAATTTTTTCTACATATCAAGAGTAGTTATCTCTTTAAGTATAAAATATATAAAATTTAAAAATCTTGGATTGACTTCTTCAAGACTAATCTCATCTTTAAACATCTTACTTACTTTTATATCTTGAATATTTTGAGATTTAGTTGAAAAAGTAAAAGGAATTTCTAAGTATGTATGAGTTAACTTATCAATTAGAGTAAAATTATCTCCATAAAGAATTGAAGAATATATCTCTGCAAAGTAATTATTTATAACTGTATTTATTTTTTTTAGGGATAGAGGTAATCCTTTATAATCATCTAAATTAGTAATTGCAGTCTTAACTATACTAAACTGTTGTGGAAGAAATGGAGTGATATTTTTAGTAAATAAAGTTGTTTCGATATCTGTTTCTCCTTGGTAGAAAATTTTGATATTTTCTATTTGGTTAATAATTTTATTACTATGAATATCTATAAATTTTTCTCCATCATATTTACAATAATACTCTTTACTATCAGAAATTATTGTCCATAAAATATTTTTTGAAATTCCTTTGATAAAATAAGAGCTATTTATCTCTTTATTCCACTCTTCTATTGACCAAACTCTATTTCCTATCATTTGATAGAACATATATTTTTTTATTTCAGATAGTAAAATTTCTTTTTTCTTTCTAAATCTTTTAATCTCTTTTTGATAGAATTCTACTCTATTTTCATCATCTTCAAGTTTATTAGAGTACTTAGGAAGAGATTTTACCTCTTTATTATCTTGGTTATATATAGAGATATCAAAATTTTTATCAAGAACTAATTTAATTTTTCTATTACCATAGTTGAAGAATTTTTCTCCATTTATATCAAATCCCATAGAGAAATCTATATTAGGAGCAAGTATCTCACTTGTAACATCTGAGTCATCTTCTCTTATTCTTCTTAGAATCTCTCCCAAATCAGTGTGGTGTATTTTAGATTTTATAAATTTTATTTCAGTATTAAATTCTTTTCTTTCAATAGAGAAAAGTATAGACAATAAACTTTTAGCTAATTGAGTTTTTGATTTTAAAATAGCTTTTTCTAATAAATCAAGTATTTTATCAATTCCATAGTCATCAGCAGTAAGAAGATATGTTCTTACAATAGAACTAGTATGTACTGGAGAATTATCTTGAAGCCAAGTATCAAAAAGAGTATCTAAACATTTATTTAAATCCTCTAGATTTACAAAATTTCTAATAGTTTTTCCAAGTTCAATATCTTCTAAATCTTTATTATTCATATAAAGAGCTACATATGTTTTAATTACTCTTTCATCAACAAAAGCTTCACTATCTTTTTCTCTAACTTTAGAGTAAGCTTCTGATTTTGGATAAAGTATATCTTTTTTATAGTTATCAAAGATAGATAGAATATAGTCTTCAAGTTGGGAGTAAGTTTTAATCTCTTTTCCTTTATTACTTTCCCAAACTTTTTTTAGAGCTTTTATATTTGTTAGAATTTTTTTATTTTTTGTTTTAGTAAGTTTTTCTACCTCATCACTACACTCTTTCTCTTTATCTTTTAGAATTTCAAAAAGAGTTTCTAATATTATCTCATCTGAGATAGAAAGATATGAAAGAAGTTTAGTTACATCAAAACTTTTATCACTTCTATATGAAAGATTTAAAATCTCCTCAAAAGTATAGTCTATAAATGTTTTCCTTTCTAATAGCTCATAAAAATCCTCTTTATTTTCTTTTAAAAATTCAGTAAATTGCTCTTCAGAAGAGATATTTACAAAATCAGTAGTACCACTAATTAAGAATTTTTTACTAATTGAAGTTTTTTCAGCAACTATTTTCCAAGGATTTTTTCCATTATTTTCTAATCTTTCAAAATGAGATATCATATTTATAAACTCATTGATATCCCATCTATTTTTGTCATAAGAATCAGAAAGTATAGTAATATATTCCTCTACATTAGAATAAGTCAACATATATCCTAAGGTATTGATAAGTTCTACTCCTAATTCTCTATCTTTTGTTTCTTCTAAAATATTAAGAAGAGAAGCTATATTATTTTTAAAACTATCAATATATTTAGCTTTTAGCTCTTCAGAGATAATTTTATTGTCAATAAGAGTTCCTAATATAAAGGCTCCTAGTTCAATATTCTGTTTAAGCATTCTGTCTAAAACTTCTAAAGATTTTTCAGAATTATCTAAAATAAATTTTTGGATATAGAAAGTTATATTATAATCTTCACTTCCTTTATATAAGTAAACAAGTTTGTAGATAAAAGGGAGTGTAGAATCATTTACTTTATCAAAGTATTCCTTTGGATTTTCTAGCTCTAAAAAGTCAAGTGAATCTGAAAAAGTCAAGATTTCAAATACTCCTAAAATAGTTTTTTTATTTTTGCTCTCAATATTTAGATTAGTATAGATATTTTTTAAGAAATATATTAAATTTTCATCATCATTTATAATAGAGATATCTTTTATTGAATTAGCTAACTCATAATTTTTAAAATCATAGTTCAAGATATTTTTAATTCTTTCACTTGAATATATTTCACAAAGAGAGTTAAGAATAAAATTTTCAAGTAAAATAATATTTTCATTATCAATAGAACACTTTAACTCTAGAATTTTACCAACAATATATCTATTTTTTTCTGTATCTTCTAAAGAAAGATAGTAGTCCATAAATTTAGGGAATTTTTTATTAATATCTTCAATCATTGAAAATAATATCTTTTCATCTTCAAAGTTATTAAAGGTATACTCTAAATCTTTTGCTAAAAATTCATCAGAAACTCCTAAATTTTTATAAATAGTCATTCTATTATTAAAATTACAAGTTGAAAGGTCTAAAATTAATTTTTCAGGACAGTAGTTATATCCTAATGTAAGTAATCTTTTAATAATAGTACTATCTTCACTTTTTTTCATAGTCTTATTTTTATTAAAAATATCTAGTTCTAAGAAAAGAAAGTGGTTATAGAATTTTATCTTATTTAATTCAGATTTAGAAAACTCAATATCTTGTTCTTCAAATAGATAGTTTTCCATTTTTAGTCTAAGAGTTTTATTACAACTGCTCAATAAATATTTTGATATTTTTTCTTTGCTCATAGGCTCCTCCATTTTTTTAATTCACTAATATTTTACCATATATTTCAAATATATCCTAATCTCTTATTGGAATAAATATGGTATAATTATATAAACGGGTAAAATCTCTAAGGGGGTTAAGACTATGAATAAGAGGGTGTTAAGTTCTAGTTATATTGGAGTGGAGTCTTTTTTAGTTGATGTAGAGGTAGATATAAGTAATGGACTTCCTAATTTTTCTATAATAGGGTTGGGGGATACAGCTATTTCAGAGAGCAAGGATAGAATAAGAACTGCTTTAAAAAATAGTGGTTTTAAATTAGAACCTAAAAAGATAATAGTAAATCTATCTCCAGCTGGAATAAAAAAAGAGGGTGCTCATTTTGATTTACCTATTGCTGTGGGAATAATGATGGCTATGGGATTTTTAAAAGATAGATATAGTATTTTAGATAACTATCTATTTTTAGGAGAACTTTCTCTTACAGGAGAGATAAAAAGAGTGAGAGGAGCTCTCAATAGTGTAATATTTGCAAAGGAAAAAGGATATAAAGGAGTAGTTCTTCCATTGGAGAATTATCAAGAGGCAATATTGATAAGAGGAGTAGATATTATACCAGTCAAAAATCTTCAAGAGGTAGGGGAGTTTATTTCTAAAAATATAGTAAAAAGTGTACAGGAAAAAATTGTTGTATCAGAAGAGAAAGAGGAGTTAGATTTTTCTGATGTAAAAGGACAGAGTATGGCAAAAAGAGCCTTGGAAATAGCAGCAGCAGGAAAGCACAATGTAATTATGATAGGAAGTCCAGGTTCAGGAAAAACTATGCTCTGCAAAAGAATTACTACAATTTTACCACCACTCAATGAGAAAGAGGTAATAGAAAGTACTAAAATATATAGTATAGCAGGAGAACTTTCAGAGAATAAGCCTATAATAGATACTCCTCCTTTTAGAGCTCCACATCATACAAGTACACCTGTAGCTATAATAGGTGGAGGGAAAAAAGTAGTTCCAGGAGAGGTAAGTCTTGCTTCAGGAGGAGTACTTTTTTTAGATGAGTTAGCAGAGTTTCCAAGAAGTGTGTTAGAGAGTTTGAGGCAACCATTAGAAGATGGAGTAGTTTCTATTTCTAGAGCTCAATATAGGGTTGAATTTAAAACAGACTTCATTTTTATTGGAGCTAGTAACCCGTGTCCTTGTGGATTTTTATTAGATGACAATGGAAAGTGTAACTGTACTCAAACAGAGATAAATAAATATATGAAGAAAATCTCAGGACCAATTATGGATAGAATAGATTTGCATGTAGAGATGAGAAGACTTACAGAGGAAGAACTTATGACCTATAAGTCTGGAGAAAGCTCAAAAGAAATTAAAGAGAGAGTTTTAAAAGCTAGAGAGATTCAGAAAAAAAGATATGGAGAGGGAATATATAATGGTACTATCTCTCAAAAACAGATTCAAAAATATTGTAAGTTATCACAGGAGAATAGAGAGTACTTTAAGAAAGTAATTCAAGTTATGGAGATTTCAGCTAGAGGTTATGATAAAATTTTAAAAGTAGCTAGGACTATAGCTGATTTGGCAGGAAGTGAAAAAATAGAGAGAGAACATCTTATGGAAGCTGTTTCTTTTAGAAATAAATAAAAAAATTGACTTTTTTTCTCTAGTTTATGATATAATAAGAATTATTTACTTTAAAAGTCAGTTTTAGTTGGAGGAGAATATGAGAGAGCAAAAATATGATATTAGTTTTTTAGCTGAAGATAGAATTAATAATATATTAGAATCTGCTAAGGAAAAAGCTAAAAATAAAGATGAAGTAGAAAAAATAATTAAAAAAGCGAGTTTAGCTGAGGGAATAACTCCAGAGGAAGCAGCTATTCTTTTAAATATAGAAGATAAAGAGCTATTAGATAAGATGTTTAAAGTAGCTAAACAAGTGAAAGAAAAAATTTATGGAAAAAGAATAGTTATGTTTGCTCCGCTTTATGTAAGTAACTATTGTGTAAATAATTGTGTTTATTGTGGATATCAACATTGCAATGAAGATTTAAATAGAAAAAAATTAACTAGAGAAGAATTAGTAAATGAGGTAAAAGCTCTTGAAAAATTAGGACATAAGAGAATAGTTTTAGAGGCTGGAGAGGATCCTATCAATTGTTCTTTAGATTATATTTTACAATGTATTAAGGATATATACTCTATAAAATTTGAAAATGGAAATATAAGAAGAATAAATATCAACATAGCAGCTACAACTGTTGAGAATTATAAAAAATTAAAAGAAGCTGAAATAGGAACTTATACTCTTTTCCAAGAGTCTTTCCACAAACCAACTTATGAAAAATTACATTTAGCTGGACCTAAAAAAGATTATTATTATCATACAACAGCTATGTTTAGAGCTAGAGAAGCTGGAATAGATGATGTTGGTATAGGAGTACTATATGGATTATATGAACATAAATATGAAACAGTAGCTATGATACTTTATGCTAATGAGTTAGAAAAAGTTACAGGTGTAGGACCTCATACAATATCAGTACCAAGATTAAGAGAGGCTAGTAATGTGACTTTAGCTCAATATCCACATCTAGTAAACGATGAAGAGTTTAAGAGATTAGTAGCTGTATTAAGACTTGCTGTACCATATACAGGAATGATTTTATCTACAAGAGAGGAAGCTGGATTTAGAGATGAAGTTATTGAATTGGGAATATCTCAAGTAAGTACAGGTTCTTGTACAGGTGTAGGTGGATACTCTGAGGCAAATGAAAATACTGCTCAATTTGAAGTGGGAGACCATCGTTCTCCAATGGAGATGTTAGCAAGTTTAATAAATAGTGGATATATCCCAAGTTATTGTACAGCTTGTTATCGTTCAGGAAGAACTGGAGATAGATTTATGGAGATAGCTAAGAGTGGAAAAATAAATGTAATGTGTGAGGCTAATGCCCTTATGACATTAAAAGAGTTTTTATTAGATTATGCTGATGAAAATTTAAGAGAGTTAGGAAGTAAGGCTATACTAGAAGCACTTGAAAAAATGACAGATGAGAATTTTAAAAATAAAATAAAAGGATTCTTAAAAGATATAGAAAATGGAGCAAGAGATATTTCGGTATAAAAAACATTAGGTAGTAAAAAATAATACTTAAAAATAAATAACTACTTAGTTGCACATTTGAAACTAAGTAGTTATTTATTAATTTTATAAAAAATTGTAATATGTTTCAAAGTTATCATAAAAAACTTTTTTTATAACTAAAACACAAGAGGCTAATTTTTCTTGTTCTAAAGTTAGAGTACTAACACTAACATTTCTCCAAAAAGGAGAAAGCTCATATTCTTGTAAATATTGTTTTAGTAGAAAAAGATAAGAGTCTTGTAGAAAAAAATCTCCATATAAAATAACTTTGTTAGTTCCATTAATAGCAGAAGTATTAATAAGAGCTTGTGCCAAATAAGAGGCACTTTTTCGTAATAATTTATTAATGGAAATAGAACCATTTTCAAATGCAGAAAATAGATTTTCTATATTAATATCCTTATCTTTAAAAGTTTTTACAAGTATATAATCTTCTTTTTTTTCAATTTCCTTTTTTAAATCAGAAAAAATTCTTTTTAGTGAAATACAAGTTTCTAAGCACCCTTTTCTTTTACATATAGGACAAAACTCTTCATTTAAATCAATTATAACATGCCCAATTTTACCAACACTATTATTTTTATTAGTGTAGAGTTTACCATCTTTAAAAAGAGCGCCTCCAATTCCATGAATGCTATATTTTACAAGGAAAAAATTATCATCATTTGGAAAAAAGAAATTTTGTGTAATTGCAAGAACTTTAACATCATTTTCAATAAAAATAGGAATGTTAAAATAATTAGACAAGTATTCTCTAATTTTAATTTTTTCATGAAAAAAATCTTCTCCAATTATTCCTTCTTCAATATTAGTAGTTCCCTTTGAACTTATTCCAATTCCTAAAAAATCACTAGTAGTAAGATTATTATTTGATAGATATAGAGAAATAATATCTTTTAAAATTTCTAAAAATTTTTGACTATTATCAAATTTAGTTTCAATCTTCTCTTCAAAAATAATACTAGGAAATAAATTTGAAATAATAATAGTTGTAAATTCGCTAGATATATTTATTCCAATAATTTTTTTTAAATTATAATTGAAATTAAGAGCAACTTCAGGTCTACCAGCTTTATTTGAAGGAAGAGTACTTCCTTCAAAAATAAGAGATTTTTCTTTAAGTTCATTACAAATATTTGTGAGAAGAGGTGAAGAAAGTCCTAGCATAACTGAGAGATTTTTTTTGGATATATTTGAATTATCTCTAATGGATTGTAATACTGAAGATATATTTTTAACTTTTAATTTAGAAAGTTGTTTCATAAAATTCACCTCAAATTTAATTATAATTAAAGTATAACATAAAAAAATTTTTATTTAAAGTTATTAAAATAATTATTTAAAAAAATTAAATAATTATCAAAAA
>ENA-UPWN01001289-UPWN01001289.1-human-gut-metagenome-genome-assembly--contig:-NODE-1289-length-10315-cov-164.092108_pt1 | contig 10315 bp, 9 predicted proteins | sample MGYA00250050_ERZ773377 | MGnify/ENA primary metagenome ERZ773377 (study PRJEB29103, sample SAMN06112008) | human gut metagenome | biome: human gut; feature: ankylosing spondylitis patient; material...
AACGAGCAGTTGGCTGCATTTACAATGGCGTCGACTTTTAAAGTAGTGATATCGGCTACGGTAACATTTATCTTCTTCATTTTTCCTTTCTGTTTTTCTGTATTAAAACCTCTATACAAAGCTATATAATAAATTGGGGAATTATGCAGTTTGGCAGCAAATAAATCAATTATTCTCCTGTTTTGATATTCTTCCCTTTTCATTTTGAAAAGATCTTCTTTTGCTCCCTCTTTTTTCTTGTTGTTATATCTGTATATAAATCAATTACTTATCTCCTGTTTGCCGGTAATGGCACACTATTGGCATATAGCGTGGCAGTTAACAATAGTATTAATTTAAAAAAGGAATTATGGATTTATTTTCAATCGGATTTGTGGTTTGTACCTTGAGCGGCATAGCTTGCTTTTGGCTTTTCTTTAAATGCATAGACTGGTTCGAGAAGATCTAAAAAAAGAAAGGAGAAACAAGTTATGTACACAACATTATTTGTAGTTAGTTTGATTATGTTCGGCTATATGATGTATGTTCTCATCAAGCCGGAGAAGTTTTAAAAAAGTAAGTTAAGAAATAAAGAGTTATGAATACTGAAGTTTTAGGTGTTATAGCGCAAATTGTCTTAATGGTAGTGCTCAGCTATCCTTTGGGCAAATATATCGCTAAAGTTTATAAAGGTGAAAAGACTTGGTCGGATTTTATGAAGCCCGTTGAACGGGTTATGTTCAAACTGAGTGGCATCAATCCCAATGAGGAGATGAACTGGAAACAGTTTTTGAGAGCCTTGCTGGTGGTAAATCTATTTTGGTTCCTTTGGGGGATGGTACTGTTGGTTACACAAGGTGTGCTGCCGCTTAACCCGGATGGAAATGTCGGTCAGACTGCGCATCAGGCATTCAATACTTGTATCAGTTTCATGGTGAACTGCAACTTGCAACATTATAGCGGTGAAAGTGGGCTGACTTATTTTACTCAGCTATTCGTCATCATGCTCTTTCAGTTTATTACTGCCGCTACCGGTATGGCTGCCATGGCAGGTATAATGAAAGCGCTGGCTGCAAAGACTACTCAGACTATTGGCAATTTCTGGAACTATTTGGTATTAAGTTGTACCCGTGTCCTGTTGCCTCTTTCATTGGTCGTAGGCTTTATCCTAATTGTGCAAGGAACTCCGATGGGCTTTGACGGAAAAATGAAAGTGACCACCATGGAAGGAGCTACACAATATGTATCACAAGGCCCTACGGCGGCTATTGTCCCTATCAAACAATTGGGTACTAATGGTGGTGGTTATTTTGGTGTAAACTCTTCTCATCCATTGGAGAACCCTACCTATTTTGCCAATATGGTGGAATGTTGGTCTATCCTTATCATACCTATGGCGATGGCATTTGCATTCGGTTTCTATCTGAAACGTAAAAAATTGGGTTATAGTATATATGGTGTCATGCTGTTTGCCTATCTGGTAGGAGTTTGTATCAATGTGAGTCAGGAGATGGGTGGTAATCCACGTATTGACGAAATGGGGATAGCGCAGGATAATGGCGCGATGGAAGGTAAAGAAATACGTTTGGGCTCGGCCGCCACTGCTTTGTGGAGTATTACTACTACGGTTACTTCCAATGGTTCTGTCAATGGTATGCACGATTCAACAATGCCGCTTTCGGGTATGATGGAAATGCTGAACATGCAGATCAACACATGGTTTGGCGGTGTAGGTGTGGGATGGATGAACTACTTTACATTTATTATTATCGCCGTGTTCATCAGTGGGTTGATGGTAGGCCGTACACCGGAGTTCCTTGGTCATAAAGTAGAAGCACGTGAAATGAAGATTGCTTCCATTGTGGCACTACTTCATCCGTTTATCATTTTAGTTGGTACGGCATTGGCTGCTTATCTGTTTGTTCATGCGCCTGCATTTGTGGAAAGTGAAGGTGGCTGGCTGAACAATCCCGGATATCATGGTCTGAGTGAAATGCTTTATGAATACACCTCGTGTGCCGCCAATAATGGTTCCGGTTTTGAAGGACTGGGTGATAACACATGGTTTTGGAACTACTCTTGTGGTATTGTGCTGATATTAGGACGTTTTGTCCCGATTGTAGGTCAAGTGGCCATAGCAGGTATTCTGGCTAAGAAAAAATTTATTCCCGAAAGCGCCGGCACATTGCAAACCGATACAGTGACATTCGGTGTGATGACATTTGCGGTTATTTTTATTGTTGCCGCACTATCATTCTTCCCGGTACATGCATTAAGCACTATTGCCGAGCACTTGAGTTTATAATTCTGATAACAGACAACGATATTAATAGAAGATATGAAAGATAATAAATCAGCTTCTTTATTTCAGAAGGAGCAAGTCATTGACAGCATAAAACAATCATTCGTGAAGTTGAATCCGCGAGTGATGATTAAGAATCCGATTATGTTCACGGTAGAGGTTTGTACAGCTATTATGTTCTTGGTGATGCTCTACTCTATCGTTAATGATTCACAAGGCTCATTTATTTATAATTTATGGGTTTTCGTAATCCTGTTCATCACCTTGTTATTTGCTAATTTTGCTGAAGCTATTGCCGAAGCGCGCGGAAAAGCACAAGCCGATAGCCTGAGGAAGACTCGTGAGGAAACCCCTGCCAAATTGATTGTGAACGGGACTTTGAAAACTGTCAGTAGTTCCCGGTTAAAGAAAGGTGATATTTTTGTATGCGAGGCAGGAGATGTAATTCCTGCCGATGGCGAGATCATCGAAGGACTGGCGTCTATTGACGAAAGTGCCATCACAGGCGAATCCGCTCCTGTAATCCGTGAAGCAGGCGGTGACAAGAGTTCAGTAACAGGAGGTACAAAAGTATTGTCCGATCAGATAAAAGTAATGGTAAGCACCCAGCCGGGTGAAAGTTTCCTGGATAAGATGATTGCATTGGTGGAAGGCGCATCCCGCCAGAAAACACCGAATGAAATTGCATTGACTATCCTGTTGGCAGCATTTACATTGGTCTTTGTCATTGTGTGTATCACCCTTAAACCGTTTGCCGATTATACGGGAACTGTCATTACCATTGCTTCTTTTCTGTCCTTGTTTGTCTGCCTCATTCCTACCACTATCGGAGGATTGCTTTCGGCTATCGGTATTTTTTTCAAGCAGAAGACGGCATACGAGATTCTGACATGTGACTGGAGTTCAGACGTGTGCTCTTCCGATCTATGAGGCGGATTCTTACTTAAGAATTGTGTTCCGCCTGTATTCCAAAGAGAAATTTTAATAAGTTTGGTGAATATATCCTCAAACACTTTCAATTCCTCATCACTGATATCATTGAATAACAAATATTTATCAGCATATTCCTGTTGGTACTTAGGCAGGAACCAAAAGTTATAATAGGTATAGGGCATCATATTGGCCAATGCAAACTCTTCCTCCTGAGGCAAGTCTACAGCCAGTTCCATATTATCCGTCGGACGCTTGTCGGGCATCAGCCAACTCATATTCTTCTTGAAAAAAGGCTGTCCCCACATCATCAGGTGAGGAAACACCGTCTGATAAGTAGTATTATATCCGAAATGTTTGTCACAAGAGAACACATTATGCATAAAGGTAGTCCCGCTACGCCAATGTCCGAGGATAAAGACCGGATCGTGTTCCAAAGGCTTGTCGGCCAACAGTTTCCTGTATCGCTTTTCCTGCAATGGAGCCAAGGTGGAAAGCAAACGGCATACTGCTTTCGTCAAACGGTATTTTCCTCTATATGCCGGATCAATTTCCCTTCCCGCAGTAATCGCCTTGAACGTTTTCCAATCGGCGCCTACCAATGTATTAATCGGCAGCTTGTTGAATTCAAGTAATCCCATTACTTTTCTTTTTTTAATTGTACGCTGTTATTTTTCTATCTTGACTGAAATGCCTTGACGGTCCAATTCTTTCACCACCTTTTCTATGGCTTCATAATGTTCCTCACCAATACCCATAGCTGCCAGATTCAAAGTAGGAACTTCCATGGCATTCAGCATATCTTTGGCTTCCACTCTGTCTATAATCATCCCCACCGCACTGGTGTTATTGGTAATGGGGTCAATCAGAATAAAAGAACCGCAAGCTTTATTCTTTTGATAAGAATCAAAGAAAAGCGGCTTGGCGGTAGTAAATGTCACACGGGCAATCTGATTCAATTGCAAAGGCAGATCCTCCTTTTTCAATTTACCGTTTTCAACAGACAGATGCTCCATCGTATTCACATCCACTTTATACTTAATGCTATCTATACGGGTACGTCCTGTATTGGTGGTATGCTTGATAAAGAAAGATTTGTCAAGGTCCATCGCCTCCTCATCCATCCATACCAACATGGCTTCAAAGTTACGATCTATCACAGGCACATTATCGGCATGCACCAACATATCTCCGCGAGACACGTCAATCTCATCCTCCAAAGTCAATGTCACTGCTTGCGGCGGGAAAGCATACTCTAACTCACCATCATAAGTAACAATACTCTTGATATGAGATTTCTTGCCGGAAGGCAAAGCCATCACCTCATCTCCTTTATGGATGACACCGGAAGCAACCTTTCCACAGAAACCGCGGAAATCCAGATTCGGTCTTAATACATACTGAACCGGGAAACGGAAATCAGTCAGATTATGGTCATTCTCGATGGAAACCGTTTCAAGCAATTCCAATAAAGAAGTACCTTTGTACCATGGCGTACGTTCAGATTTCTGCACCACATTGTCACCGTCAAGTGCCGAAAGAGGAATACAAGTCACATCCGGGATTCCCAATGGCTCTACAAATTTCTTATATTCGGTCACGATTTCGTTGAAACGCTCCTCCGAAAACCCGACAAGGTCCATCTTGTTCACCGCCAGCACCACATGCTTTATTCCCAATAAAGATACCAGAAAAGTATGGCGGCAGGTCTGCGTAATCACACCCAAGCGAGCATCTACCAAGATTATGGCAAGATTGGCAGTAGAACCTCCGGTAATCATATTGCGGGTATATTGTTCATGTCCCGGAGTATCGGCTATGATAAATTTACGGTTGTTCGTTGAAAAATAACGGTAAGCTACATCAATCGTAATACCCTGCTCGCGCTCTGCTTTCAACCCGTCGCACAACAAAGCGTAATCTATATGGTCACCTGCATTCCCCACACGTTTGCTGTCACGTTCCAAAGCGGCAAGCTGGTCCTCGTACAACTTCTTGCTGTCAAACAACAGACGTCCTATCAGGGTAGACTTTCCATCGTCTACCGAACCGGCTGTCAACAGGCGTAGCAAGTCTTTCTGTTCATCCTTATCTAAATATTCCTTTATATTCAGTTTATTCTCCATCACCCATTCCTTCATTTTAAATTCCTACTTATCCATTTAAAAATATCCTTCACGTTTCTTCTGCTCCATACTGGCATCCTGGTCGAAATCAATGACACGGGTAGTACGCTCGCTTTTGGTAGTGGTCATCATTTCCTCTACAATTTTCTCAATCGTATCGGCATCACTCTCTACGGCCCCGGTCAAAGGCCAACACCCCAAAGTACGGAAACGCACTTTCTTCATTTCAATACGGTCCCGATATTCTTCGGGCAGTCGGTCATCATCAGCCATAATCAGATTTCCATCTATATTCACCACAGGACGTTCCTTGGCAAAATAGAGCGGCACGATAGGAATATTTTCCAAACGGATGTACTGCCAGATATCCAGCTCAGTCCAGTTGCTTAATGGAAACACACGGATACTTTCCCCTTTATGAATCTTAGCATTATAAATATCCCACAACTCAGGACGCTGGTTTTTAGGATCCCACTGATGAAAACGGTCACGAAAAGAGAATATACGTTCTTTGGCACGTGACTTTTCCTCATCACGACGTGCTCCACCAAAGGCGGCATCAAACCTGTATTTATCCAGCCCGTGAAGCAACGCCTGTGTCTTCATTAAATCGGTATGCACTTTGCTGCCATGCGTAAAAGGCCCTACTCCGGCATTAAAAGCCTCCATATTACTTTCCACTATCAAATTCCATCCATGTTCTTTGGCGTATTGATCACGGAACTCTATCATTTCCCTGAATTTCCATTTAGAATCGATATGCATCAAAGGGAAAGGCACCTTTCCCGGATAGAAAGCCTTCTCTGCCAAACGTACCATGACAGACGAATCTTTACCAATACTATAAAGCATAACAGGATTCTCAAATTCAGCTGCCACTTCACGAATGATATGGATAGACTCCGCTTCCAGTTCCCTTAAGTGGCTCAATTTATAATTTTCTTCCATTTTATAATGAATTATATTTTTTCTCCTTTTTTACCAACAATGGGGAGCACCAACTCCAACAAAGTATTGACCGACTCTTCCAAACTCAGCTTAGAAGTATCCAAAGATAAGGCAGGATGCTCCGGAGCTTCAAAAGGGGCGGAAATTCCGGTAAAGTTCTTGATTTCACCCCGACGTGCTTTGGCATAAAGTCCTTTCACATCACGTTTCTCACACTCTACCAAAGGAGTGCTGACATAGATTTCCAGGAAATCCTCTATCCCGATAATACGGGCAGCCATCTGCCGAAGCTCATTGCCGGGACTGATGAAAGCGGCAATGGTAATGATTCCCGTATCAACAAACAACTTGCCTATTTCGGCTATGCGACGGATGTTTTCCACACGATCCTCTGCCGAAAAGCCCAAATTATTATTGATGCCACTACGAATATTATCCCCGTCCAATATACGGCAGAGCAAACCACGTTTATGTAATTCACGTTCCAAAGCTATGGCAATAGTACTCTTACCGGAACCGCTAAGTCCCGTCAGCCACAGCATAACTCCCCGTTGTCCCAGCAGTTCTTCTTTATCTTTCCGGGAAAGCATACGGTCAAAGATAGGATATATATTTTCCTCTTCCATTCTCTATTTTCATTTTGTCTTTAACTTCATCAAAAAGGCCATATCAGCGGTATCAGAATAACCGAAATTATAAATGTCAATATATTCAACGGCAAACCGATACGTACAAAATCCGTAAACTTATAGTTTCCGATACCCTGCACAATCAAATTAGTCTGATAACCGATAGGAGTGGAAAAACTGGCAGATGCAGCGATGCAAATGACAACAAAAAAGGGCATCGGACTTACCCCCAACTGATTGGATAAGGAAAGGGCAAGCGGAAAAGCCAATGCGGCGGCGGCATTATTGGTTATCAGTTCGGTAAACAGATTTGTAATGATAAACAAAACAGCCAGCAACACATGCGGACTGTAGTCATCACTCATATCAATGATTCCATGCGCAATGATATCCGCCACTCCGGAATTTACCATGGCGCGACTTATAGCAAACGCACAGGCAATGGTTATCAAGATATCCCATGATATATATTTTGTATATTTACGTGCCGGAAAAAGTTTGGTCCATGCCATTATCACAGTCGTTACAGCTGCAAAAAAGAACATATCAAGATCAATACCGGGAAGTAATTCTTCCATAAAAGGCAACTCTCCTACTGTTGCCCCCACAATCATCAGCACCAATAAAGTCAATGCAAACCAACGTTTCTTTCTCCCGGCTTTCGGCTCGGTATCTTTGCCATTGGCCAATAACACGAATACAGAAGAATCTCCCCATGTAGAGATAAATGAATCATCCGCCCATAGCACCAACGTATCTCCCTCATGAAACTTCACCCGTGACAGATTATCTACAATACTAACTCCGCTTCGTTTTATTTCTTTTACTTCAGCACCATAATGACGGACAAAATTAAAATCCCCCACCCTTTTATTGATACCCGGGAAACGAGCACCTATCACCGCCTCAACACGATGAAAAGAAGACGCATCCGCTTCCCCATGTTCGTCGCCTACCGTGTCTTTCCGAACCTCCGGCAATAACCTGGAAGAAAAAAACAACAAATAAACAATTCCTGCCAAAGCAATGAAAATACCCACCCGGCCTAATTCAAACATACCAAAGCCCTTATATCCGGCATCTAAAATCATACCATCCACCACCAGATTAGTAGAAGTCCCGATAAGCGTACACATTCCCCCCAGTATGGTAGCATATGAAAGAGGGATCAAGAATTTAGTTGCCGGAATGCGGACAGATTCCGCCCAACGTTTAATAATAGGAGCAAAAATCACAACCACCGGCGTATTATTGAGAAAAGCAGAAACAAAAGAAATAGCGGGCAGCATACGTGCCTGCGCCTTCATGACCGTTGTCTTCTCTTGAGGCAGAAGTTTCTTTATCAACTGTCCCAACGCTCCCGATTGCCGGACTCCTTCACTGATCAGGAAAAGTAACGCTACGGTAATCATCCCTTTATTACTGAATCCCTCCAACATCTCTTTCGGAGTCAATATACCGAAACAAAGAAAGAGTACAGTAACAGAGAACAGAATCATTCCGGGGCGCATTTTATCAAGGACTAATGCAGTCACCATCCCTATTAATCCCAAAAACACAATAATCATTTCGAATGTCAGCATCGTTTCCGGATATTAATTTCGTTTAACGACAAACCAAGGATTCAGCAAGTCTGGCTTGTTATATTTCAACGGTTCTTCTTTTCCCGCCTGATATATTTCTGCTCCGGATGCCTTGGCTATGGCATGACCGGCAGCCGTATCCCACTCCATGGTAGGAGCAAAACGAGGATATTCATCGGCCAGTCCCTCACACACTTTGCAAATCTTGATGGAACTGCCTACAGACACCAACTCCACATGAGGGTATATCTTTCGCTTTTCCTCAATATACTCTTCCGTTTCGGCCGACAGATGGGAACGGGAAGCAACAATGACAAAAACTTCATTTGTTTCGGCACAGGGCATACGAAATGCCGATGCCTTCATTTCTTCCAGTGAACGGCCTGCACGTCCGGTCACTCCTTCCATTTTATAAGCGCCGGTTGCCACTTCACCCCAATAAAGCGTTTCTTTGACAGGAACATAAATCACTCCAAAAACAGGAACTCCTTCTTTTACCAAAGCAATATTGACAGTAAATTCCCCATTCCGTTTTATAAATTCCTTTGTTCCATCCAAGGGATCGACTATCCACAACGTATCCCATTGCGCCCGTTTCTCGTAAGGCAAATGCTTTCCTTCCTCACTCAATACCGGATAGTCTGTTTCCTGCAAATAAGTCATAATGGTTTCATGCGCCTTACGGTCTGCAAGAGTCAGTGGAGAATTATCGGCTTTCCTTTCAACCTGAAAATCAGAAGAAGGATCATTATAAACGTTCAGAATTTCCTTACCGGCAGCTAAAGCCGCATCCATCGCTTTTAATATATATTCAGTCTGCATAGTGTTTACTTCCATTAAAATGCTTCTGTCATATTGAAATAGAACAAACTTTGATCATTGGCAAAATTACGTCCGAAATCCAGACGTACATTCATACGCGGCTGCACCTCGATACGAAGTCCCACACCGGCATTGGGAAGCACTCCTTCAATCTTACCCATGGTAGGCCCCATAAAACCGCACCCTCCCCATGCAACAAAACCCAAATGATGCAACATACGCTTTACCCATGTACTTTTATCCGTATTGAACATCTGACGATATTCGGCAAGCACCACATGAGAGGATTTATCACGATACTGCCCCATATAATATCCACGAAGATCAAAAGGAGTGCCACTTAAAGCATATTGGTTCATAGGAACATCCCCAAACACATTCTTGGTTTGGGCAGTCCAAGCTATAACTTTTCTATTTCCTACCTTTTTGTATTGGCGGTAGTCCACTTCCAAGCGGTAGAAGTTATTATCTCCTCCCAAAAACTTCTGGTACATCAGCCCACGAAAATCCAGATAAATGCCTTTATAAGCATTGGCAGGAATATCCCGGCTGTCATAAGTCAGCAGAAATCCCACTCCCGAACTGAAATTGGAATATCCGTGAGCAGTGCCTCCCAACCTTTTGTAATCAGGCTGATCTACCAAATACTTGGCAGGCTCGGATATTTTATCATAACTCAAGTCAATCTGGGGACCGGCAAAGAAATTACTTTTACCCAAACGGAATAAAAACCACGGATTAATCTGGAAACCGCTATAACGATATTCACTGGTAGAGTCACTGCGCTCATAATGCTTATTGGTAGCATAGCCGATACCATAAAAATTCTCCAATGTATTCTTGTAAGTGAATTTTCCAAAAATACGGAATTTATCATTTTTGAAAAACAACTGAGGCTTCACCATCAGATTCAAGCCCCCCTCGAACATTACCGCAACAGCCATCGGCAACACAGAACGTTTCTGCAAGGTATCCGACGGATTCATACGAAATGTA
>ENA-UPWN01001301-UPWN01001301.1-human-gut-metagenome-genome-assembly--contig:-NODE-1301-length-10254-cov-5.852707_pt1 | contig 10254 bp, 9 predicted proteins | sample MGYA00250050_ERZ773377 | MGnify/ENA primary metagenome ERZ773377 (study PRJEB29103, sample SAMN06112008) | human gut metagenome | biome: human gut; feature: ankylosing spondylitis patient; material...
GAGCGGAAGACGGGGCTCAAACCCGCGACCCTCAGCTTGGAAGGCTAATGCTCTATCAACTGAGCTACTTCCGCAATATGTATTCTTTCGGTTTTCGAAAGAATTGGCTCACAATGTGAACCGATCAATTAAGGTGGGCAGTGATGGATTCGAACCACCGAAGGCGAAAGCCAGCTGAGTTACAGTCAGCCCCATTTGGCCACTCTGGTAACTGCCCCCTTGTTCTTAATTGCAGTGCAAAGGTACGATTTATTTTGAAACCTGCAAGCGTTTAGGCAGAAAAATTTACCATTTTTATTGCGGTAACCGCTGCCTCGTCCCCTTTATTGCCATATCTACCTCCCGCACGATCCTCGGATTGCTGCATGGTGTCGGTAGTTAACAGGCCGAAAATGAAAGGAATATCGTACATTAAATTCAATTCTGTAATGCCTTGCGTAACGCCGGAACAAACGTAATCAAAATGTGGCGTATCGCCTCTTACGACGCATCCCAGAACGATCACGGCGTCTAATTCTTTAGTCTCGGCCAATCTTTTGGCTCCAAAAGTCAGTTCAAAACTACCCGGAACTCGTTTAACTACGATGTTCTCCGGTTTCACCCCGTGCTTTTCAAGCGTGTTGCAAGCACCTTCCAATAACTTCTCGGTAATGTTCTTGTTCCATTCCGCAACTACGATGCCGATGTTCATCTCTGAAGCATCGGGTACGCTGTTGAAGTCGTACTCGGATAAATTCTGATAAGCTGTAGCCATACTTGTCTCTTTAAAAGAAGAGGATGCCTTGTTTGACCGAGACATCCTCTGTTATACTATATAATATACTGTTTATTTATTTTCCTGCCGAAGCACGGGTGATATACTTATCGATATCGGATGCCTCCATGGAAGTGTAATACTTGTCCTTGATAGTCGTGTAAGCCTTTACAGCCTTGTCATACTCTTTCAAGTTCTCGTAAGCGATACCGGCCTTCTTCAAGTAAATCGGGCTGATAACCTCGTTGTCGGCCTCCTTAGCGGCTTTCTCGAAATAGCTGATTCCTTCTTTCGTATTACCCATGTTCACGTAGCAATCACCGATCAAGCCTGTAACCGCCGGAGATACCATTTGGTCCTTTCCGCTGAAAGATTTCAATAAATCGAGCGCCTTCTGTGTATCGCCCATCTTGTAGTAACAGATACCTGCGTAAGCCTTCGCCAAGTTTCCGGCGTCCGTGCTTCCATATTGGTCGATGATAGCCTCGAAACCTTCATAGTCAGCTCCATTGCCGTTTAAAGCCAAGGCGAAAGAATCTCTGGCGAAGTATTGCTCGCCCTTGAACATGGCGGCGGCGGCTTTTTTCTCCTGAGGAACTAAATAACCATGCTTGATTCCCAAAACAGCTCCAACAACGAGTGCGACAGCTATTATACCGTAAATAATCTTCTTTGAATTGTTTTCAATGAATTGCTCCGATTTGGAGACAATCTCTTCTACTTCTAACTCCTTGTTGGTGTCCTTTTCTTTAGTAGCCATAATGTGTTATAGTTATTTATTAATTTTATCGCTGATTTTAAGCCATACCATATGGTTGGCGATTCAAAGCGCAAAAGTAGTTTTTTTTGCTGATATAATCTATACTTAGAAGTATATTTTTTAATTTTGTACGATTAATACGGTTTAGATGATACTAAAGAAGCTTTCTGTTCTCAATTACAAAAATATACTTCAGTCCGAGGTTATTTTCTCGCCCAAGATGAATTGCTTTTTCGGCAATAACGGGATGGGGAAGACGAATCTATTGGATGCCATTCATTATCTCTCATTTTGCAAGAGTCATGTCAATACGCCTGATAGCCAGATAATAAACAGTGATCAGGATCTTTGCGTGGTGCAGGGTAACTATGATTATGAGGGACGTGAGGAGGAGATTTTCTGTGCCATGCGGCGTAGGCAACGCAAACAGTTCAAACGGAATAAGAAGGAGTACGACAAGCTGTCCGAGCATATCGGCCTATTACCGTTGGTCATGGTTTCTCCGGCTGATGCCGACTTGATCCGGGGGGGAAGCGATGAGCGACGCCGTTTTCTGGACTTAATCATCTCGCAGCAGGACAAGCCTTATCTGCATGCGCTTATCCAATATAATAAAGCGTTGCTCCAACGGAATACGTTGCTGAAAGATCAGAGCATGGATGCCTCTCTTTATGAGGTATTGGAGATGCAGCTGGGTATGTACGGCCAAATCGTTTACGAGAAGCGGAAAAAACTGGTGGAGGATTTTACCCCGATCTTTAATGAGTACTACCAGACGATCTGCGGCTCTGCCGAGGAGGTAGGGCTACATTATATCTCGCAATTGGAGGAAACGGAGCTTGCCGGTAAATTGGCGATGAGCCGGGAACGGGATCGTATATTGGGCTATACCTCTTCCGGTATCCATAAGGATGAGCTGGAAATGACGTTGGGCGGGTACCTGATTCGCCGGGTTGGTTCGCAAGGACAGAATAAGACGTATCTGATCGCCTTGAAACTCGCTCAGTTCGCTTTCCTAAATAAACGGGGACAGACTACACCTATCTTGCTGTTGGATGATATTTTCGATAAGCTGGACGCTAGCCGTGTGGAGCAGATCATCAAACTGGTCAGCGAGAATGGCTTCGGGCAGATTTTTATTACGGATACGAACCGGAAGTATCTGGATGAGATCTTATTGGCTATGAATCATGACTATGCTCTCTTCCGTGTGGAACGTGGCGAGGTACAACCTATGGAGGAATAAGAATGCAGAGAAGAAATACACAGACATTGGGGGAAGTGCTTCGTGACTTTTTCGAGGATAATACCGAGTTGTACGAGAAAATGATGGAGATCCGGGTCCAACGTGCGTGGGGAGAAGTTTTAGGGCCTACGATCATGCAGTACACACGTAATATATATGTACGTGATAAGGTGCTTCATGTCTCATTGACTTCCTCTGTACTTCGTAGCGAGTTGACGCTTTGCCGGGAACGGTTGGTGAAAAGCTTGAATGATTACGCGGGTGCCTCGGTCATTACCAATATCGTTTTTCATTGAGTGTGGCTTTACCATTCGCAATATTACTTACTGGGTCAAGTAACATATACTGCCCAGCCCCGGTAAGTATATATGGCTTGACCCAGTAAGTATATATTCTGCGGAGAGATCAATAGATGGTGTCTTCTGTTATTACGTAATCCATTTTCTTGTCGAGTGGCTCTACCGGAACCTGTGGTATCATCTGGAACCCGAAGCATATGCCAACCTTGGGAGCGTTGAGCGTGGAAAGAAGGCGGTCGTAGAATCCCCTCCCTCGTCCCATGCGGTTCTTGTCTTTGTCAAAGGCGACTCCGGGCACGATAATCAAGTCTATCTCATTCTTTGGAACTTCTATGCCGTCCGCCTTAGGCTCTAATATTCCGAAAGGTCCGGGTTTTAGGGATTCCGGTCCTTCGTAAAGAAGCAATCTCAAATCATCACCGACGATCAAGGGCAACAGAAGCTTTTTCTTCTGGTACCATTTCTCGATAAAGCCGGCGGTCTGTACTTCTCCCGGTATGGCGTGATAAAGGGCGATGCAAGAAGCCGCTTGGAACAGTTCCGTCTGTTCCAAGCGGTCCATGATCTTATCCGATAGCTCGCACAAGGTAATCCTCGAATATTCTTTTTTTCGAGAGGCCATATCTTTTCGTAGGGCCTGCTTGGCTGTGTAAGTCTCCATTCGCTGATTGTTTTAATAGTTCCGCATTCGGCACAGATTTTCCCTCTTGCAAGATCTTGATCGCACGTAATAAGGTAACGTCATCTTTTAGGAAAATGGGGTAGAAGCCTGCCTCGTCGAAGAAATTCCTTACGATATACGCTTGTAATTGGTTCTCGATTAACTTGCCGGATATATTAATTAATGTAGGACGTCTCTTGATGCCCTTGGTAGCGGCGAAGTTCACGAAGTCGGAAAGGAGCGGTTGTTGCTGCAAGTAATTATATAATTCCTCCCAAGTCTTGAATGAGCCTAGTTTCTCCCGATGGCGGTCTGAGTACTCGAGCGCATACAGGTAAAGCACGCCGCTATTTACCACATTTGAGTAGTAAGAGGTAACGCCGCTCGTGTCACGAGGGATAAAGATATCCGGCATGATACCGCCCCCGCCGTATACGGTACGTCCGCCTACGGTCTGGTATTTCAAGGAATCATCCATCTTGATGCTATCGGCCGAGTCGAACTCGCCGTGCATATATCGGTTATAGATATCTTGGTCGTAAGCGTCCGTATTACCCATCTCATATTTCTTCTGGATGCAGCGACCGGACGGCGTGTAATAACGGGCGATGGTCAATCGCATCTCTGAACCGTCGCTCAATGACATTTGAGTTTGTACCAGACCCTTGCCATACGTTCTTCGTCCGATAATCGTACCACGGTCGTTATCTTGGATCGCTCCGGAGAATATCTCACTGGCGGAAGCCGAGATCTCATCGGTCAATACTACGATCGGGGCGTCTTTACAAGTTCCGGTTCCGTTCGCATATACGTCGGAACGAGGGAACGACTTACCTTCCGTGTAGACGATCAAGCGTCCTTCCGGCATAAACTCGTTAATCATATTAATAGCGGCATCCATATATCCGCCGGTATTACCCCGTAAGTCGATCACGAAAGAGGTACAGCCCGCTTGTTTCAGCTTGGCGATCGCCGTGATGAACTCATTATAAGTATTCCGGGCGAATTTGCTAACCTTGATGTAACCTATACCTTTAGCCGCCTCATAAGAAACATCGACCGAATTAACAGGGACATCTCCACGGGTTACGTCAAAATAGAGCAACTCGGGGGAGTTCCCTCGCTGTACGCCTAGTTTCACCGTACTGTTCTTTGCGCCCCGAAGTGTCTTCATAATCTCTCCTTGGTTCTTTTTCTTACCGGAGAAAATAGAATCATTGATCGAGATGATCCGGTCGAAGGGTAGTAAACCAGCTTTCTCTGCGGGACCACCGCTAATTACACTGATCACTAGGATCGTATCGGTTTGCATATTAAATGATACGCCAATACCACTGAAAGAACCTTCCAGCTCCTCATTCACCACGGAAGCGTCTTCGGCGGGGATATATACGGAGTGAGGGTCTAATTCACTGAATATTTTCGGGATCGTACTCTCTACCAACTTAGACATGCTAACCGTGTCAACATATTGCTCGTCGATAATGTCCAAGATGGCATTTATCTTGTTGCCGCTGGAGTAGGATCGTTTCTTTCCTTGACTGATAGATAAATAATGGTTCCCAATAAAGATACCTAAAGCGATACTAGCCGCGATGATAACCGGGAGCCATACGGTCAGTCTTTTGTTTTTATCCATAAAAACGTTTTATTTATTCGTTCAAATCTATATAATCTACTATGATACCGGCACGCTTCAATAATTCACAGCCGTCTGCTATTCGATAATTCTCGGAATAGACCACTCGCTTGATCCCGGATTGTATGATTAATTTCGCGCATTCAATGCAAGGGGAGGAGGTAACATAAATGGTCGCTCCTTTACTGCTGTTCGATGAGGCTGCCACTTTTGTGATGGCGTTAGCCTCCGCATGTAGAACATAAGGCTTGGTGACATTATTCTCGTCTTCGCAAACATTTTCAAAACCGGCGGGTGTTCCATTGTATCCGTCGGATATGATCATTTTATCTTTTACTAATAATGCGCCCACTTGGCGTCGTTTACAGTACGAATTCTCGGCCCAGATAGCGGCCATTCGCAGGTAACGTTTATCTAATTCGTGCTGTTTTTCTGTTTTCTCGCACATTTGTTTACTCTTTTGTCTTTTAATCCAGACACAAAGGTAGTGATTATTTAGATTTACCGGGCGATAAGCCCGGTAAATTATTACTTCTTAATACCATTACGGATTAATAAGGCGTCTATCGTAGGCTCTTGTCCACGGAAACGCTTGTATAACACGGCGGGATCTTCTGTACCACCTTTGGATAAGATATTGTCACGGAAAGATTTAGCGACCTCTTTGTTGAAGATTCCTTTCGATTTGAAAACGGAGAAAGCATCGGCATCTAATACCTCGGCCCATTTATATCCGTAATAGCCTGCCGCGTATCCTCCGGAGAAGATATGTCCGAAGCTTGTGCCCATCAAGGCTTCCGGTACTTCCGGCATGATTACGGTCGGAGCCCAAGCTTTTTTCTCGAATGCCGATACGTCACCGTCGAAAGGTTGCTCCAACGTATGCCATGCCATATCCAGCAAGCCAAAGCTTAATTGGCGGCAGCAAAGGTAGCCGGCGTTGAAGTTAGAGGCGTTTACCAAGCTTTGTATCATCTCTTGCGGGATTTTCTCTCCGGTCTGATAATGAACGGCGATCTGATCTAAGAACTCTTTTTCAGTCAACCAGTTCTCCATGATCTGGGAAGGTAATTCTACGAAATCACGATAAACGCTGGTTCCCGAAAGGCTGGAATAGGTTCCTTGCGCTAGCATGCCGTGCAAGGAGTGCCCGAACTCATGCAAGAGCGTGTTCACCTCGTCGAAACTTAACAAAGAGGGCTTCGTGTCTGTCGGACGGGTAAAGTTCATCACGATAACGATCTGAGGACGGCTATCTTTTCCGTCTTTATCTTTGTATTGAGCCTTGATATTGTTCATCCAAGCGCCGGATTGTTTTCCGTCACGAGGGAAGAAATCCGTATAAAGGATAGCAAGGAACTTACCATCGGCATCGTATACCTCATAAGCGTCTACTTCCGGATGATAAACCGGGATTTTCTTGTTTTCCTTAAAGGTGATACCGTAGAGCTGGGTAGCTAATCCGAATACGCCTTTCTTTACGTTGCTTAACTCGAAATAAGGGCGAGTCATCTCGTCGTTTACCTTGAAGCGGATATCCCGTAACTTCTCGGAATAATAACTCCAGTCCCAAGGCATAACGGTGATATTCTCTTTCTCTGTACCTAATGCGAATCCTTCTACTGCATTGTATTCGTTGATCGCTATCGGTTTATAAGCTTCGAGTAACTGATTCAATAATTTGTATACGTTCGCTGAGTTTTTAGCCATCGTGTGTTCCAGCGCATATTCGGCGTAATTCTTGAATCCCATCAACTGGGCGATCTCTAGGCGGATATTAACGATCTTTTTGATAATGTCCTTATTGTCGAACTCATCCCCTTTATTTCCTACGCTCATGTATTCACGATACATTTTTTCTCGCAAATCACGCTTGTCGGAATAACGCATAAATGGAATGTAACTCGGAGCCGAGAGATTGAATAACCATCCATTTTTATCTTTACTTTTGGCTAACATGGCCGCTGCGTCACGAGCACTTTCGGGTAAGCCGGATAGTTCGTTCTCGTCCGTTATTAGTGGAAGCAGCAGCTCTTCAAAGAGTGATGCAAAAGATGAAGTTGTTACACTGAAATGGATTCAGGTTGGTAACGGAATGCCGAAGGATTATGATGAGTGGCTTGCACAGATCAACCCATATCTGGAGGAGAAAATCGGCGTTAATGTAGACATGGAGATCGTTCCGTGGGGTGACTGGGATAACAGAAGAAGCGTTATCACAAACTCCGGCGAGTACTTCGATATCCTGTTCACCGACCAGAACCGTTACTCTTCTGAGGTGAACACCGGCGCACTGATGGACATTACAGATCTGCTCAAAGACAACGCTTCCGAGCTGTATGACATGATTCCGGAAGATTACTGGAAAGCAGTAGAAGTAAATGGAAAAATCTACGGCGTACCGACCTACAAAGACAGCTCCCTTTCCGAGTACTTTGTATGGGATCAGGATATTGCAGACAAATATAACATTGATGTAAATTCTGTAACAGATTTCAATACTCTGTACGATGCTCTGAAGACAGTAAAAGAGGGCGAAGGCGGATCTCCGTACTTCATGTCCAAAAATGGTGCAAACTTCCTGCTGAACCTGAACTACGATGATTTAAGCTCCGGACTTCCGGCAATCGGCGTTAAATACGGCGATGACAGCAAGACCGTTGTCAATCCGCTGGATGACGAAGAAATCCTTTCCAACCTGGATATCGTTCGTAAAATGTATCAGGAGGGCATCATCAACGGAGACGCTCCGACAGCAGATGATTCCAGCAAATACGCAATGTTCTTTGTTGCACAGGGATGGAGCGGCGCTGCAAAAACAACATGGGGTCCGAACAATGGTATCGCCAATTGTTCAGCAGTACAGTATGGCAACACAGTCGTTTCCAACACAACTGTACGTGGTTCCATCAATGGTATTTACTCCGGATGCAAGCACCCGGACAAAGCACTTCAGCTTCTGAACCTGGTAAATACGGATTCCAAAGTACGTGACTGGTTCTACTATGGAGCAGAAGGAAAAGACTTCGAGTACACCGATGACAATAAGGTACACCGCCTGACCACTGACTGGGGTATGGCCGGATATACCCAGGGTACTTTCTTCAACGTAACTCAGACAGACGATGTTGACTTCAACCAGTGGGATGAAGTAGAAGAGCTGAACGAGAAAGCAACTCCGTCTGAGATGCTTGGATTCAACCTGGATACCTCCAACATCGAAACAGAGCTTGCAAACTGCCGTGCCGTATATGAGAAATACTATTCTGAGTTATTCACCGGCGCACAGGATCCGAGAGAGCTTGTAAAAACAATCGATGCAGAGCTTGAGACCGCAGGCTGGGAGACCATCCGCGAAGAAGCTCAGAAACAGATTGACGCACAGAAATAAGTCTGATACATTAATTTTATAAGAACTACAACAGGGCATTTTCGATTGCGGAGATGCCCTGTTGTAGAATAACGGGAAATGAGAAAAATTGAGCGAAAGGATGAAAAAAGAATGAAAGAGACCTTACCAAAGTCCATTCAGGAGCTGATTTTAAGCCTGAGAGAAAAACTGAAAGACGAGCCGGAAATCGTTGATATGTTTGAACGATGCTACTCCAATACCCTCGACACAACCGTAAAGAAAATGGAGGACGGCAGCACCTACGTCATCACCGGAGATATCCCGGCCATGTGGCTGCGTGACTCGGTAGCACAGCTGCGCCCGTACCTTGTTCCGGCGCAGAACGCCCCGGAGCTGGCTGACCTGATCGCAGGCCTTATCCGCCGCCAGTTTATGTGCATCAACATCGATCCATACGCAAACGCATTCAACGAAGGACCGAACGGCAACTGCTGGGAGAAGGACGAGACCGATATGGGACCGTGGATCTGGGAGAGAAAGTATGAGATCGATTCTCTCTGCTATCCGCTGCAGTTCTCCTATCTGTTCTGGAAGAACACCGGAAGAACGGATCAGTTTGACGAGGTTTTCTGGGAAGGTGTTGACAAAATCCTGACTGTATTTGAGACTGAAATGAACCACGAGGAGAAATCCCCGTACAGCTTCATCCGTAAAAACTGCTCCTACACCGATACGCTTTCCCGCGATGGAAAAGGTGCGCAGGTAAAATCCGGCATCGGCCTGATCTGGTCCGGCTTCCGTCCAAGCGATGATTCCTGCCGTTACGGTTATCTGATTCCGTCCAACATGTTTGCGGTTGTCGTTCTGAATTATCTGAAGGAGATCGCAGATTTCGTCGGCGGAAAAGAGGAGATTGCGAAGAAAGCAGAAGAGATGGCAAAGACCGTAAAACAGGCCATTGAGACTTACGGTACCACCCATATCTGGGGACTTGGCGATGTTTATGCTTACGAGGTAGACGGCTTTGGCCAGTATAATCTGATGGACGATGCCAATGTACCGAGTCTTCTGGCTATGAGCTATCTCGGCTACGAGCCGGAAAGCCAGGAAGTGGCTGACAACACAAGAAAGCTGATCTTAAGCGAGGCAAACCCGTTCTATTATGCAGGAACGAAGCTTTCCGGTATCGGAAGCCCGCACACACCGGTTCGCTACGTATGGCACATCTCCAAAGCCATCGAGGGACTGACCGCACCGACAAAGGAGGAGAAACATCAGATGATCCACGAACTGATGGCAACCGACGGCGGTACAGGACTGATGCACGAGGGTGTTTTCGTAGATGATCCGACCGTTTACACCAGAGAGTGGTTCTCCTGGGCGAATGCGATGTTCTGCGAGCTGGTGATGCAGTATTGCGGGTATGAGATTAAGAAATAAACAAAAAGAAAAACGAAAAAGATAGAAAAGAGGAGATCGGAAGAGCACACGTCTGAACTCCAGTCACATGTCAGAATCTCGTATGCCGTCTTCTGCTTGAAAA
>ENA-UPWN01001303-UPWN01001303.1-human-gut-metagenome-genome-assembly--contig:-NODE-1303-length-10225-cov-49.726350_pt1 | contig 10225 bp, 10 predicted proteins | sample MGYA00250050_ERZ773377 | MGnify/ENA primary metagenome ERZ773377 (study PRJEB29103, sample SAMN06112008) | human gut metagenome | biome: human gut; feature: ankylosing spondylitis patient; material...
ACCATCTATTCCTTATTTTTATGAGTTACATTTTATGAAAAGGCTATTTTATATATTAGAATCTATATGATAATCCTACTTCTGCTCTATTACTATCTCCTTTATCTGTCCAGATAAATTTGTATCTAGCATCTACTCCTACTCCATTTTCATGCTCATAACCAAATCCTACATGAGTTGAAACTTTACTATCTGCTATCTCTTCTTCGTTTACTAATGCTATTTCATTTCCATATAATGTATATCTAGCATCATCAGAATCACTTATGCTTAGAAGAGATACCTCTACTCCTGTCTTAAGTGAAAGTTTTCCATTAGCTACAGAGAAATCTTTTACTAAATCTGCTCCTGCCATTCCTTCTAATACAGTTACATCTCTTGCATCTATTCTAAAATTCATGTCACTACTTTCTACTGCATCTTGGTTGATAAGAGTGTATCTAGCTCCTAACATTGGTTCTACTCTTAAAGTCTCAGTTATACTATATGGTTTCTTAGCTTTTAATGATAAAGTTATCGCATCAGCATTAGAACTTCCATCAGAAATCATACTATAATCTACATCTCCAACAGATGTAAAGCTATTAAATTTAGCATCTAAATCACTCTTAGTAAATCCAATATTTCCAAGTAATTCTATTCCACCTTCTGTTGTGTGTTTTACATAACCACCAACATATGTGTTATCTCCATCAAGTTTTCCACCACCATTAATATCTACTTTAGTATCGCCTTTACCAAATACTACTCCATAAGATGTAGTATCATTTACTCCATATTCTAACATACCTACAGTTCCTGTAATATCTCCATCATACCCTCTTGATGAACTACCACCATCAAATTCTGTATCAGAGCTTAGATATTTACCAAATGCTAACCATTCTCCAGCTCCAGCTTTTCTACCAAAACTTTCTACTGTATCCATATACATATCTGTTACATCTTTAGTTACTGCATATCCTGTTGTATAGAAAGCAGAAGCTTGGAAGTCAGTATTTTTAATCATATCTTGGAACTGTCCTCCATCTTGATAGTTTATAGCATTTCTTAGTGCATCATTTTCACTTAGATTTTTAATTACAGTATCATAGATAGCTGCATAATCCCCTAGTCCTAATTCATCTGCTTCTTTTACTCTAATATTAATATGTCCTACTGAATCTTCAGTTACTGTAGAAGCACTTGTATCAAAGATAACTGCTCCTTTAATTTCAGTATCTGCCCCTAGTTTATATTCAGTTTCAAAAGAGTAGCTTGGCTCTAAAGCATTAAAATTATCTCCTACTACAAATTTTATTCCTTCTCCTGCTGATACAGTAAAATCATTTACATCTTTACCTACTCCGTCCATACTAGTTTCTACACCTTTTCCAGCTCCAAGACTATTTACTTCTACGTGTAACTCTCCAGAAATATTTAAATTAACTTTATCTCCAGTAATCTCTGTTTTAGTATTGTCTATATGCCAGTGTCCACCAGTTAAATTTATTTCCTCTACATTATGAACTTTGTAGTTAAAAGTATTTTCTTCATTTTTTACATGAGTAGTTCCTTCATCTGAATGGCTTAAATTTAAAATATCATTAGTTCCATTACCTAAATCTATAACTCCATCATATGCATAGTTTTTAGCAATAGTTAGAGTATCATCATTATTTCCAAGAGTTATATCACCATGTATTCCAGTAATATCATTGATAGTTAAATTTATTTTTTCACTTGAAGAACTTCCATCTATTACAGGAGTTGTAGTTGTTGCTTCTCCTATCACTACATTATCCCCTAAAACTATTTTATTTACATTTTCACTATCTTCAACAGTAAAATCTAAAGTAAGTTTATCTGCTTCTAAAATTTTAAAACTAATATCAGTTTTATTATTAGTTATTCCATAATTAATAACTTCATCTGCAGTAGCATTTCTAAGAGTTACTTCACCATTTATACTTATAGATTGCTCTTTACTTTGAGAAGCTAGATAATTTATACCTCCCTCTCCTTCAACTTTTCCTACTATTTGGCTCTCTCCTATTTGTGTTAAAGTTCCTCCATCTAGTTTAACTGCTGTTACATCATCTCTATTTTCAATATCTGTTACAGCATTTATTGTACTATTAACCAATACTAAATCATTTGAAACATTTAATAAAGTTCCCTTTCCACCATCAGTAAAATATCCTGTTACAACACTATCATTTAATACTAATTCATCTGAACCGTTATAATTATACGCTACATCATCTCCAGTTATAACTGCTGTTAAAACATTTCCAGTTAAGTCTTGAGAAAAATCTATTGTATTATCTTTTGTATAATAAGTTTTATCATTATCTCCACTTATATTTCCAGTTGATGATAATTCTATTACACCATCATTTTTTCCACTAACAAGAGTGTAAGTACTATCTAAAACCACTCCTTTATTTGTACCAGTTCCTAAAGCTCCTTGATTAGCAGTAGTATAGATAACTATTCCATAGTTATCAACTTTACCATTAAATACTGCTCCTGTTGTATTTTTTACTACTCCATAATTGCTCGCTTCTCCTGAAGATATATTAATAGCTGTTCCACCATTATTATTTATTATTCCATAATTATAAACTTTTCCTCCTTTGTCTTTTCCTATATACTGACCAGAAGCATTAGTATTAACATTAATAATTCCATAATTGTATCCTATTCCTGACGTATTAGTAGTTGTATCTTTTGATATAAATTGCCCATATAAGCCAGATAATATTCCATAATTATATCCTGTTCCTATTATACTTTGAGCACTATTGTTATTTGTATTTATAATTACTCCATAATTATAACCTACTCCATTACTTCCTATATTTTGCCCATAATTTCCTTTATTATGTATTAATCCAAAATTATAACCTATTCCATTACTTCCTATGTTTTGTCCTGTATTTCCACTATTGGCTATTATTCCATAATTATAACCTACTCCATTACTTCCTATACTTTGTCCGCCATCTCCAGTAAAAGTAATCTCTCCCTTATTAACTATAGTGGCTCCCTCTAGTGATTTTTGAGATTTATTTAACTCTCCATCATTTACAAATATATTTCCCTCTCCAGAAATTTCAAAACCTGTATCTTGTTCTACTACTTCTCCGTTATTTTGTAAAGCTAGTCCTTCATTATACCCAACAATTTCATTTCCATCAGCATCTTTTCCTATTACTAGCTCAGTATTTCCATTAATATGTTTATCTAATAAATCTGCTGTATTATTAATATTAGTTAAAACTTTGTTAGAGATATTTGTTTGAGGAACAGTTACTAATACTATACCATCTAACTTTATCTCCCCTGCTTCTGATATTGAAACTCTATCTCCCGTTATTTCTTTTATTTTATTACTACCATCATATCCTTCTGTCCACTCTTTTGCTTTCTCCATACTCCAGTCAAGACTCCCTTCTATAGCTTCAGAAGCAAGCCCCACATTCCCCATAATAGCAAAAGCTGTTACAAAACCTAAAGTTATTCTAACTTTTCTTTTTAAATATCTTTTTAAACTCTTTTCTAATTCCCTTTTCATAATAAACTCCCTCCTTAAGATATAAAAAGTACTTCTTTTAGCAAAAACGAGTTTTTTTATCTATAAAAATTCTCTTAATTTTTATAAATAAAATGGAAAAACTATTGACTTTTATTAATAAAAAGGGTATCTTTAAATTAGAAGATACTTTGTTTTGTAAAATTAGTAGTGCGTTTTTTGCTAAAAGGCGTACTTAATAAAAAAAGGTAGTCAGTCCGTCAAAACTTTAACTACCTTTTCCATTGGCTATCCTAAGATATTTGGATAGCTTTTCTAATTATCTAACCCTTCTAAAAGTAATATCAAACTCTCTGTCAGTATCAAATATTTATTCCCAACCTTTTTAGCAAAAATCTCTTTAGAATTTATTTTCTCATATATTGTTGACACATACTTTGTTAAATATGCAGCTGCTTTTTTAGGGCTAGTCCATACCCCTAAATCTCTTACCATAGCTCTAGCTAATTTTTTATCTACCTTTGAGAGTCTAGATAGTTTATAGAAAATATACTCCTCATGATTCATTCCTACTGTTATTTTTCCTGTTTTTCTTCCACTTCTTTTATTTTTATTATCCATAGTTCTAAACCCCTCCTATTATTTTATCTCATCAACTTTTCTTCAATTCTTGTTATTCTTTCTTCTATTCTTCTAAGTCCTTCTACAAGATTTTTTCTATTTTCCTTCTCTATTCTTTCTAAAAGTTTTTTCTCCCTCTCCCAGATCTCCTTGTCTATCTTTCTATCTAGCAGAGAAAGTATAAATTTGTGATAACCTATAAATATTGCTAAAACTCCACTAATTATTTTTATATACTCCATATTTACCCCCATTCATTTGCTCTTTTTCCTATCCACATCATATACTTTATATAGCTATGCTTTTTCATTTTAAACCTCCTTTTTTTATTCACTCTGTTACTTTATTTTTCTATACCTCCTTTTCTACTTCTTCAAATACTGTTTGATAGATTCTGTCATCTAGCTTACTATCTGTTCTTTTTACTAGTTCCTCTAGTAATAGTATCACTATCCTTTCTATTACTCTTGTTGCAAACCATTTACAGATAAAATACTTTACAAATTTGATTACCATATCCAATACTTTTCCTATTCTCTCCCTCCTCTCCTTTTTGACTTTCTATTGACTTTATGCTATAATCTAATTACTTAATAGAGCTACATAAGTCAATCTTTGATTGACACTCTGTTGGGGACTTATAAATGGTATTATTAAGCTTAGAATATTAGCCCTAATTTTTATTGGGGCTTTTATTCTGCCCTTAAGCAAGGTAGAATACCATTTATAAGGAGGTACACTATATGTACATCACAATCAACATCAACTCTATTGAAGGTGGAACTTTCATTGTTCTACTTATCATTGTTTGGTGGTGGTATAAGAACAGATAGTGTTCCTCAAACCCTTCGGGGTCTTTTTATTTTTTGTGCTACCTTAACTCTATATGAGGATTATCCCAGCCCCAATTCCAATAATCAAGGAGTTCTTATAGAACGACTATGATTATTGAGACACAGAAGTTTATCTTCTGTGCTACCTTAATTCTATATGTGGGTTGTCCCAACCCCAGTCATATCCAAACCTCAATTTTAATCCCAACATCTTTCCAGCCTTTTTAAAGCTCTCTATTAAAATATACCATCTGCCATCTGTTAAACTATCATCACTCTCCCAGCCCACATAATACACATCTATTGCTTTTCCATCTTGATGTTTACTTCTATTTACTACCCCATCACATTTACTTTTTCCCTGCTTATAGTACTCTTTTTGTTTTTTCTCACTTCTTACCCCCTCATTTACAAAAAAATCCACTGGAGATATTGCCAAAGCATATCCTACCAACAGTACTAACCTACTATCTACTCCCTCTAATTTTTTCTTACTCCTTACACTTGCCTTATTCATATATCCTCCTACATAACAAAAGGGAGAAATTCCCTAAGTGAGTTTTGCTCTACACTTCAAGTAATTTCTCCCTACCTTACCTCATTAAATAACTCTTATAACTTCTAAACTCCTTCAGGATGCTCTGATATATAAGTTTCCAATGCCACTAATATCTCCTTGTTCTCTGCTATTGTTGCCAATGAGCTTTGATATCCCTTTAGTTCCTTTTCTGCTGCTGCTTGCCATTCCTCATATGTTTCATAAGGGCTTTCCTCCGCCATAGGTTCTGAGGCTTCTTTCAACTCTGCTATATGTTCTATCACTGCTGTCATATCAAATATATTTGACTCTATTGCCTTCTCCCTTTTTATGGAATTTTTTAGACTCTCAATCTCCTTTTGAACTGTTGTTACTACTGACATATTACATTCCTCCTTTAATTTTTTATTTTGGCTTTTTAGATTTATTAGGTAATCATGATTCCTACACATATGGTAGCATTTTTCTTTTCTCAATACCAGTATCTAAGACTTATTACAACTTACTACCACTTACTCTATTTATTCTTTTAAAAGCTCATAAAATCTTTGTTTATTAACTTTTCTACGACTTTTTCCTTCCACTTTTATAGGGTAACACATCTCAACTATTCTATCCCTTATTCTATTCTTTCCTTTTGCAGAAAATCTTCTAGCTATCTCACATCTATTCTCATCTTCATCAAATTCCAAATTAGTAGAGATAATTAAAGGTTTTCCACATCTATATCTACTATCTATGAGATTATATATTTTCTCTGCTCTCCAACTTGCATTTTTATCCTCAAGAGATTTTTCTACTCCAAAATCATCTATTATCAATAAATCACAATTTTCTACAATTTTTAGCAACTCCATCTCACCTTGTCCCCACTCTTTAGTGAGCTTGAGTAAATACAATCCCAGATTTATTACAAATACACTCTTTCCTCTATTCATAAGATAATTAGCTATACAGGCAGTAGCAAATGTTTTTCCTACTCCTACTCCTCCATAAAATATTATCCCTATATCCATTTTCTTTTCCATAAAACTTTTAGCATAACGAAGAGCTACTTTCATATATTTTTCGCTCATATCAGCTATTTCAAAGGTACTTTTTAAAAATTTACTATCTACTACAGAGATATCCCTATATTTTTTAACACGATTTTTTATAGATTCAGCTTGCTGTTTTCTTATCTCTTCTTCTCTTTCTCTCTCCTTCATCTTTTCCAAACAATCACAGGCTGGAATATACTCTATATGCTTTCTAATAAATTCTGGCAGATACTCAATCCCTTCACTCTCATTTTTTACATACTCTTTTCCGCAGTATTGACACTTCATACTCTCCCTCCTAATTTCTATCAAATAGTTCTTCACTACTAAATAATTCAGGAATATCATCTCTATTATCAGGATTACTATTTAAAAACTCTTCTAATTCCTCATCTCTTTTCTTCTCAGTTTCACTCTCTTTCTTTTCATACTTCTTTTCCCTCTCAAAATACACTCTACTATCCCTATTTTTAAAACTTCCATTGAGAGCTTTTTTCAAATTCTCCAGTTTAAAAATCGTATTAATACTCATATTATTTTTTACAAAATCTGATTCCCCCATTATCTCCAATGCTTTAAAAACTCCACTTGCTCCCAATTCTCCATAGGCTTTTAAAATTATATAGTTATCTGGTGGAAATTCAAAACTAGGTAATCCCACCTGATTATACTTTTCTAAAATCTCTCTTATTACAGGAAATTTTTCACTCTCTTTTTGTGAGTGTGTGTGTAATATATAATCTTCTTGTACTAATCTACTTGTATTAATCTTCTCCAGCTTTTTATTGGTACCCTCTATAATATCTTTTTGAGAGTCTCCTAAATTTTTTTGTGCTACTTCCTCTAATTTTTCTTTACACTCCTCTTTTTCCTCACTCTTCTCCTCTTCCAAAATTCTATCATCCTCACACTCTTTTACACTTTCACTAACAATTTTTTCTTGTATCGTCTCTATCTCTTTTTTTATCTCCTTTCTCTTTACAACATATATTCTTCTCTCCTGTCTCTTCTGTCCCTCTATCTCTCTTATCACATACTTTACCTTGAGGTACCCACACTTAATAAGATTATTTATCCAAATACTTATAGAGTTTTTATGTACTCCATATAACTTTGAAAAATATTGATTTGTTGCATAGCAATACCCTTTAATATTTATCAGAGCTGTTATCTCTGCATACAAAATTTTCTCTGAAGGTTTAAGCCTCTCATCATATCTCACACTTGCTGGTATCACTGCAAAATAACTTGGTCTTTCCATAATAATTAACCCCCCTATAATTTTTTTATTACTGTATATATACATTATCATTTTTATTTCTACAATTCCACTAGCTAAAACTTACTACTGCTCACTACTACTCACTTCCAATTTTTACAAAAAATAAAAAAGAGTAGCCTTTCAAATCTATTTTTGAAATCTACTCTCTTTTAATTTATAAGATTTTTTTTAGACTATTCTTCTCTATTACATCTAATTTTATAGAAATATTCCCATATATATTGGCAAATGAATAACTCCATCTTTTACCATTAAATCTTTTTGGTATAGAATATATGAGTTATTTATTCTTTCACTATATTTCTTTCTAAATTTATCAAGAGAAGAGTGTTGTCTGTAAGTAGAGGATTTGACCTCTATCACTGCTAGTTTTTTTATATTTTTCTTATCTTTTATAAGAAAATCCAGCTCCATATTATTTTCTTTATTTTCTTTATCATACCTTGAATAAAAAAATAGTTTATGCCCATTTGTTCTTAATATTTGAGCTACAATATTCTCCATAATCATTCCTTCATTTATATTCAATTTATTAAAGAGAATCGCTTTATAAATCTCATTATCAGTATAACTTCCATCCATAAAAGTTTGAGTAACAAGAAGTCCTGTATCCATTAAGTAACATTTCCTAGTTGAATAATCACTATTCAGATTAAGTCCTACATTTGGATCAGTTGAATTATAGCAAGGATTAACAATCATAGCATCATTTAACCACAGGAAAGAATCCTCATACTCTCTATATCTAGCCTCTTTTGATATAGAACTCAACTTATATTTCTTTTCTTTTTTAGATAGCTGACTTGGAATCTCATCAAAAATAGATATTACTTTATTCTCATATCCTTTAGCAAATTTACTAATATCATTTCTATATAAAGTTAAAATATCTCTTTTTATCTCGTCAACATTAGCAAAATCTTTTGTAGCAATATATTCATTTACAGCTTGCGGCATTCCACCAACTAAAATATACTGTCTAAAATCATTCATTACTTTTCTATGTAGTGCTTGCCCTAGCGGCTTTTTCTCATCAAAACACATCTTTAAAAATGGAATTGTTGTAGTATCTCCTAATGCCCATAAAAACTCTTCAAAATCAAGTGGATACATTTGAATATGTTTCTCTTCTGATGGAAGTATTATATTTTCTGTATTTCTTTTAAGTGACAATAAAGATCCTGTTTCTATATAATCATATCTACCATCTTTCACTAAATATTTTATCAATTGCCTTGCTTTAGGAAACTGTTGAACTTCATCAAATACAATTAAACTTTCTCTTCTAAAAAGTTGTACTCCATAAAAAGCTGACAATTTTATAAAAAATAGATCTAAATTACTACTTTCATTTTCAAATAAATCAACTATTTCTCTTGAAATATTTCCAAAATCAATAATTAGATAGCTCTTATACTCATTTTTTCCAAACTCTTCACAAAGATAGCTCTTTCCTATTCTTCTTGCCCCATCTATTAGTAATGCTGACTTTCCTTGAGATTTTTCTTTCCATTCAAGTAGAGAATTATATAATTTTCTCTTAAGCATGTTATCACCTCAAAATATAACAATCACGTTTTCTTATATTTTATTATATCATTTTTTCACGTTTTCTTATATATTTTTCCAAATTTTTTTCACGTTTTCTTATTTATATAACTGATTAACTAATAAAAAAGAGTAGAAAATATTGTAAATTCTTAAGTTACAATAACTCTCCACTCTTTATCTTTAAGTATTTTTATATTAACTTTCTATTATTTTATACTTTTCCAAACTTCTTTTAAATTAAGAAAATTTTATTGTATAATATCAATAATAAAATTAATCTAGGAGATATTTATGGAAAAAATAAAATTAAGTTGTGAAATGGATTTTACTCTAAAATTGATAGGTGGAAAATATAAACTTTTAATACTATATTTTTTATTAGAAGATGAGAAGAAAAGATTTAATGAACTTTTATCTGCTATAGGTAGCATTTCTAAAAAAACTCTTACTAATCAGTTAAGAGAGTTAGAAAATGATGGTTTAATTCAAAGAAAAATATATCCAGAAGTGCCACCTAAAGTAGAATACTCTCTTACAGAAAAAGGAAAATCTCTATCTGATATTTTAAACCTTTTATGTGAGTGGGGAGAAAAGAATTTAGATAGAGATATTTATGAAATTACTAATCCTCAATGTAAATAAAAAAACAACTCTTTTGAGTTGTTATTTACATATGGAGGCGACGACCAGATTTGAACTGGTGAATGGAGATTTTGCAGACCTCTGCCTTACCGCTTGGCGACGTCGCCATATTTAGTTGTTAGTCAGTGGTGCCCAAAGGCGGAATCGAACCACCGACACGGGGATTTTCAGTCCCCTGCTCTACCGACTGAGCTATCTGGG
>ENA-UPWN01001313-UPWN01001313.1-human-gut-metagenome-genome-assembly--contig:-NODE-1313-length-10168-cov-9.068873_pt1 | contig 10168 bp, 4 predicted proteins | sample MGYA00250050_ERZ773377 | MGnify/ENA primary metagenome ERZ773377 (study PRJEB29103, sample SAMN06112008) | human gut metagenome | biome: human gut; feature: ankylosing spondylitis patient; material...
CCATCAGAACGTATGGAAGAGTGTTCATGATAATACCAGTTGTTGGTACGTTGTTGAATTTGTTGGTTACGTCAACTGTGTTCTTTGTCTGTCCAAGTTTATAACCAGTATGAGCAGTGTCATCCCATACTTTAATCTCTTCATTAAATTTTGTTGCAACAACAGCTGCTTTGTTTTCATTATTAATTACAACAGCAGCACTTCCTTTGTAGTTTGCTTTTGCAGCCTCAGTTACGATGATTTTAGTTCCTACTGGAACACCTGTAAATTTCTTAGTCTCGTTATGCTTCAAAATTAATGTAGCATTTCCGTCATCACCTATTGTAATCTCAGTTCCATTAACTTTTACACCACCAAGTGTGGTTTTATTTGTTCCTGCTGGGAATGCAAAATTTACAGTAAAATTAAATTCGTCAGAAGTAGAAGCTGCAAAGCTTGTATCTGAGCTTTCGTTTCCTATAACATTTTTAGAAATCTTCAATGAACCATTTTCAGTATAGTTAGGATCCGGTGTTGGATTTGATGGAGTTGTGCCTGTACCAGCTTCCTGGACATAAGTGTTTTCGAATTTAAATCCGTTATTAACTCCATCACTAATATCTACTTTTCCAGTGGTTGAATCAGCTGCACCCTGATCATTTTTAGTCTTGCTAACAATGATATTGGAAATCTCATAACCACCAGCTGCTGTATTAGAAACATATACATCCATAATATACTCAGCTTTGGACATAAGCATTTTTTCTTCCGTACCCTTGTCGTCAAGCCCCAATGAGTTTCCTGTTTCTGTTACTTTGTAACTATACTTACCAGCTTCCTTATATGTAGGAAATGTTACAGCCCATCTCTTAGTTATAGTACCTGTTCCATCATTTGTTGTAAACTTAGCATCATTAATTGTAACATCTGCTTTAGTCTCTACTAAGTTATCAACACCTGCTCCGTTTTTCTGCTGTTCTGCTTTAAATGTAAAGTTAACATCCTTTGCTACTTCAGTGTTAAAAACCTTTGTAATATACGCTTCCTTTGTCGTTGTGCCTGCCCCTTCTGCAAATACCGGCATTGCCAGTCCCATTGTCATAGCACCTGCTGCGACAATAGCGAGCATTTTCTTAGTAAATTTTTTCATGCTCATTGTAGTTCCTCCCTTGTGAATTCTTTTGTTTTTTATTCGATTAACGGATCCGGTAATTAAATTCCCCTGCTCCGAATAATCGCGATGACTTTTCCTTTGACATCTTTTATATCAATACAGCCATAGATTCGGCTGTCCGATGCCTGTGGTCTGTTATCTCCAAGTATAAATACCTGACCGCTCCCAACTGTGACCGGAAAATCCACTCCATCTTTGAATTGGGTGGTATCAAAGTAAATGTCCTGAGATATCTGTTCTGCACCATTTATCTTCAGTCCGTTTTTTGTAATGTCAACGGTGTCTCCTGCTACCGCCACAACACGTCCGGTCGTGGTTCTGCCATCAGCTTCAAACACTGCAACGTCACCGGAAATAAACCTTTTATCCAATCGGTAATACATGACCAGATCACCGTCTTTGATTGCCGGTTTCATGGAGACATCATTTATTCTTACAATTCCATAGAGAAATGTAAAAATAAGAAATACTGCTAAGATAATAAATGCAATCTTCAATAACAACTGAACAATATCCTGTGCTACAGATGTTTCCTGTACTATATTGTTGTTTTCATTTGACCGTTCAGTTTCGTTCTTCATCCTATCCTTCCATAAAAATGGATGCCCATAACCCTTCTAGGGGATTTATTTGTTTTATGTCAACTCAGACATCCACGGTATTAGTTTGTACCCTTTATTATAGTGGTTTATTTTTTTATTCCAATGCAACAAACATGTAAAATGTCTGATGTATTTTTGCAAGTTTTGTTCCATAGCAGTGTTTATCTTATTTTCCGTCTTCTTCTGAAAAACAGAATCATGATAATACTTATGGCAAATAGTAACCATACATGCCTGCTTGTTTCCAGACGAACCCCTGTTTCCGGTATTAATTGTGTGTTTTCGTTTGTGATTTTTAACTCAATCACGTCTCCTCGTGCAGCCTCAATCCGCTGCTTCATGACAGCTGTATTTCCATTCGATGTTGCCTGCACTGGATTTGAATACTTATCATTCTCTTCTTTTTTAGAAATCGAAACAGCGTATTTTGATGTATCAACAGTTTCTGTTATTATGATATCCGAAGATATATCTACATTTTTTAATGTAACTTTATCTCCATGTTTCAAAGAAGTTCTAATTGTCTTGCTACGCAGCTTTTGACCATCTTCCCAATAGAGAATTTCCATATCAAATGGCTTCTTGCGGTTTCCAAGTGGACCAGTGACTTCCTTTGTAATCTCAACCGTCACCCCGCCTTTTTGCGGATGATTAACGATATGTCTGTCCGAAACAGCTCTCCAGGTATTTGTCATCGATGATTTCTCATATAGGAATAAAATATCGGATTCTACATCGACCATATATAAATTAAAGTTATCCTGATACTGTGTTTTGGTTTTATCTGCTTTGTCCTTTTTGTTTGGAGTAACAGATTCTACCATCCAGTATCGTCCGTTCTCAAAGTCCTCCGGTAATTGAAGCATTCCATTTTCATCTGTTTCTAAGGAACGATACGTCGTACACGTTTTTCCATCCTTTTTCAGAACGATATCGTCCTTGCTCTGTGTATTGTCATAATCTACTGTATATCCTGTATCATCCGCATATTCTTTCGTAACATCATCATACGGTACTTTGTAGAACAGAAAACCTGCACCAGCAAGTCGGTTTCTTGGAAGATCATCCGTCTTTAAGAAACTTCGTTCAGCAAGATTGAAATGCAGATTCTGCACTTCCAGTTCCATCTTGGAAACATCCTTGAACTCATTCTCATCCTTCGGGAATAATTGTTGCCCATTTGAATCGAAATACTGAATCTCTGGATAAATAACTTCATAATATAGGAAACCATCCCCGTATTCCGAAGAATAATGTGTCTTTCCTATCTCGATTTCTTCCACCTTATATTCCACCGGAATTCTGTCCTGGAATAGTGGAACATTGTCGACTGTGTGTTCCCATCCGTTCTCTTCATTCAGCAAGAATTCCTGTCCTGTAGAAATTCCATTCTGATACAATCTGATTTTCACCTGTTTTTCCGTCAGTGCATCATTTGGATTTTCCCATGTCTTTTTGATATGCAGAGTGCCTGTTTTAGCAAAATTTCGGATATTAAGACTGGTATCTCCCCGCTGAAGCAGAACAGATTTTCCGTCTATCTTACCATCAACTGGTGCCTTAACAGCCTCCTGATTTTCGTTAGCCTTCCTATCCACCAGTTTTGCATCAGTGATTTTGAATGCTCCATTGGCAATCTCAACTGTGATCTGTATATCTCCTGTGTCTACATATCCCGTCGGTAAGTTTGTCTCTCGCAACAAATACGTCTCAGTTGCTGTTCGATTCTGTTTGTTCTCATCTTGTAACGGAATATGAAGTTGTGCGATTCCGTATTTATCAGTTGTTACCGCTTCCTCCTCAACACCGTTCTTACTGACAGCAAAATTGATCTTCTCCATTCCCTGTCCGGTAGACTCATCAAATTTGTTCAGTGTGAGTATTCCCTCTTTCTGATAACGGTTCTCCAATTCAATAGTAAGAGTTTCACCACCGCGTCCAATTCCACGTCCTGTGAATTTAATTCCACTTTCTGGATATGCTTCCCATGAATTTACATTATCTCTTTCTTCATGAGAATTGCGAACATTGTACCAACCTGAAAATTTCACATTCGAATCTTTTGGCTTATAGTTGTACTCTTTTAATGTGTATTTCCAGAATGAGTCCGCCTTAACGATCCACGTACAGCTTGTATGTGTTTCATCTGTCCATGTACCTACAACTTCTATTGGAGCATCCTCCGCTTGCGGAGCTTCTGCATCCGGTTTCTGGCTATCTTCTGAAGGAAGCACAAGTTTCATATGCTCATGAAATGCAGGTGGCTGCGGTTTTCCATCTAAAAGCTTTTCATCCATATCTACCTGGATATAATAATCTTTCTTGACTTCCTCTATTGCTTCCGGCATTCCGACAAAATCTTTCTTTACTGTCAGGTAACCATTTTTTGCTACAATACGTCCGTCAATATGCCACCCATCGGACATTTCACTTTTGAAAGAATACCAATAAATGGTGAAGAATTCGGTATCTAATTTCGATGGCGGAATCTCCCTGTCTCCGATACGAATCATACGTCCGCTTTCACGAATTGTCTGGAATACCTCTTCATCGGAAGGAATTCTATCTATCTTGTAGATATAGTCTCCATTTCCAATATATCCCTCATCTGGTTTAGTTCCCTGCAAAAGTTCTTGCACTCTCTTATTTCCATCCGCATACTGTTCCCACGTAGATGGATTCTTATTTCCAAGAACTGGAACATCATGCAATATACTTGCCTTCACATTACAGTTTGCCACGGCAACCGCACTTGTATAATCGTCTACATTCGTGGTTGGTAATGCTACCGAACCATCTTCCGGCATCGCTGACTTACAGATATAAAACTGTACCTGTTTTCGATTTTGGTTACTCACCTTACGCCACGCTGCATAGAGGGTGATTGGCTGTCTTGCATTATTATTTATAAGATCAGAAATAGAATCCCCTGCACCGCATTCCTGCCACTTTCCGTCTTTGTTTCTGTAATCCCAATGATCGAATTCATACTGTTCCAACTCTTTGCTGTCATTATCTTCATGATCATAAACCAGAGGATATGGTGACTTAACGTTATGTTTTCCAGCTTCTATTTCATTCTCATAATCATCTGTATGTCTTGTCTTATTCTCAACCTGAGGGGTCAACTTAGCTTCCTTAGGAAGTTTCTTCATATAACGAGTTGTATTATAGATAACCCTGACTGCCCCAGACTCCAGCGGTTTGTCTGCGATCACCTCATAAGATGAGTTAACATTCGGAATTTCAAATTTTACCTTATCATCTCCGGACGGTTCCGGAAGAACCTCATTTTCGTCCCTGTCATTAGATGTACAACTCCAGACAATCTCCTTGCCATAATACTCACCTTCTAAACTTGCCCTCTTTGGTACTTCCACAGTATATGCTTCCCCATGGCCTACATACTGTCTCTTAATCGCCTCTCTTTTGGTCAGGTTCAGTGGATCCAACACTTCAATCAGATGAAAACTTCCCTCTACACTGAAATGTCTTCCTGCCAGCCCAACCTGAGAAGAAAGTCCTGTCAAACGATCAAAATAATTTTCGATTCTGTCTGGATTCAGTGGGTTTGGCTGTGAGAAATAATAGACAGATACATCTTTCCCGTTTTTCAGGACAGGAATATACCATGTACCATCGTTGTCCTTATAAGGGTGCTGTACAAACACACGGCTGTCTGTCGCATAACCAAACAGAATCTTCTCTTTCTGATCTGCGCCGGGCTCCAGCTTGCTCGGAGTGAAACCAAACTCACTGTAAATTTTAGAAATCGTATCATCTGGTGTAGCTCGCAAATAATAACGACTGGCTCGGCCACTGTTTGCTTTGATTATGTAATGCTGCTCAGCATTGAGGTTCTTTATCAGCTTATAATGTCCATCGATAAATACATAAAAACTGATATTTGCTTCTTTTGTTGCTGCCGGTTTTTCTGTATTATCAGGAACAATCACATATGGACGTACTGCATCATCTGGCTTAATAGTAAAGCTCATGGTATGCTTTGCTTCATTTTTACTCCATGTAACTTCTGAAAGAGTACCATCTTCCTTTCTGCATTCCCAGTTTATATCCTGCGTTTGTTCTTCTACACGCGGCTTTGTACTAACTGTTCTTGTAAGTGTTGACTTTCTTGCAACAAAATCAATTGCCGGAAGATCACGCAAAGCTGTTTGGCTGTAAACCTGTCCATCTTCATCCTGTACTGTCACACTGTAAAAACCGTTATATCTATTATCGTCGTGTTCGAATAAGGTCTTTGCACTCATGGTATCAATTTTTTCTCCATTTGGCAGGTAATACACATCCATCGGCTCTCCGGACTTTCCTATATAAATACATTCATGACCTTCTATCGTGTATTTCCCTGCATTATGGATTGTATCGTAATCTCTCTTGGAATAATAAAAACGCTCTTTTGCTCCATTTTGAATAGAACCATCGTAATGAAATTTTTCAAAATGCTTTTTTAACTCATCATTAGAAATATAATAGTAAACTGTTCCCGGCTTTGTTGTAGTATCTTTTATAACAGGAATTTCTTCGTTTAGAACATTATATCTCTCATTATTTACAAAAGTATAGAATTTAATGTTCAAGGTTGCTGGTGCAAAAGTGTTGCATGCAACCGTATATGGTTGCTCTATCTTTCCAATAGAAAAGGTTAGTTTATCGCCCTGTTTCACCGGAGAAATTGTTTTATTTTCATCCTCACTGGCACAAAGCCAGTCGCTTTCCTCCGTATCTCCAGGATCAACGGAAATTGTGACCGCAGAATCTTTCTTATAGTAACTCACAGTTCGATTTCCATCCGGATTGATCACTGTAACCGAATAGAAACTGTTCTTATTCTGCTTAATCTGGTCTGAATTATTATCCGGAATTTTTTCGCCATCAGATGCTCCTTTTGGCATATAATAAACGTCTGTTGGTACAGTTGCTTCCTGCTTGTCCAGGTTATAAGATACATATTGCTGTCCTTTATAAGTTACCACTGTCGCCTGTGCTAATGTCTTCTCACCACGGACTGTATATGGAAAATAATTTCCGGACTGTGTTTCCTCTGCATTCAAGCCGAACTCTCTATAAATCTCAGCAAGATCACTGACAGATAAATAGCATCTGCCCTGACGGTTCCATTTATACACCTTTTTCAGAGAATCAGCCGGCAGCTTTCGAACCTCATTGTCTGCATATATATAAAACTGAATGTCAAAGGCTGTCTGATCCGCTCTCTGGATCACATAAGACTGTGTGATCTTTCCGATTGTGAACCTCGTCTGGTTCCCTGATTCCCGTATACCATCTATCACCTTATCATCTGTTCCCATACAGGTCCATTCGATCTGGTCTGTCTGGTCCGACAATTGGGGATTAAAATCAGCCACAGCTTCTTCCACTACAGTTCCTGTTAATGCATAACGAATCCGATCCTGCCCTTCTCCCTTTACCTCTACGGAATAAAACGAGTTGTCCTTTTTTACAGAATCTTTTAAATTTAATGCAACGCCTTTTCCATTTGGAAGGTAGTAAACATCTACCGCTTCCCCTTGTTTATTCTGTCCATAATTGTAAGAAACATATGTCTTTCCGGATTCTGTGTCTGTATAAACTTTTCCGTATTCTATCCCGCTTTTTCCCCGGTATGCAGACACAAACTTCTCATCTGCAACAGGATTCTGCCCATCACTTCCTTTTACAAATCCAAATTCTTCATATATCAGGAGCAGGTCCTCAATGGAAACACCATAGTAGGTAGTTCTTCCGTCTTTCCATGTTGCAATGCCGGTAATGTCATTATGCTGAAGCTTTACCTTGTTTCCATCAATAATGACATAGAAATCAATATCAAATCCTTCGGAAATCTCCTGAAGTTTCGGTGATTCCTCTTGTGCAATCTGCTCCTCGAAGGCTTTTTCTTCTTCTGAAAGCTCTCCCTGGGATGGAGTAATTTCTTCCTCCGGAATCTCTTCTAATGGCGGGGTGATTTTCTCTCCAGGAGTCTCTTCTGATGGCGAAGTATTTTCTTCTTTCGACGTCTCTTCCGACAATGATGTACTTTCCTCCGGAATAAAATCTTCTGTGCGCATTTCACCCTCTTGAGTACTATTTATATTTGGAATATTCTCTTCTTCCACTGAAACTGCCAAAACTGTCGTTCCTGCGCTATTCATGCACAAAACCAATAAAAGTGTCCAGGCTATCCATCTTAGCCATCTCTTTTTCCTCTTCACACAAATTCCTCCTAAAAACATATTTTCCTTTTCTCAACTATCTGCCTTTTTTATCCATTCCTTCTGCATTGCCGCTGCTATAAAGCACTGCAATAGTTTTTTTGAAAATACACCACATTCACCGTTGGCAATCATTCTTATGGCTTCTTCATGCTTTAATTTTCTTTTATAGGGGCGTACACTGACCAATGCATCATAAGCATCCACAAGGCCTACTACCTGAGCACAAAGTGGTATTTCATCACCTTTTAGTCCATCCGGGTAACCAGAGCCATCATATCTTTCATGGTGATATCTGCATATTTCATAGCTATACTTATTAAGTTTTTCTGTCGTAGCTCCTCGTGGAAACCGCAATGTCATCTCTGCCCCTGTAAGAGGATGCTGCTTTACAATTCCCATCTCATCAGCTGTTAATTTACCGTTTTTGTTCAATATCTCTATCGGCACACGGATTTTTCCAATATCATGAATTGGAGACAGATGAGAGACATTTTCTATTTCTTCCTCTGTAATCCCATACTCCGGATAGTTTTTCTGTAGTTGAAGATACACTTGTTTTGTATAAAAACAGATATCATCCTGATGTTCTGTTTCTATAAGATTATTGTGATTCAACACTGCAGCCAGAAGCGAAACCATTTTCCAATACTGTTTTGTCTCATCCTGTGCTTTTTGTCTTAATTCCCGTTCCATATTTACAATTGTGTTAGGAATAACTTTTGCATTATGGAATGTAATAACAGCAGTTTTCTCATTTTCATCCACAAATCTTTTTACTTCCATCCAAACATAAGTCTCTGAGTTTTTCTCGCTTCTTCTTTGATAAACGATATCTTCTTCTGAACAGCCCTTTTTCAAATGCTCTGTCAACGAATCGCTTTTCAAAAATTCCTGAAGTTTTTCACAATCTTTTTCACATACATATTTTTCACAATATACTTTCAGAAAATCATCATATGTTCCTGCATTTTTTACATCATCATAAATCCCCCTGTTATGAGAATAGATACATTCATAACTGTTTTCCGCTAAATTAACTTTCAGAATGATATAAAATCGCCCAAAATATTCATCTTTCCCAGGTCTGATAATATCAGAGATTTTCACATTTTCTAATCGGTTATTGTAAGTGTTCTGTAAGTCCAATAAGACTTGATGTACTTTACAGCAATCCGTATAGTTTCTGGAGCAAAATCCATCCTTTTCAAGACAGCGACTGATTGCCATTGTTGATTCCATACATGATATGACATCAAATAAAGAAATTTTTTCTGGATTTTTGGCAAGGGCATATCCTCCACTGATACCTTCAGAAGCTGAAATAATCTTCTCTTTTTTTAACTGCTTTGTGATTTTTGGAATATAGCTCTCCGGAATCTTTAATTCAGAAGCTAATTTTGCCGTTGTAACCCTGTGCTTTTTTATTGCCAAATAACAGACAATCCTGATTGCATAATCCGTTGTATTAGTAAGCTGCATAGGTGCTCACCTCTCTCTCTTTTCTTTATGCTGACCAGATGATACTCCTGGTACATCATCGTTAGTTTCTGAGTATCATCCATTTTAATTGCAATCACACCATCCGTACTATAGTAAATGGTGCCATTATATTTTCCGATGTATACACAGTTCTTTCCATCTACTTTTGCACTCTTAAACTCGAAATGTCGGCCTTCTATAGATAGCTCTTTATGATCCGCAATTGCTCCAAATTGAATGACAGAAGGTGCTCCTGTAATTGGATTTCCATTGACATCTACATACTCTACTCTATTTGTTGAGGCTTCTTCTCCATTCTCGGCAACCGCCAGTAATTCTTCCTCCAGACTCTGTACAGACATTTGTTCCGGTGCATTCAGATCTGTTATCTGGTCTGCGGAATCCTCTGTTTCAGACTGTTCTCCTATATCAATCGTTTCTTCTGTCTCAGACTGCTGCTCACTTACTGGCTTCATTTCCCTATCTGTGTCTGATGCTTCAACTACTACATTTAAGGATAAAAAACATATAGAAAGAATCAAAATCCAAGAACATAAAATTTTTAAGTATTTTTTCCATATATTATGCCTCATCTTGTGATTCTCCCTTATTTCTTTTCTGCTTTTTATGGATTAAAACGCTTAGACAAATCAGTGAACCAAACAGCAATAAGAAATATCCCATAACAGGACTGT
>ENA-UPWN01001321-UPWN01001321.1-human-gut-metagenome-genome-assembly--contig:-NODE-1321-length-10141-cov-17.638911_pt1 | contig 10141 bp, 19 predicted proteins | sample MGYA00250050_ERZ773377 | MGnify/ENA primary metagenome ERZ773377 (study PRJEB29103, sample SAMN06112008) | human gut metagenome | biome: human gut; feature: ankylosing spondylitis patient; material...
GAAAAGTTGAAGATGGAAAATTTCCATTAACAAGTGCTGAAGTTGGAAAAGTATATGAGGCTGTAAATGGTAAGAAGTATAAATGTATAAAAGCTTATAGTGGTTCATCATTGAGCACACCTAATGCCAATTTCATAGAAATGTCATTGAATAATCATGCTGACAGATTGGATAATTTGAGTAATGTTACAATGAAAGAAATTTCATTTTCTAGCGGACTATTATCAGTTTCAAATAAGCGTTCAGAGGTAACAATTAATACAAATTTTAAAAAAGTATTGTCAGTTTATGTTAGTCGTTTATTAAGTAGCGTTGAAGAAGGAGATGCTATGACTGAATATGCTAATATTAAAACAATTACAGGCTCTAATATAATTATGGAATTTGAATACGTTGGTTCTAGAGGATCTGTTGGAATTGAGGGTAGATTAATTGTTATGGGTATAATTTAGTTAAACATATTATTTTCGACAACTATTGGATAAACTCTAGAATTGATTTATATTCCAAAAGCTACCCAAGTTATAGGATCATTTCCTGAGAATTGTTGCCAAACTGCTTCAAAGCTTGTTTTTGAAATACTTCCATGACTAATTCTAACAGTAGTAGGGTCATTTCCATAAGCTGTAATCAAAACATTAAAAATAATATTAAATTGTTCTTTAAAAAATATTTTTATTTTTTCATTATTATTATTTTCAGAAACACCAAATATTATTTTTAAATTAGAAAGTTGTATTATTTTTTGAGTTCCTATTTGTTCTTTTATTTCAAATAAATTATCCACTAAGTAAACTGGATAATCTGAGTAATAATTATTTCTTAACTCAAAAAAATATATTAAAAACTGAAACCATTAAGCTTCCTAAAAATGAAGAGGTTGATATTCCAAACGCACAAAGCTTGGGAGTATATTTTATTTCATTAGCATTTGGTGGTGCCTCAGAAAATAGTTATTTTGGAATGTTTAATATTGCAGCTATTGGCGAGCAAGAAAACAATTGGAAAAAATGCCACACTTTTGGTTATTTATCTAAAACAAATTTGTATGACATTGAGTATAATCCTCAACTAAAAAAACTAAGAAATATAGCCCAATTTGCATCTTCTGGGGACTACTCTATTGTTAGAATTGGATAATTTAAGTGGATTTTCAATAACTTTAAAAGGAAATAGTGAAAGCAAGGAATTACCTAATGGCTTATACTGGGTAAGTTATTACCATGAAGGATTACTAGAACAAAATTATCTATCTGTAGTTGCATTTACACCTTATAAAAATGAACAAAATAATAAATGGCTAAAATGTGAAAAAATTATAAGTCAAATAAATGCTGAAATTATAACACTTGAATATAATACTTATTTGAGAAAGATGAGAAATCCTTCTCCTCATGAAAGAAGAATAAAACTTACACCAATTAATTTATAAAAGTAATTAAGTATTTTCTACTATTTCATAACCTTGGTAGGAATGCAAATAAAATTCATAATTAGTCACTAAATCACAATAAAAACTAATAGAGTAATATCTTGTAAATAAAGGCTTTGCTATCCAATAATTAGGACTATCATTATTATTATTTGGGAAACCTTGCCAATAAAAGTTACTAATATTTATTTTAAGGTTAGTTCCACTTCTGCTAAAAAAATGTATAATTGAGCCTACTTTTACATTTTTAAGAATTTTAACTAAATCAATAGTATGTTGAGGTAAGTAAGCTTCAAACATAATAATAACAACTTCTTTATTTTGGCAATCTATATTTTCTGGAAAAGTATTTCTAATTTTTATTAATAAACTACCTAGATTATCCACTATATAAGCTGGATAATTTGATTAAAATTAATGAACAATACGGTTCAGTCATTATAAAATGTGGCTCTCTTTATTTAAAAAATGGAGCTAAATTTACATTTGATAGTCCATTTAAAAATAGATGTTTAGGTGTGTTTGTAACAGATGTCTCAACTAGTAATACTACTATATACCATCATGCTGTTGAAAATGTTAATGTTTCTGGATTTGATTTTTTTACAACTTATAATCTAGGAAATGATACAGCTTACTATCTTGCTATTGGCTATTAATATCCAAATACAAGCATTTCAAAAACATAGGAATTAGTTGAAAGAACTGGCTCACCACTTGAACTATACACTCTATATTTTATACTAGTAATACTATAAGAGAGGAAATCTATTTGAGATTGACTTATAATAGGCACAGCAGATACACCTAAAATAGTTTTTATTTTAGATAATTTTATTTCAATTGTCTGCCATTCTATAATTCCAGTTCCCTTACCTTGTATTTTAATTTTTTCAACTAATATTTGATTAGTTATTAAATTATCCAGTATCATTGGATAATCTAAGTGGAATTAAAGAATATAACTATTTATATGTGAATAGGACAAATAATTATCCTCAAAATATTGGAGATACTATTGTATTATCTGAATCATATTCAAAATATCATTTTATAAATATAGAAGTAGTGAATTCAGGTATTTTTAGAGAATATTTAATACCAACACAAGAACTAACACAAATTGAAAACCTTAATTATAAGTATAATATTAATGGTTTTATTTTAAAACCTTCAAAAGATGGAACTACTTTATCAATTGTTGATATACCAAAAGATGGATATAAGAAATTAAATATAATTGCTGGCATATTAAAAAAATAGATCTAAGTTTTTATATTTTTCTCCATGGTGTCCAATTTATATAAAAAGCTCTTACAAAGATTTGGAACAGCAAACAATTTCTGGGTATCATGGAAAGAATTATAATTATTTCCATGTTCCAAAAACTAACCAAGAAATATATGAACTACCACCATTAAATGAAATCTCTATGCTTTCACAATCTAGTATTCGACTAGGATATGCTTTTGCTGCATTTAATGCACTAGCAGCCCAAAATGCTGTGGATTTAAATGGTTCTAAGAAAGGGATTGTTAATATTGAACCCATTTCTGGAGTATAGTCAGTTATTTGTCCGTATTGAATCATTAAACCATTACTATATTTTAAACAATTTTTATTATTATCTTTGGTAAAAGTTATCAAATTATCCAGCTTATATAGTGGATAATCTACAAAAAAATAAAATATTAGAAACAATAAAAATATCATATGGAACTGATTCTTATGCAGATGTTATAAAAACAGGAAATCAAATATGGTTATATATTCGTTTTTATTCTGAGACTGGTCAAGTAACTATACCTCAAAATACAAAATTGTTTAAACTAAAAGATGAATATATATTAGGAATTAAATTTAACAAGTATACGCCATTAGTTTTTCCAGTTTATGAAAGGGAAATATCAAATGATATGTTTTTGTTTAGTATCGTATCAGGATATGTTCAACCTAATACACAATTTTCTTTTGCAGGTAATACTCATTGTGGCTTTGTAAGATTAATATAAACTAAATAATAGAAGGAACTAAAATTAAGTGGATAATACAGGTAATATTTTTTATCTTAGAAAATATGGAAGATGTGTTGATATTTTGGTAGAGCGTATATAATAGGTGGATATGGATATGAGAAATAATATCACCACCAATATCCACCTATTATATTCCAAGTATTATGTCTAGAATTCCATAAATCCCAGGATGAATTCCACAAAATAAGATTATGTCCACTTCTATTTATTGTTATTGAATTATTATCATCAGAATTTAATTCTAAATGATTTATTGTTAAACTTAAAAAATTCCATATAGTTAAATGAATAACAGAAGTAGCTCTAGAAACTATTAATTTAGCATCAATTGAACATATTTTATTATTTCCTCCTAAAATTAAAATATCAATATTTTTTGCACTTTCTAAACATTTATTAATAAAATTTAAAAGTAATATAGAATTAGCTTCTTGATCTTCTGATTCGTTATATTTAAATTTGAAATATTTTGTACTCAGATTATCCAACTAGAAGTGTTTTATAAATCTGTAATATCTTCAAAATATTCCATAAAATCTATTGTACCATCATAAATTTTAGGTGTTAAAAATACAGCAAAGACTCCTGTTGATATTGCAGTTATCGTAAATGTTTCGCCATCTGCAGTTACTTTATTTCCAGCTGGTGCTAAAATTGTTCTAGCATGAACATATCCAAATCCGTCAGTTCTATCATAAGAATTGATAAAATATAAATCTTGTACATCATGTGTTTCATGAAATAAAATTATTATTGCCGTCAATTTACCATAAACATGTTTTTTTAATCTATATGTTCTTGTTGTTGATGGCTTTATGTATAAAACTGAATTGCTTTTTTTCTCAATTTCAAATAAATTATCCAGTTTTTAAAATATGGTAAAATATCTCTTTATACTAAATATAAGGAGATATTAAGATGGAAAAAGAAATGGTTGTTTTAGAAGCTAAAGAATTAGGAGTGAACAGAAAGAATTGGGAGGTTTACAACGCTTACCTTACTAGCAAAGCTATACAGTCAAAAGAAACTGTGCAGACTACTTATAAGACTTACTTTAATAATGTAAAGTTATTCTTTCAGTATCTAAAAAGTTATGAGAATAATAGATATATTCTTTCAGAAGATACTATTAAGAGTTTTACAGGAATTTGGGAGAGATATGTATTACTTTGTATTAAGCAAGGTAATAATAATCAGACTATAAGAAATAAAAGGACTGCTGTAAGTACTTTTCTTGACTGGTGTGAAAAGAGGGATTTGATAAAAATAAATCCTTTTAGAAAAATAGAACAGATAAAAATTACTGAAAGTGATAAGAGGAGAACATCATATTTTTTATCTCAAAAGCAGATATGGGAAATAAACTTTATGATGAAGTTAGATAAAAAGAAATTTAATATCCAGGATAGATTAATATTTAATTTATTCCTTGATAGTGCAGTAAGAATCTCTGCAGGACATAGTTTGAAGTTATCTCAATTAGACTTAAATAATAATTGCTTTATAGGTGTTAGACATAAAGAAGGATATGTTAAACCAGTCTTATTCTTTGAGGAAACAAGAGCTATATTAGTAGAATGGATAAAAGAAAGAGAGAAGTTAGGTATAGATTTAGATTGGTTATTTGTTACTAAGTACAACAGAACATATAAGCAAATGAGTAAGGAAACTATAAGGGCAAGAGTAAGAGAGATGGGGAAAATAGTAGGAATAGAGAACTACTATCCTCATAGTATTAGGAAAACTATTATTAATATAATTTCAGGAGCTGGAACAGTTAATGATGGAGCTATGCTTGGATATCATAAAGACTCAAAAGTTACATCAGAACACTATGTGAAGGCTAAAGAAGAGGAAGAAATAAAATTAAGATTATTAGAATTAAGAAGAAGAGCAGGACTATAATTTTTTATTAAAAAAGGGGGTAATTATAATGTAAAAAACATATGTAACATTACATAAATTTCATAATTTATGTAGTTTTTGATAATTTTGAAAGTTCCGAAAAGTCAATAAAATTAAGACTTTTATATTTTAGTATTACTCAAGCTTTTTATAAAAAATATCTAAAGACAGCCTATATATGAATTTATAAAAGCTAGTAAAATCAATACTTTTTCAAAAATCATAAAACTAAAACTTTTAAATAAATTATGAAATTTATTTAGATTTTTAGGAATATAAAATATCAAAAATTAATCAAATGATTAATCATATATTAAAAATTTCAAGGAGGAATAAAATGATTAAAGTATTTACAAAAGAAAAAATTTCAGAAGTAATTATAACACACTTATTTACTAGAGAAGAGATTAATCAGTATTTTGATGGAAATGTTTTTATAGACCATCCAGAACTTAATCCTCAAGACTATATTGTATTAGATGAAAATAATGATTTTACTCATCCTACATATGATGAAGAGCTTCAAGCTATAAGAGAGATGACATATGAAGAAACTAAATTATTAGAAGTTGAACCTCTTATAGATGGAGAATATATTGAAGATGGAAAACTTATTACAGTTGAATATGATGAGAAGTTAGGATATCTAAAAAAAGCTTGGAATAAAGAAACTCATATATGGTATGAGGGAGCAACAGAAGATGAATTAAAAACTGAATATTTTAGATTGATAAATTTATATAAAGCTACTGTTTTTCCTGGTCCTTATAAATGGACTGATAAACTAGGAGAAGTTCATTACCAACACTCAAGACCAGATAAAGATGTAGGACTTCTTGAAACTACAATTTCCTATTTAGAAAGACATCCTGAAGATATTATGCTATGGCAATTTAGTGATGAAGATGAATATCCACTAACATTGGAAGAGGCTCATTCACTACAAGATGCTGGTGTTATATATACTGATGCTTTATTTGAGGCAGAAAGACAACTCAAGGTAGAGAATCCAAATATTAAATTAACACTAGAAGAGTTCAAAGAAAAATTTGATACTATTTACTCCACATATATTGAGGAAAAAGCAAAACAACATTCTGAATATATTAACAAGGTTGAATTATTAGAAAATACTATTGAAGTTCAAAAAGTAGAGATTGAAAAAAGAGATGTTCGTATAGTTGATTTAGAAAATCAAAATAAAGAAATGGAAACATTAAAAAAATCCTTAGAAGAAAAAGATAAAAAAATAGAAGAGATTTTACAAAAAATTGGAAGTTTAGAAAAACAAGATGAAATAAAAGCTACAAATGAAAATATTCAGCTATAGTTTATATCATCTAAGTTTTTTAAAGGGCCTTAAAAACGATTTTACGAGGTCGATTTTTTAGAATTATCAGATATAACTGATAGAAAAGGAGTTGATAACATGTATAAATTTAGTAAAACTAGTCTAAAACACTTAAATGAATGTGATGATAGATTAATATTAATAGCAAATAAGGCAATAGAAAGAATAGATTTCTCTATAATAGATGGAGCTAGAACAGAAGAGGAAGCTAAAAAAAATCAAGTTAAAGGAACTAGCTGGACAAACAGGTCTAAACATTGTAGAAAGCCTAAGAGTTATGCTTTTGATTTTATCCCATATCCTTTTAAAGATTGGAATGACTTAGAGGGATTTAAAAAAGTAGCTGATGTACTAAAAGAAGAGGCTGAAAAACTTGGTATTAAAGTTAGATGGGGTGGAGATTGGAATATGAATGGTAAATATGATGATGAGATAGAGAGAGGAAGTTACGACGGAGGACATTTTGAGTTAATGGAGGAATAGTATGATTGATGAAGTATTAAAAATAGTTAATAAGTTTATTCCAGACAAAACAGACCAAGCTCAAGTAACTATTGAACTTGCTAAATTAGAGGTAGAGGACTTTAAAAATAAAAAAGGAATAATAACTAGAGCTTTCCATCTAGTTTTTCCTTTTGCTACCTTTGTTTTAGTTTGTATTTATATAGTTGAATTTTACTTAAGAGTAAATCAGTATTTAGTAGTAGGAGAATGGATAACTATTAGTATAGTACCAAATGGCTTAGAGTTAATAGTATTAATTTTCTTATCGTTATTAATGCCTAAGAAGTTACTAGAACCTATCATTAAACTAGTAATACAATACTTGGAAAATAAAATAGGATACGAAAAAAGCTTTAGAAAATAGGTGAGAATATGAATGGAGCAGATATAAGAAAACACATAATAACACTTTTAATTGGTATTATTATTACATCAATTTATAATAAATATAATGATATCAGTAAAAACAATGATTCTATTTTAATATCTAATGAGAAATTAGAGCAATTTGATAAGAGAATTACAAAATTAGAAGATGACAATAGAAAACTTGGAGATATTTATGTAACTAGAAGAGAATTTACAGTTATAGTAGATAATCTTAATACTACTTTAAAAAGAGTAGATGATAATATATTGAAATTAACTGAAAAATTTTATGAAAATCAAGGAAAAAAATAATATTCTAATTATGTATATAAAATATTTTATAGTATCATAAGGTATCTCTAGAGATATAATCTAATCAGGAGGAAAAAATATGAAGACAATTATAGAAAAAGGACAAATGACTAGGTTTGGAGAATTTTCTGGTGATCTTAAAGCAATTTTAGAAGAAAGTATTGAAGCTAAAAATATACACAAAATTTTTCGAGAAAAAGAAAAAAGTAGTATATATCCAGATTTAGAGAAATATAATTTACATTTAGACGTAAACTATATTCAGCCTAACGATTTACTACAAAGGTTTTCAAATGGAAAAATATTAAAAGTTGACTTGCAACTAACTAAGTCAAACATATCTACTATTGCTACTATTTTTGTAAGTTCAAAGGCTGAAGAAGAATATGAAACTAAAATAGAATTAACTCATCAGAATTTAAGAGATAATTCAATAAATATAGAAGAATATGAAACTAAAATAAAATTAGTTTATCAGAATTTAAGAGATAATTTAATAAATAGTTTAGTAAGATCATATAAAGATCATCAAAATCATTATATTATTGTTGCAAATGAAGAATAAAATATCTAAGATTATTTATAATTATAGCATAAATAAATATTTTTTGAAACCTATTATTGCTATAAATATTTATAAGAGGTACTATTTATAATTTAGAGCATATAATTTGATATTATTATTTCACCTTTAAAATTTGATAAAAAATAAATTTAAAGTTTTAATATTCCTCTCTGCTCCAATTTATGATATAATTAGTATAAGATAAAGGAGTGGTTATGGAAAAGAAATTGGAAACAAGAGAAGATAGAGTAAAAAACAAGTGGATTGGACCTCACGTATCTACTACAGGTGGAGTATTTAACGCACCAATCAATGCCAATAAGATAGGTGCTAAAGCTTTTGCACTATTTACGAAAAATCAAAGAAGATGGGAAGCAAAACCATTAACAGATGAAGATATAATGGAATTTAAAAATAATCTTCAAAAATATGGTTACTCTCCAGATCACATATTACCTCATGATAGTTATCTTATCAATCTAGGAGCTGAAGATATGGAGAAAAGAGAAAAATCTCTAAATGCTTTTATAGATGAGATAAGAAGATGTGAACAACTAGGACTTAAATATCTCAATACACATCCTGGTAGTCATCTCAATGAGATAAGTGAAGAGAAATGTATAGAAAATATTGCTGATTCTATAAATAAAGCTTTAGCTGTTACAAAAGATGTAATGGTAGTATTGGAAAATACAGCTGGGCAGGGTTCTAATATGGGATATGACTTTGCTCATATAGGAAAGATTATAGAGAAAATAGAAGATAAAAGCAGGATAGGAGTTTGTTTAGATACTTGTCATACTCTAGCTGGTGGATATGAATTAAAAGATGAAGCTGGATATAATAAAACAATGGAAGAATTTGAAAAACATATAGGTTTTAAATATCTAAAAGGAATACATCTAAATGACGCTAAATTTGATACTGGAAGCAAAAAAGATAGACATGATAGTATAGGAAAAGGAGTTCTAGGAGAGGAATTTTTTATTAGATTTATGAACGATAGCAGATTTGATAATATGCCAATTATTCTAGAAACTATTGATGATAGTATCTGGAAAGATGAAATAGAGTATTTATACAGTCTAATTAAGTAAAAAATTAATAAAATATATTATATTTGGTGGAAAGTTAAACTTGAATTAAAGGAGTTTTAATCATGAAAAAAATACTTATTTGTTGTTTAATTTTCACTAGTCATATTTTGATAGCACATCCACACATTTTTTTTGAAAATAGTTTTAAATTAGAAAATTCTTCTAAAAATACTATTAATTTAAAATTAGAGTTAATTCTTGATGATTTAAATAGTGAATTAGCTAAAGAAAGCAGTGATAATTCACATTTTTATAATGATATTTCACAAGACTTAAAATTTTATTATAATGGAAAAATATTACAAAATAATATTATATCAAAGAATATGAGATATAAAGATAATAATTTAATTATTGATCTAGAATTTAGTTATATTTCTCCTTTAAAAAAAGGAGATAAAATTCAGTTAACTATTTATGATAAAGAGTATTTTTATGATTATGATTATGACAAAGATTCTTTAAAAATAGATTTTTCTCATAATAATTTTAAACTAACTTTTAAAGAAGATAAAACTCAGCCATATTATTATAATATGGTATAGATCGGAAGAGCGTCGTGTAGGGAAA
>ENA-UPWN01001335-UPWN01001335.1-human-gut-metagenome-genome-assembly--contig:-NODE-1335-length-10081-cov-6.183327_pt1 | contig 10081 bp, 7 predicted proteins | sample MGYA00250050_ERZ773377 | MGnify/ENA primary metagenome ERZ773377 (study PRJEB29103, sample SAMN06112008) | human gut metagenome | biome: human gut; feature: ankylosing spondylitis patient; material...
CGGATCAACCGGCGCTCGGATGAAAATATTCAGACTCTCACCGAGCGCCGAGTGTACCCGTTTGCGAGAAATTCACGCTAGAATAGGAGGCATAGAGAAATCAACGACCCGTTCGCCTCATCACGCCCCGACGCCCCTATGACCGATCCCACCGATCCCACCGATTCCAACGACAACACCGAGAGGTCCCTCCGCACCATCCGCGAGGTTCCGGCCGAAGCCGAAGTGCTCGGCCGCATCCGTTCGTTGAACGACGCCGAAGACTACGCCGGCATCATCGCCTACTGCGAAAGCCTCCCGGAAGAGGCCCGCACGCCCGACGTGCTGGGCGAATGGGCGCGCGCCTGGAACAACCAGGGGCAGCCGGGCGAGACGGAACCGTTTCTGAAGGCCCTCGAACTCCTCTCTGCCGTTCCCGAGGACGCGCGGGAGAACCACTTCTGGCACTTCCGCCGAGCCTACGCCCTCTATTGGCTCGACCGCACGATCGAGGCGCGCCCGCACTGGCGGGAAGCCCTCCGTCACCGTCCGGGAGACACCGACACCCTCGAATTCATCGAGATGACGGACCGGGCCTGCGCCGCGCAGATGTTCTCGATGCCGTTCGAAGAGCGCGTCGCCGACTTCTGGAAGGCCTTTTCCGAAGAGGAGGGGCGCTTCGCGGTCGGCGTGCAGTCGATCACGCTCGGGATGGGCAGCTTCAGCGCGGTGGCCGCGCGGATCCGTGAGCTTCTGAAGCTGATCGACAACGAGAAGTGGTCTCTCGGGATTCATCCGCCCACGGCGGAGGATCCCCGTCCCACGATCGTCTTTTCGCCCCAGGGCTGGCGCGTGGCCGCGTTTCCGATGCGGGAGTTCCTGCGCCGCGCGCCCGTGGAGCTCCTTGACCGCTGGCGCTTCGTCATGGGCGTGCAGCCGATGGCGGAAGACGTCTTCGCGAAGATCTCGATCCGCTTGGGCGGCGTGTCGCTTTCGCCCGCAGAGCTCTGGGTGACGCCCGTCACCGAGGACCACGCCCTGCGTCTCCGATTCACCGGGCCCGCCTTCACCGGGCTCACGCAGGAGGACGTTCCGTTCATCTTCGAGGGCCTCGAAGACCTCGTGCGCTTTTCCGTCGGCGAAGCCGCGCAGATGCGCTGGTTCAACCAGTTCGCGATCGCGCCGTGGACGGGAGAGAAGGCTCAGACCGGGAATGCCGGAAAGACCGTGGAGGCTTCGGGCGGAACCACTGCTGAAGCCACGCGCGAAGAGGCCGCCCGACCTGCGGATGAGGCGCCCTCGGGCGGCCCGCGCGAAGATCCCCGGATGCGCCTCACCGAGTTCGCCGCCTGGGCGCGGTGCAGGTACCCCGACCTCCCGACCCGCACGCTCGAAGCCGAACTCGAAGAATCCGTCGAGGCGATCGAGATGCCGGAGAAGGACCCCGACTGCGACTTCCTCATGGACGTGAAGAGGATCCGCACCACGTGCCCGGGTCTCGTCAACCAGTACCGCGAGAACGTCAAGGACTTCACGATCGAGTACGAACGCCAGGGCGTCGCCGCGGGGATCTTCCACTTCCGGCTTGCGGACGACGCGTCTTCGGAAGCGAAGACCGCCGCGCGCGAATCCCTCATCCGCTTCATGCGGGAAGACATCGGCCCCGACGCGGTGCTCGTCACCGGGTGGGGGACGGCGCTACGCTACGACTACGTCGAGTGCATGCTCTGGTCGAGCAGGAAGGCGCTGGAGAAGCTCGTTGACTGGTGCGCGGCGCACGACGAAGTGCTCTATGCAGGATGGCACAACTACGTCCGCGACGCCGGGGGCATCTGGTTCAAGAATCCGAACGCCGACGGGCCCGCGGGGGAGCCGGGGGATGAGCCCGGGGAAGAGGCGCGGGGAGAGGCTCCCGCAGGGGCCGAAGCGACCGAGGCGAATGATGAGAACCGCTTGTCCGCCGGGCGCGCCGAGTCCGCCGAACCTGCTTCGGGCGCAGAGAACGCTCCCACTGCCGAACACGCAACCGAGACCGAAACCGAACACCCCTCCGCGGCCGCCGAGATCGGCGTCACCGCGAAGGCGTAAACCGACAGATTTATGGGCGTGCGGGACGTCCCGCACGCCTCCACCGCCACCCATCATGACCGGTCGCAGGGAGGAGGCCGGGAGGTCCAAGAGGTTTGGAAGCCTTGAAGGATCAACACCCGAGGTCCGCGGCGCGGCAACCGCCGCCGGAACCGAAACATCGCAGGTCCTCCACACGGGAGGAGAGGAGTTCACATGACCAAAACCCCTGAACAACTCGCACGCGAACAGGCCGAAGCCGTCCTGAAGATTCAGCAGGACGCCGTCGAGACCCAGATGAAGATGATGGAGCAGCTCTACGGGAACAACCCGGAAATGCTCGCTCAGATGAAGGCGCAGCTCCAGGCCACCATGGCGAACCAGGCCGACCTCGTCGCACAGGCGCAGGCCGCGGCCTTCGCGGCCGTCGGCGCCGCGCAGTCCGGCCAGGGCTTCGACCCCGATGCGTTGATCGCCAACCTCCAGGCGCAGGCCCAGGCCCACGGCATTTCGGTTGATCCGCAGGCGGACGCCGACGAAGGGTTCGAGAACGCCTACGACTTCATCAATCAACTCCGCACCGACTACGACGAGGCCGCACCTCAAACCTACGCGAAAGGCTCTCCGGAAGCGAAGGTCTTCGGGTACCTCCTCGGCGGCATCGTCGGCAACCTCAACGGCCACATCCCGGATCAGCTCGAGTGCGAACCGCGCTCGCCCGAAATGGAGGAGCAGGTCCGCGGCATCCTCTCCAACTTCTGGGGGATAGACACCCCGGACGAATTGGGTGAACGCCTCTCCGATCTTCTGGAAGAGGGCGGCATGTCCGCGCTCTACGCCCAGATGGCGGCGACCGAAGACTTCAACGAAATCGCCGCGGAAGAGGATCCCGAAGACGTTCCCGGCGCGATGATGCGCTGGCGGCTCGCCCGCCACTTCGCGGAGAAGGTTCCGGCGGAAGCCATGCGCGGCTGGGACATCGGCCGCGCCGCGGCGCTCGTGCGCTGGGGCTACTTCGTCGGGATGATCGACGAGGACACCGCGCACGCGATCCTCGAAGTCTGTGCGGAGGAAGCCTGTGCGCGCTTTGAGGGCTGGCGCGACTTCGGCGTCTCGTACCTCTTCGGCGGGCTCTTCTGGCGGATTTCCGCGGGCGAAGACGAAGCCGCCGAGTGGATCGAAAACGCGGGCGGCGCCTGCGGCGAGCTCCTGGAGCCGGGCGGCGCCTGGCTCGCGCACCCCTGGGCGCAGGCGATCGAATGACGCCCGGCCGCCGCACCCGTTGAGGGCTCGGCGGCTTGGAAGAACGGCCGCGCCGCCCGGACCCGCACATCCCCGGCGTCCCCGGGCGGCGCTCCCGAACACCATTCCGAAGAAACACTTCACGGAGCCACGACATGGCCGCCAACCTTGACCCCGGACCTCTTTCTCCGCGCGAAGCCCTTCTCGCCGACCGGCGGGCGGGCGCCGCAGACCGTCTGCCGTTTTATGAAGTCGTCTCGGTGACGGCCGAGGACGGATCGGGCCGCACGATGCTCTCCCACGCGGCGGAGGCGCTCGACGCCGAAGCCGTCGCGGTCCTGCTCCGCCGCGGGGCGGATCCGAACGCCGTCGACCGGTCGGAATTGACGCCGCTCCTGCGCGTCGCGGCGGGTCCCCGGGACTGGCCCGACGATCCGGCGTCGCTTGACGAAACCGTCACCGTGCTCCTCCAAGGCGGCGCCTCGATGATTCCTCGGGACTCTTCCGGCAGGAACGCCGCGCAGCGGGCGGCCGCGAACCTCGTCCATCCCTTCTTCCGCGCCTTGGAGAAAGCGGGCGTGAAGCCCTCGGGCCGCGAGGAGGGCACGGGCGACACGCTTCTGCACCTCGTCGCCCGGGCGGTCGAGGCGTTCCGCAACCTGCCCGGAGAGGAGGCGGTCGAACGCGAAACCGACGCGCTCATGATCGCGAAGATTCTGGTCGAGCGCTTCGGCTTCGACCGCGAAGCCCGCAACAGTCTCGGGCGCACGGCGCGCGACCTCGCCGTCAAGGCGGGTTCGCGGCTTCTCGCCCCCTGGCTCGCCCACGGCGATGAAGTCCTGGGGAAAACCGAACGGTGTTCGCTTCTGCTCCTCACGGGCGGCGCGACGGCCCAGGAGGCCGCGGCGATGCGGGACGAAACGAAGACCGCCGCACTCATCCGGCTCGGACTCGTTCCGGACGAACCCGCGGCGGAGGGTGACCAGCAGGGGCTCACGCCGCTCTCCGCCGCGGCTGAGGCGATGGCCGTCGGCGCGATGGAACTGCTCCTCGACGCCGGCGCCGACCCCGCCGCACGCCTCAATCAGAAGGCCCCGGGCGGCCGCATGACCGAAGGCACGAGCGCGATGCGGATGCTCATCTGGGCGCCGGGCTCGCCCACGCGGCTGCCCTCCGGACTCACGCTTCAGGACTGGCGCCGCGCGCTCACCATGATGCTCCGCGCGCCAGCCCTTCAAGAGCGGGGCGGTGCCCGCTTCGTTGCGGACGCCCCCGCCGATCCGGAAGGCCGCACGCCGCTTCTGATCCTCGCGCAGCAGCTCGGGCGCGGCTGGCGCGCGGGCGGCGCCGATTGGGCGACGAGCGCGGCGGGCGTGCTTCTCACGAACGGTGCGGATCCCAACCGCGCGATGCCGCCCGCAGGGGATCCGTCGCCCTTCGCGCAGATCACGGGCGGCGCGACGCCTCTGCACCTCGCCCTCAGGGCGGAAGGACCCGCCGCGGAAGACTTCGTGCAGATCCTTCTCGATGCGGGAGCCGACCCGAACCTCGCGGACGTGAAGGGCGTCACGCCCCTTATGACGGCGGCCGGGCACGGCAACCCGGCTTCTGCCGAGGCGATGACGGAGCGGCTCCTCGAGGCCGGGGCCGACCCGACGGCATCGGACGCCGAAGGCCGCACCGCGCTCGACCGCGCGGCCGCCGAGGGTCATGCCCGCGTCGTGGGGAAGCTCCTCGATGCGGTGAGCGCTTGGAGGGAGATGCATCCGAAGCCTGAAGACGCTGGGGCCGCTGAGCCCGCCTCGTCCGGCAACGATGCTCCCGCCGGGCCTCAAGATGATTGCGGACCCGCGCCTGCACCCGAACCCGCAACGCCCGAAGAGGACGCCGAAGCTCCGTCCGGTTCATCCTTCTTCGCGCGGATCCGGGCGAGGGCGCCCCAAGCGGCTCCGGAGCCTGCGACGGGTGGTGCGCCCGTTGCGCCTCAATCAAACGCAACGAAAGCAGCGAAAGAAGCCGGGGAACCCGTCGAAGCGAACGAAGAACCGGCGGTCCCGGAAGTCCATCCGGCTCGGGCGGGGTCCGGCTCATCCTTCTTCGCGCGCATCCGTGCGCGTGCGCCTCAGGCGCCGTCGACCCGTCCCGAAGACCCCTCCGAACTTGAGGCCGAGGCCGTTCTTCAACCCGAAAAGGGAGATGCGCCCGGCGCTCCCGAAGCTTGCGCCGCTTCTTCGGCCCCCGAAACCTCCACCGCGCTCACCCCTGAAGCCCGTACGGAGCGCATCCGCACGACCTTCTTCTTCCTGAAGCTCCTCGCTCCTGAAGAGAAGCCTCTCCACGAGGTCGAGCTTCTCGCCCGTGGTCTCGTCGACGCTGCGTTTTCGCCCGGCGACTGGGTGAATCCCTTCACCCGGGAGAGGTCGTACGGAGACCTTGAAGCCGCCGACCGTTTCCCGCGGATGGTCGCGGATCTGCTGATCGGGTGGGGCGTCGCGGTCGAGGTCGACTGGAAGACCGAAGCGGATGACTTCTGCGCGGCGGTCGCCTCGCTCCCTGCGGCCGCGCTCTTCCGGGAGCGCGGGTTCGAAGCGATTCCGCTCCCGCCCGAGGACGATGAGGTGCCGGTCTATGCGCGAAGCTTCGACGCGGTCTGCGAAGCCCTCGGGATCCCGTTGAGGATCGCCGCGCTCGACGTCGATTCGGACGGCTTCGTATTGGCGCTTCTTCCCGCCCGAACGGTCCCGGCCGCCCGCGGCGCGGCCGCGGCGGCGGGGCTGCGGCTCAGCGATTCCGCCAACATGCATTGACCACGAAGGAGAACAAGATGCTCGGCAAAACCCTATTTGAAGCCGTACGGGGCCGTCAGGCCGGCGTGGTGCAGGCGCTTCTCGCCCGGGCGAAGGGCCCGGACGAGGTCGACGCCAGGAACGACGAGGGCGAAACGCCCCTGATGCTCGCCGCGCAGGGGTCGGCGCTTCCCATCGTGAGGCTCTTTCTCAATGCCGGGGCGAGCGTCTTCACGGCGGACCGCGAAGGGCTCACCGCGCTTCACCACGCGGCGCTGCAGGCGAACCCCCTCGTGATCGACGAACTCCTCGCCGCAGGGGCGGATCCCAACGCCCAGACGCGAGACGGCCGAACGCCCCTCATGATGCTCGCCTACGGGCGAAAGGGCGACGCGGTGCTGAGGATCCTCGCGCGTCAGGATCTTCCCGTCCCGCCCGACCTGCGTCTTTCCGACCGCGACGGCCGCACGCTCATGGACTATGCCGCGGCGGCCGACCTTTCCGAAGTCGTCAAGGCGGTGGGCGAAAAGCTCGCCGCGGAGGGCGGCTCGGGCGCCGGAGGCCTCCAGACCGACCGGTTCGGCGCGACCGCGCTCCACCATGCGGCCCGCTCGGGCGACGTCGAGACGCTCCGCACGCTTCTCGCCGCCCCCGGGGCCGACGTCAACGCCCGCAGCGATGCGGGCGAGACGCCTCTTCTCATCGCCGCCCGGGAGGGCGAAGTCGGCGCGCTCCGCTGTCTTCTTACGGCCGACGCCGAGCCCGACCGTACGGGCCGCAGCGGCGAGACGCCCCTGTCGGAGGCCGCACGCCTCGGGCGCATCGTGGTGGTCGAGGCGCTTCTGAAGGCGGGCGCCGATCCGAACCTTCCGATGAAGACCGGGATGACCGCGCTGCTCTTCGCCGTGCGCGAACGTCACGTCGACGTGGTGCGCGCGCTCCTCGCCGCGGGCGCCGACCCGAAGGCGAAAGACACGGACGGCCGCGACGCGCTCACCTACGCCGCCGCGACGGGCCACGAGGCGCTGACGGCGATGTTGGTCGAAGCCGGAGCGCTCGACTGACCACCATCGAACACCATCCAAGGGGGATGCTCCCATGTCCGAAGACCGATTCCTCACCCACGACGGGGCCGCCGTCCCCGACGACTACGAGCCGACCGACGACGAGATCGCCCGGGCGCTTTCACCAGCCCGCCGACCCTTCTTCACGGTCGTGCTGACGGAGAAGCCCGGGTTCGACCGCGACGCCTTCCTCAAGGCGTTCCAAGAGGAGTGGGACATCGAGCCCGATGAGCCCGACGAGGCCGATGAGGCGCTTTTTGCGGGTGTCGTGGAAGACCCCGACGCTGAGGACGGAGCGGCCGGACCGCTCACCTTCTCGGTCGACGACTTCCTCTGCTCGGTGATGCCGATGCCGTTCCCCGTCCCCGACGGCGAAGCCGAGGAGAGCGCCGAACACAACTTCCTTTGGTCCGAGGCGGTCGAAACGACCAAGCGGCACGCCGCGAACCTCGTCGTCGCCGTGATGGGGCCGTTCTCCGACGTGGAAACCGGGGACGCAGACGACGCTGAAGACTACGGTCTCCCCCTCGCGAAGGCGCGCGCGAAGCTCCTCGTCAAGCTCACCGCCACCGCCGCGAAGCTTCCCGGCGCGTTGGGCGTCTACACCTGCGGCACGGTCTTCGAACCGCAGGCCTACCGCGAGGGCGCGGAGCCCATGAAGGAGGACGAGGACTTGCTGCCGCTCAGGAGCCTCGTTTGGATCAACCTCTGGATGTCGGAGGAGGGCTTCTGTGCCGGGACCGACGGCCTCTCGGCCTTCGGCTTCAAGGAAATCGAAGTGCTCGACGTGCCGGAAGAGAAGGCCGATCCCGACGACGTCCTCAACTTCGTCCTCATGGGCGCCCTCTACGTGCTCGAGTACGGCGCCGTGTTGGAGGAAGGTGAGACCATCGGCTTCACGGAAGAGGACCAACACCCGGTCACCGTCTCGCCCGGCGAGAGCCTGGACGCGGACACCGTCAAGATCGAGTACGGCGACGGCTGGGAGGCGCCCGTTTGAGGCACAATCCGTGGGGTGCCCGGACAGCGAAAGTCCTGGCGCCCCACCACCCGTCCGGTAACCACATCACCCAAAAGAGAGAAAACCCATGAACCAAAAGCAGCTCACCGAAACCGTCCGCAAGTTTTTCGACCACATCGAATGGCAGTACGATTTCGACGAAACCGACAATTACTTCATGACGGGCTCGCGCTTTGAGGGCGGGGTCGAGTACTGCAACGTCATCGTCGACGTCGAGGACGAGTTCGTGCACTGCTACGCGGTCGTGCCCTTCGAAGTCCCGGCCGAGCGCCGCGCGGACGCCGCCGAATTCGTGACGCGCGCGAACTCCGGCATGAAGCGCGGCGCGTTCGAACTTGACTACGCCGACGGCGAAGTGCGCTTCCACACCTACATGGACGTCCCGGAAGGGGCGGCGGAACCGAGCGAAATCCAGCTCGTGCTCCTCACCCAAGCCCCGATCGCGATGATCCAGCGCTACGGGATGGGTTTGAAGGACGTCGCGGAAGGGACGAAGACGCCCGCGCAGGCCGTCGCGGAAGCCGAAACCCGCAGCTGAGCGCCGCCCGCGCCGCTGCGGCGAATCGAAACGGAGGAAAGCGGAAGCAAGCCGAAGGAAAGGCGTACCGGCATCAAGACGCCGGGCGCCTTTCCTTTTCGTACCGTACGGCCGTGCTCCCCTGCGCCTTCCCCGTGCTATTTCCCGTGCGCCTTTCTTCAGGGCGGCGCAGATCATGTTTCACAGAAGGCCGGACGGGGAGGGGAACTGACCGTTCCTGCGATCCCGACGACGGAAGTTTCTTCCCCCTGCGGCTGTCCGGTACCCCCACCGTTCGGGAGGCGCGTTCTCATGAGGACGGCCTAGCGTGTCAACCGGCAACAATTTCGTTTCTGTCCGGGTGTCCCTCGGGTACCCGCATGGGGCGCAGGCATCTCTGACATAGGGTGAATGTCGTAGACGCCGACCCGCGTCAAAAGCACGTTGGGCCGACGCGCGCGGCTTGGGTATGCTGTCTCTATACTGTTCTTCAATTGAGAACGGTTCGCAACAAGAGAGTGACACCGAACATGCCCGAAACCCACATCAGAGCCCCCATCGGTCCCCGTCGTCCGGGCGACCTGACGGGTGCGGAACCCGCACCCCAAATGTCTCCCCTCATCACCCCGTGGGAGGCTTCGTCATGATGCCCCCAACCGCTTGGGCCGCCCGATGGGTGATGGAGGACCCGCAGCTGCGGGACTTCTTTGTTCTCGACGGCGCCGTTCTCACGGCGCTTCTCCTCTGCGGCGCCGCACTTTGGTTTCTGATCGTCTGGGCGACGGCGAGCGTGCGCCGCTTCGAGGCGACCTCGATGGGGACGGCCGACGCGATCGACGCGCTGCCCCTTCGTGAGCGCAGCGTGCGCATCACCTCGATCCTGCGCCGCGCGGGCGGCATCGCGCGCAAGCGCATCCGCTGGGCGAAGGCCCTGGTCGTGGTGCTTCCGATGCTGGGGCTCTGGGGCGCGGTCGACGGCCTCATCCGCAGCTTTTCCTCGATGGCCGTCTGCACGGTGCACCCGGAGGCGCCCACCTTCTTCGGGCTTCACGCCCACGGGATCGACGAGGCGGTCCTCACCGTGGGGCTCGGGATTCTGCTCTCCGTCCCCGCCTTCTGGGCGATCCGCAAGCTCGACCATCTGCTTCTTGAAATCCAGGACCGGCTCCACGCGAGGTTTTCGGACTGATTCCCAGTGTTCTGATCCTTGACGGATCCCTTCAGGATCCTCCCGATGCGCCCGCACTGCCGGGCGCTTATCGTTGGGAAGAACGTCCGCGGACGAGCGGCGGACAAACGATGAACGAAGACAGACGGGCAGGGAGGATTGTGTTCCGTCAATAAGAATTCCCCAGTTTCGCCAGCAAAAAGGACCACTAGGGTGGGGATTTTTGACGTTACTCAA
>ENA-UPWN01001342-UPWN01001342.1-human-gut-metagenome-genome-assembly--contig:-NODE-1342-length-10018-cov-4.785434_pt1 | contig 10018 bp, 9 predicted proteins | sample MGYA00250050_ERZ773377 | MGnify/ENA primary metagenome ERZ773377 (study PRJEB29103, sample SAMN06112008) | human gut metagenome | biome: human gut; feature: ankylosing spondylitis patient; material...
GAAAAAGGAGATTTGTGATTTGTGATTTATAATTTATGCGTCAATGATAAATCATAAGTTATAAATCACAAATCCTAAATGATTTCCATGTCTTTGCTGGGCATCCATCCTACATTTCCATCTTCCATTTCTATTTCATTCCAGTCTCCCAACTTGCTCTTGATAGAGACCTTCGTTCCTTCATGCAGAATAAACAAGTCGGTTCCGCTTGCATCGGGAGAACTTTTCACTGTCACTGTCGGAGCAAACACGATCGCGCTCTTCCGGTTTATCAGCTCGTCCTTCTGGTTGCCGGCAAAGATATTGGCAAAGATGACCAACACCAAGAATACCAGCCCCAGATAAAACCCGATCTTCTTCAAATGAATCCACTTGGAGAAGAAGAACAGGATCAGACAGCCGATAAAAAGGATAAAACAAACAATACCGGTTTGCGCCCACGAATCGGCAGCCCCCATGTTCTGAACCTTGTCGAACCAACGGTGCAGGAAGAAATCGCCCACCGGCTCGATCTTGTCTACAGACTTCTGACGTGCCAGCTGCAAATTGAAATGGATATCCCCGTCTCCCGGATCCAACAGCAAAGCCCGCTCGTAATTCAGGATGGCCGGGGCAATCTTGTTCTCCTTATAATAGGCATTCCCTAAGTTATAGTAAATCTCAGCCGATTCGCCATGCGTTTTCAGAAGCCCTTCGTAGAGTTCGATAGCCTTGCCATAGTCTTCTTTCGTATAGGCAACTTCCGCCTCTTTAATCGTCGCCTCTTGAGCAAATGCCCCTAAGGTAACGAATTGAACCAGCAGAAAGAATACGATCTTTTTCATATTTATATTCATCTTCATCGCGTTACTTTTTAATTGTATTTTCCATTTTACCAATGGCATCCACTGTCTGTTCATATAGCTTATCCATTGCATCCGAGGCCTGTGCCGGAGCATAGCGAGCAAACTCGCAAGTGTTCAGGATATCCACAAATTCTTTGATCAAAGCGTCATCCACACCATACTTTGCCAGTTCCGTTTCGACATTATCCTTTGTCAAGTTGGCCTGAGGTATACTCAACTTGTCGCTTAAGTAGCCCCACAAGGCACGAAGCACTGCGTCATAGAATTCTTCTTTCTTGTTTTCCTTCATCAGCTTGCCGGCATTTTTCAGACGTCTTACCGCCATCTTATTGGCTTTCTTCGTACGGACCAATGCCAGATTGGAATTTTCCTTCACCTGCTTGCGGTAGATGAAGAAGAAAACAATGAACAGGATTGCCGGAATCAGATAGCACATATAGTACATGAATGAGCCGAAGAACAGTTCATTATTCGGAACGAAATGAATGCCGTTCACTTTCAGGTAACGGATATCCTTACCCAGATATTTAACACTTTCCTTGTTGCTGAAGTTAGAAACGACAGGAGAAGATGTTCCACCCCCCTTGCCCTGCTCTACGTGAAGTTTGTATGGTTCGGAGGTAATCGTCTTATAGGAACCGGTCTTCGTATCGAAATAAGAGAATGCGATAGCCGGAATTTCAAAATCGCCTGCGTAACGCGGGATGGCCATATATTCGATCGTCTTCGTACCGGAAGTTCCTGCCGCGGTAGTCTTGATGTCCACTTCCACCTTCGGATCATAAACGTCGAAATCGTTCGGGAAAGCGACTTCCGGATTCTTTACCAGCTTGATGTTTCCATTACCGGAAATCTTCACCTTCACGGTAACGGCATCATCTGTCTTTACATTATTGGAACTGATGCTGGATGTCATTGTGAAATTGCCTACCGCACCGGAGAACGAGGCCGGTTTACCCGACGGCAACGGCTTGACATCGATCGTTACAGGGGGCGTTGTCAATTCTTTCTTTACATCTATATAAGACGACGAACCGAAGAAATCATCGAATACGCTGGTTCTCTGTCTGGCCGGTCCGGGCACACGCAAAACAATATCCAGTTTCCCGGAAGGGATCGTAATCTTCCCTGAACGCTGAGGGTACAGCACCGTCTGTTTTATAATGGCAGTTCCATAGTTCTTTCCCTTATAGTTCTCCATTACCAGCTGCTTATTTTGCGGCAGTTCTACCTCTTGGGCAAGGAAACCTGTAAATTCGGGGAACTTAGGCTGGTCGATCCCTCCGATATCTTTTCTTACATACAATTTAAACGTAACCAAAATACCTTCCTGTTCATATACATTCCGTTTAGAAACATCGATTGTCAGAAAAGCATCGTCCTTACTGATACCGGTACCGGTCGAACCGCCTTTGGTTGCCTCTTCCGCCTTATCGGGAGGAAGCACTTTTATCACCAATGCGTTAGATGTGTAATTGGCGCCTTTGACCTTGATTGTTGCCGGTGCGATATTGAAAGTACCCTCTTTCTTCGGTTGGAGGATATAGGTGAACGTCAATGACGTTTCGGTTGTCATTTTACCGTTAATGATCTGGGTACTCATATTTGTGGAAGTAGACGGACCTATCAATACCTCAAAGTCCGGTATTTCCGGTACACGTATATCCCTACCTTCCGCATTCACCGTGTACGACAATCTGAAAGTTTCTCCCATAACAACAGCTTCCGGAGCAGAAGCCTTGAACGTCACATCCGCCGCTCTGGCTACCACTCCGAAAGTTGCAAAGAGAACAAATAAGAAAACTAATTTCCTCATTCCTCAATCCTTATTTTTAATTTTTAATTCTTAATTTTCAATTTCCGTTTACCACTCCTTATCCGTGCGACGACGCTGTTGCTGTTGAGCCTGCGCTTTCTTCACCTTCTCCTGAGTGTCTTTTTCATCCTGCAGGAAGGCATCCAACATCTGTTGAGCGTTATCCTTGCTCATCTGTTCCTGCTGCTGCGGCTGTTGTTCCTGTGTCTTATCCTGCTTCTTATCATCCTGCTGTTGTTGCTGATCTTGGTTCTGCTGCTGTTGATCCTGTTTATCCTGATCTTCCTTCTTATCCTCGTTCTGATCCTGATTTTGATCTTCATTCTGCTGATTCTGCTGATCGTGCAACAACTTTTGTGCCAAAGCCAAATTATAACGTGTTTCATCATCTTTCGGATTCAGGCGCAAAGATTGTTTATAAGCTTCGACACTTTTGGCATACTCTTTACTCTGCATGCCAATATTTCCGACATTATGGTAAATCTCAGCCAAGCGAGCTTTACCTTCGGGCGTTTCGATCATCTTCTCCCCCTGTCCGGCTAGCAACTGGTACTGCTCAGCAGCTTCAGGGAATTTCTTCTGCTTATACAAAGCGTTCCCCAGGTTATAAGTTCCTTCGGACGAACGCGGGTTCACTTCCAAACTTTTCCGGTAGGCGATTTCCGCCTCGGTAAACTTTTCCGTCTCATAAAGTTTATTCCCCTCCCGCACATTCTTACGTTCCGCCTTTTGGGCAAACACAGCCCCGCAGCAGAACATGAATGCCGCCATCCATATAATCGATTTTCGCATACGTTTCATCTTATCCATAGCATTTTAAGAGAATAATTTTACTTTTTTGAATACACGGTTCTTGCGGTCCAGCGTCATGAAATCCACTAAAAGCAGAATCAATGCGATCCAGGCAAACGTCTGGAAACGTTCGTCATATTCCGAATAGACTTTGCTGTCCAGTTCCGATTTATTCATTTTATCGATCTCCTTTTGAAGTGCACGAAGCGCTGAATTGGTGTTGTCGGCACGGACATACGTCCCATGGCCGGCAGCCGCAATTTCCTGACACATCTCTTCATTTAGTTTCGTGATCACCACATTCCCATCCTTATCCTTCATGTAGTTGTTGCTACCGTCCACCGGGATCGGAGAACCTTTCGGATCACCCATGCCGACAATGTTTACATGAATGCCTTTTTCTGCTGCTGCGGCAGCGGCTTTCACGGCATCGTCTTCGTGGTTCTCGCCATCGGTGATCAGGATAATCGCCTTGTCCGATGTCTCGCTCGGTGTAAAGGAACGCATCGCCAGGTTGATAGCTGCGCCGATAGCCGTACCTTGTGTCGACACCATCGACGGGTTGATGGATGAAAGGAACATCTTGGCCGAGACATAATCGGAAGTGATAGGAAGCTGCGTGAAAGCATCTCCTGCGAAAACGATCAGTCCGACCTTATCATTAGAAAAGCCGTCAGTCAGCTTGGACAACATCTGCTTGGCCTTGGACAGGCGATCCGGCGAGACATCTTCTGCCAACATCGAATTGGATACGTCCAGACAAACCATGATCTCCACTCCCTGACGCTTCACTGTCTCCAGTTTGGAGCCGAACTGCGGTCCGGCCATAACTATGATAACCATCGTGATGGCTCCGAACAACAGCCAAAACTTCAGATGCTGACGCTTGGGAGAAACCTCCGGCATCAACTCTGCCAACAATTCGGGATTACCATATTTCTTGATTGCCTTCTTTTTCAAGACGATTGCATACACATAGAATGCAACCAGTACGGGAAGCAAGAAGAGCAAGTATAAAAAGTCCGGATGTGCAAAACGAAACATAAGCCTTTTATATTTACGGTATATTTCTTAACAATGTATTTCTCAATAATATCTCGACCAGCAACAGCGAGAACAGCAGGATCGCCCAATTCTTGTACTCTTCCTGCTTTTTACTGTATTCCTGCACGCTGATCTTCGTCTTCTCCATCTTATCGATTTCCGAATAGATCTCCTTCAGGCTGGCATTATCCGTCGCACGGAAATACTGTCCGCCGGTCGTAGCGGCAATCTGCTTCAGGGTCGGCTCGTCGATCTCCACATCGACATCCATATACTGGACACCGAAGGCCGTCTGGAACGGATAAGGAGCCTTGCCCTGCGTTCCGACACCGATCGTATAGACACGGACCCCGAACGTCTTGGCTATCTCGGCAGCCGTCACTGGAGCGATCTCGCCCTGGTTGTTCACACCATCCGTCAACAAGATAATCACTTTCGACTTGGCCTGGCTATCCTTGATACGGCTGACAGCATTCGCCAACCCCAGACCGATCGCCGTCCCATCCTGGATTATACCCGGCTGGACATCCTTGAAGAGGTTCAACAAAACCGTATGGTCGGTTGTCAACGGGCATTGCGTGAAACTCTCCGCCGCAAACACGACCAAACCGATATTATCGTTCGGACGGCCGTTGATGAAAGCGGACGCCACATCTTTGGATGCTTCCAGACGGTTCGGTTTCAAGTCCTGCGCCATCATACTGGTCGAGATATCCATTGCCAGCACGATGTCGATACCTTCCGTCGAAGAGTTCTGCCAACTGTTGGTCGACTGCGGCCGCGCCAATATCACGATCAGGACAGCCACCGCCGCCATACGCAAAATGAAAGGGATATGCCTGAGCCAGACTTTCCAGGAGCTTGCTCCCGGAGCATCGAAACCTTCTGTAGACGACACCTGCAAACTCGCCTGATTCTTGCTCAGTTTGTAGACGTACCATCCGATCATCGGGATCAGCAACAATAACAAATACAGATATGTAGGATTTGCAAATATCATCTTATTCTTTACTTATATTTGAATCATTCTTTTCTACAGACTTTACTTCACCTTCAGCCTTTTCACCTTCTCCGGGAACGGGAATCTCTTCCACCTTCGTCTGGTTAATGAACAGATAAGCGTTCATCAAACTCAAGTCGTTTTCATCGGGTAGCGGATTCATCTTCGCGAACTTCACGAAATCGGCCAGTTGCATGATCTGCTTCAGGCTTTCATAGACAGAAGTCGCCTCCTGCTGCTTACGGATGATATCAAGTATCTCACCGGAAGTCATTTCCATAGCATTGATACCGAAACGATCCACAATATAACGACGCAACGTATCCGTAATTAATGTATAATACTCCTTGCTACGCCCCTGTTGCCAGAGCTTCTGCTGCTTGATCTCGTCAAGTTCCTTGATCGCCTGTTCGTGAGGCGGAAGTTTTGGTTCCGGCTTCTTGAACGGCAGGATGGACTGACGGTTACGCATACGTTTGATCACATAGGCAACCACACAGATCAGGAACAGAGTCAGCAACACACCGAATATCCAGGGATAGTAATCGGCCAATACAAAAGGCGGCTTCCAGACGTTTTTAATATCGTAAAACTCCTCCGGTTTGTCGGCATTGACAGGAACCGTCGACACCTTCAAGGCCACTTGGTTGGAGTAAACGGTATCCGCCCCGTCGATCACCATAAACGGGGGCAACAAATATAGAGAAGAGTCGAAAGAGGTCACCAGCAAGTCCTGCTCGATCAGCAGGCGGTCGTTTTCAATCAAGGTGGAGTCCGCTTTCGGAATTTCCAGCACCTCCACTCCTGCCATCAACGTGTCACGCGGGATGACAAGCTGGACGGCCTTATCTTTGTCTGCCGTTACCGTCAAATGTAAAACAGTCTGCTCTCCGATCAGTATGGCGGCAGAGTCGACACGAACGTCAACGAGCGTCTGCTGCGCATATGCTTTCCCGCCGGACAGGAATGTTCCACCGGCAAGTGCAAGTAACAGAATGCTTTTCTTTATTAATTTCATTTGTTTGCTTTAATTACGTTTGTCAAAAAGAGCAATCAATGCTTTCACATAATCATCTTCCGTACGGATGGAGACCGAATCGACACGACATTTCTTGAATGAATCGCTCATGGCAGCCTGTCGGCGGTCCCACCATTCCTTGTAGGCGGCCCGTACACGGGCGGACGAGCTGTCTATCCAGCGCTCCTGTCCGGTTTCCGCATCCTTGATCTTTATCAGCCCAACAGCCGGAAGTTCCGTCTCGCGGCGGTCATACACCTGTATGGCCACCACGTCATGCTTGCGGTTGGCGATGGTCAAGGCCTCCTTGAAACCGTCTTTGTCGATAAAGTCGGAGATCAGGAAAGCCGTACAGCGCTTCTTAATCGCATTAGTCAGATATTTCAATGCCTGTGCAATGTTGGTCTGTTTTTTATCCGGCTGGAAGTCGATCAGTTCGCGAATGACATACAAGATGTGCTTCTTCCCTTCGGAGAAGAACACCACACCGATCTTGTCGTTGTTCTGGATAGCCGAGAAAGCCAGTGTCGCCGCGATCTCCGTAATGACTTCTTTCTTCATTACATTCACGGAACCGAAGTCCCTGCTGCCCGACACGTCGATCAGCAACATCACCGTCAGCTCCCGTTCTTCTTCGAACACCTTCACGTATGGGCGGACGTAACGTGCGGTCACGTTCCAGTCAATATCACGGATATCGTCTCCGTATTGATACTCGCGCACTTCGCTGAACGCCATACCGCGCCCTTTGAACGCCGAATGGTATTGCCCAGCAAAAATATTGCGTGACAAGCCGCGCGTCTTTATCTCAATCCGTCGAACCTTCTTTAATAGTTCACTTGTTTCCATATTATTCAGTTGAAAGTTGAGAGTTGAAAGTTGAGAGTTAATAAGGAGAGCTAAAAACGGGCTGCTTACGCAACTTTCAACTCTCAACTTTCAACTTTCAACTATTTAAGGGACTTCGACTTTGTTCAGGATTTCGCTGATCACCTCTTCGGAGGTCAGGTTATTGGCTTCCGCTTCGTAGCTCAAACCGATACGGTGACGCATCACGTCGTGGCATACGGCACGGATATCTTCGGGGATCACATATCCTCTGCGTTTGATAAAGGCATACGCACGGGCAGCCAGCGCCAAACTGATGGACGCACGCGGAGAGGCTCCGAAGGAGATCATGTTAGCCAGGTTTGCCAAACCATGTTCCTGCGGGAAGCGGGTAGCAAACACAATGTCTACGATATAGCGTTCGATCTTTTCGTCCAGATAAACCTCACGGACAACCTTACGGGCTTCGAGGATCTCTTCCTTCGTCAGGATCGGTTTGATGTCCGGCTTCACTCCGGAGATATTCTGACGGATAATCAACTTTTCTTCTTCTTTCTTCGGATAGTTGATGATGACCTTCAGCATGAAACGGTCTACCTGTGCTTCAGGCAGCGGATAGGTTCCTTCCTGCTCGATCGGGTTCTGGGTCGCCATTACCAAGAAAGGAGACGGTAATCTGTATGTATTTTCGCTGATTGTCACCTGGCGTTCCTGCATTGCTTCCAGAAGGGCACTCTGCACCTTTGCCGGAGCACGGTTGATTTCATCCGCCAATACAAAATTAGCGAAGACTGGACCTTGTTTGACTTGGAATTCTTCGCTTTTCTGACTATAAATCATCGTACCGATCACGTCAGCCGGCAGTAAGTCCGGCGTGAACTGGATACGGCTATACTTCGCATCGATCAATGATGCCAGTGTCTTAATGGCCAATGTCTTTGCCAATCCCGGCACACCTTCCAGCAGGATATGGCCATCTGAAAGCAGACCGATCAATAATGATTCAACCAAATGTTTCTGTCCAACAATTACCTGGTCCATACCCATCGTAATCATGTTCACAAACGAACTTTTACTTTCAATTCGCTCGTTCAACTCACGAATGTCTACTGTCTGACTCATAGATTTTTTTCAATTATATTGTTACTATTTTTTACTTGCTTTTTTTAAGATGCACAAAATTAGAAATGTTAAATTCGTATTCTGCACTTTCGCAGTTAAATAATACTAACCTGCACAGAACTATTTTGTTTTATTTTACTTAAAAGAGAGAGTTTTTATTACAGTTTGCCACTCAGTATCTCAGTCTGGCGGGCAGCGGCTTTTTCAATGGAAGAACGATCACGACGGTCGATGCCGTACATTTCCGGTGCAGGCACCTCGATCACAGTGCCGATAGGCACGTTATTCGGGTCCGTTATGACAGCTCTATTATATTCATACAGATATACCCAGAACAATTTGCTTCCGTAATATTTCAACGAGATCAGCGTCAGGCGGCTTCCCGGCTCGATCTTGACACGGGCAATGACTTTAGGCGAAACGGCTTCGGGTTCAACTACCGGATTTTCCACCGTTGTTTCACCCACAGTCTGGGAGGAATCTTCATTGGCAAAAACGATTGTCGTATCCGGAACGGCTTCGGTCGCAACAGTCTCTCCTTTGGGAAAGACCGTATCAATCCTCAAGGGCTCTTTTTCCTTTTCGAAAAAGTACGTGCGATTCAGGTAAAGCCCGATATTGAATAGCATAAGAAGGAATACAAACATAGAAACAACGGCAATCCGCTTCGTGCGGGGCTTCTTTCTTTCCGCATCCGGACCAGTTTCTACCTCTTCGATCGGACTGTCAGGTCCGGAACTATCTGAACGTTCGTCCACAACCGGTTCAAGGGTATCCATCCCTTCATCTTCGGGCTGCCCGGCAGGTTCTTCTTCTGAAAAGACAACCGGGTCTTCTTCCGGAGGAACAGCAGATCCCTCTTCCGAGAAGACAACAGGTTCTTCTTCGGGAAGATGTTTCTCTTCCGGTATCATCTCCTCAATCGATTCGTCTTCCGTCTCTTTTATGTCCGGTTCGTCCAACACGACATCCATATCGGTAAAATCGACATTCTCCCGCAGTTCGGTCGTTTCAAAAAAAGAGAACGGTTTATTAACAAGCTCCCGCAGTTCCTTGTCCGGCAGGAAGGAAAACTTGTAATGTTCCGGGATTACAAAACGTTCACCCGTATTCACATGAATGCTTTCACGCTTCTCCACCGGAATGATCTTAAAAGTACCGAGCCCTTTGACCTTTACCAGTTTATCCGTATAGACACCTTCCGACACGACCGCTATGAATTCTCTCAAAAAGCGCTCGGAACTATTCTTGTCCTTACCTGTATATTCGGCCAACAGACCGGCCAGATCCTGTATCGCCAGCCGGTTATTCATGGTCGCCTAATTCTTTTAGTTTATTCTTGACGGTCGTTCCGGGTTTGAACACCGGGACAAGTTTGGGAGGAACTAAATACCGTTTTCCGTTTGAAGGATTGACAGAGATCCGTTCCGCTTTTTTTTTCACCTCAAACTGACCGAAGCCCTGCAAATATATGGTGTCGTTATCTACCAGACGCGAACTGACGACGGAGCGGATGACAGAAAGCGTTTCAGCAACTTCCTGCGCAGTCCAAC
>ENA-UPWN01001348-UPWN01001348.1-human-gut-metagenome-genome-assembly--contig:-NODE-1348-length-9974-cov-20.918662_pt1 | contig 9974 bp, 9 predicted proteins | sample MGYA00250050_ERZ773377 | MGnify/ENA primary metagenome ERZ773377 (study PRJEB29103, sample SAMN06112008) | human gut metagenome | biome: human gut; feature: ankylosing spondylitis patient; material...
GAGGGTGTAAAATTTCAGATGAAAATTTAAATATATATTTGGAAGATAGAGAAATTTCAGATAAAAAAAGATATATAGATGATGAAATAGGAGATAATATATTTGAGATTAAGGACTTAGAGTTAGGTTATGGAAAAAATATTTTAGCTGAAAAACTTTCATTTAAGATATCAAAGGGAAAAATAACTTCAATAATAGGTAAGAGTGGAGCTGGAAAAAGTTCTCTTTTAAATCTTTTAGTTGGAATTGTAAAATATAAAAAGGGAAGTATACTGTTTGAAGGTAGGGAGTTTAAAAAATTAAAGGATAGAGAGTTATTACAGGAGATAGGAATAGTTTTTCAAAATCCTCAAAACCAATTTATAACCTATAAAGTAATAGATGAACTACTTTTTACTTTAAATAGAGTATACAAAAATCAAAGTGAAAAAAATATAGAGAGAGCTGAAAACTTACTTAGAGAGTTTAATCTTTACGAGTATAAAAATTTTTCTCCTTACTCGTTGAGTCAAGGACAGCAGAGAAAACTAGCTGTTCTTTCAATGTTGTGTGGAAACCAAAAGGTTTTACTTTGTGATGAGCCAACATATGGACAGGATAATAAAACTAGTAGGGAGATTATGGAGTTTCTGTCAAAAAAATCTAAAGAGGGGCTTAGTATAATTTTAGTTTCTCACGATATAAACTTAGTAGTTGAGTATTCAGATTGTATATATGAATTTAAAGATAAGGAGCTGAGAAGAGTTGAGTATATCTAAATTAAATCCAGGATATAAAGGGTTGACAATATTTCTAATATCTCTTATTCTCTCTTTTGAATACAACTACTATATTAATTTTTCAATATTTTTGATATCTATTTTACTTATGATAATTTCAAAAGTTAATATAAAAAAACTGTGTATTTCATTTTTACCAGTGATAATTATGGCTCTTGGAATATTTTTTACTGGATATTTTTATGGTAGTGAAGAGGTAAGTACTAATATAAATGATATGACAAAAATTGTTGTAACTATGGAAAATAGTGAAAGTGGTTTACAGCTTTCTGCAAGAGTATTAGCTTACGCAGGATTGGGATTTTTATTTGTTTATACCACTAATCCAAGACATTTTATATTGAGCCTTATGCAACAATTTAAACTTTCAGAAAAATTTGCTTATGGTATAATGGCTGCTTATAATTTTATTCCCATAGTGAAAAATGAGTATAGAAATATCTCATATGCTTATAGAGCGAGGGGAGTAAAGAGAAATCTTTTTATGTTACCTATGTTGGTTACAGCTATCCGAGCTTCTGAAAATATAGCTATGGCAATGGAATCAAAGGGGTTTCAAGTTGGAAGTAAAAGAAGTCAGTATGTAAAGTTGAAAGTTAATAAAATAGATTATCTACTTTTGATTTTTTTACCTAGTTTGATACTGTTTTTAGTAATTAAATTTTAAAAATTGTAACTACTCAGCAATTTATGATTTAAAAAGAAAACTAAGAATTGTTCTCTATTCCAAGAAGTTGAATAAGAAATATCTTTAAGAATTACGGAGATTGAAAAGAATATTAGAGTAAGTTAGAGAAAACGAGTGCTAAAAAACATAACTGTTTGAGGCGTAGCCGAGTTTTATGTTTTTAACGAGTTGAACTTTACTTACTCTTTATTCTTTGAACGAGAGTAATTCTTAAGATTTGATAAATTACACAACTCTTTGAGTTTTCTTAAATCAATCTACTGGCTGAGTAGTTACAAAAAATATTACATTACAACAATTTTATAAAAAATATTTAATATTCATATAGCTCTAAAGGAAGACCATCTGGGTCTTTAAAAAATGTAAATTTTTTTCCTGTTATCTCATCTATTCTAATTTCTTCACACTCAATATTGTAACTTAACAATTTTTTTCTTTCATCTTCTATATCATCCACTTCAAAAGCTAAATGTCTAAGACCTCTTGCTTCAGGATTATTTACTCTTTTAGGAGGATTAGGAAATGAAAATAATTCTATTTGATAAACTTCATTAATTTTTAAATCTAATTTATAAGATTTTCTTTCTTCTCTATATGTTTCTTTTAAAATTTTAAATCCTAAAATATTAGTATAAAAATTTTTAGATTTTTCATAGTCAGAAACAATAATAGCTACATGATGAATTTTTTTAATATTTAACACAGTTGTTCTCCTTATGTTAATTAGATTTATAGCATTAGGACTTTTTAATTAAGAATTTATACTCCCATTTTTTGTAATATCTCCTCTATAATATCATCAGAACGATATCCAGCAAAATACTCTTTGCTTACATTTTCAAAACCAATATTTCTATATTTAGCAGGTCTTCCTACATATCTTGTTACAAATTCAAAATTTTCATCTAATATAGCAAGAGTAGGAACAACATATAACTCCTCAGAGATATTTAATTTTTCTCTAAGATATTTAAAACCTCTTCCTTCTGTTATGATTCTAAGTTTTATATTTGGGTTAATCTCTGTCATTTTAACAAGTACAGGTATAGTAGCTCTTACATATGGACACCAAGATTCAGCACTTAATAAAAAATTATAAGGTTTATCAAGGTTCTTTATTTTGTTAGTGTACTCTTCACAAATAGAAATAACCTTAGTTATCTCTGCAATTTTTTCTCTTTCACTAGCACTTGCAATACTTAAAAAAGTTTCATAACTCATTCCTGTTTCAAATAATTCTTTATACTCCATTATAATACCTCCTAATATTTTTAGGTTTAATATTTAACCTTTTTTAATACACATTTAATTGCCTCTTCAATAGAGGTAAATCCTCTTATCTCCTCTTTAGATACAAGAGAATTTATCTCTTTTTGACTGTACCCTAGAGCTTCTAATGCTTCATACAATTCATCTTCAATAGCAAAACTTTCAAATAGATTTTCATCTTGAGTAAATAGATTTCCAATAGCTTTAAGTTTTCCTTTTAAATCTAAAATTACTTGTTGAGCTTTTTTCTCTCCAAGTTTCGGAACTCTCTTAAGTGTAGCATAATCATTTTCAGCTACTATTTTTCTAAGTTGCTCTACATCAAAAGTAGACATAATAGAAAGGGCAAGAGATACACCTACACCTTTCACACCTAAAAGCATCTCAAAAAGATTTCTCTCTCTTTCCTCTAAAAATCCAATCAGCTTAAAAGCATCCTCTTTTATATAGTTAAATATGTAAAGTCTAACACTCTCTCCAGTTTTAATCTTATCATAAACTCTAAGGGATATATTTACCTTATATCCAACCCCATTTACATCAAGAGCTAAGTAATCAGGTTTCTTATACTCTACCTTACCTTTTAAATATTCAAACATCTATTCTTTCTCCTTTTTTTAAAGTTACTTTAAAGTAGCTTATACTCAAATTTATTTAAGAAAACTTAAAGAATTACGGAAGTTATGAAGAGAAGTTAGATTAACTCAGCGAAATTGAATGCTGAAAAACACAACTGTTTGAGCGAAAGCGAGTTTTGTGTTTTTAATGAAATAAGCTATAGTTAATCAACTTCTTTGAATATGAAGTAATTCTTTGTTTTCTTTTATTTTAAAGTAAGTTTATCTTCTGCTACTTCTAAAATTTCTTTTTTCTTTCTCCCTCTTTTTTTAGGTACAGGGATAATTTTTCTATCTTCTACTGCATTCTCTAGCATTCTTTTTATATATTTTCCTGTATAACTTTTCTCTACCATAGCTATATCCTCAGGAGTACCACAAGCTACAACAGTTCCTCCTCTATCTCCACCATCTGGTCCAATATCAATTATATAGTCAGCAGTTTTTATTACATCTAGATTATGTTCTATAATAACTACACTATTTCCTTTTTCTACAAGTCTATTTAAAACCTCTAGAAGTTTTCTAATATCTTCAAAGTGCAGTCCAGTAGTTGGCTCATCTAAAATATATATAGTTTTTCCTTTAGTCATCTTAGAGAGCTCTGTAGCCAGTTTTATTCTTTGTGCTTCCCCTCCAGATAGAGTAGTAGCTGGTTGTCCAAGTTTTATATAATCAAGCCCTACATCTATTAATACTTTTAGCTTTCTTTCAAGAGCAGGTATATTTTGGAAAAACTCATAAGCTTCTGCCACACTCATATTTAAAATGTCAGATATAGTTTTCCCCTTATAAAATACATCAAGAGTTTCTTTGTTGTATCTTTTTCCCTTACACACTTCACACTCTACATATACATCAGGTAAAAAGTTCATCTCTATTTTGATAATACCAGCTCCTTGACAAGCTTCACATCTTCCACCTTTCACATTGAAAGAGAATCTTCCCTTTGTAAATCCATGTGCTTTTGCATCTTTTGTTTCAGCAAAAAGAGTTCTAATATCATCAAATAGTTTTGTATATGTAGCAGGGTTAGAACGAGGTGTTCTACCAATAGGGCTTTGGTCTATATTGATTACTTTTTCTAAATGTTCAGTTCCCTCAATAGATTTATATTCAAGAGGATAGAGCTTTCCTTTATTTAATTTATTAAACAGTGCTGGGAAAAGAGTATGATTGATAAGAGTAGATTTACCACTTCCACTTACACCAGTAACAACTGTCATCACTCCTAAAGGAATCTCAACATCTATATTTTTCAGATTATTTCCCCTTGCTCCAATAACTTTTAGAGATTTATCCCAACTACGTCTAGTACTAGGGATATCTATTTTTAACTCACCTTTTAAATATTTTCCCGTAAGAGAGTTAGGATTTTCCATAACTTCTTGTGGAGTTCCATGAGCTACAATCTCTCCACCATAGGCTCCAGCTCTAGGTCCGATATCTATTATCTCATCAGCTTGAATCATAGTGTCTTCATCATGTTCTACAACAATTAGAGTATTTCCTAAATCTTTTAATCTTCCAAGAGTAGCTAGTAATTTATCATTATCTTTTTGGTGTAGTCCTATACTTGGCTCATCTAATACATAGAGCACTCCAGTTAGACCAGATCCAATTTGAGTAGCTAGTCTTATTCTTTGAGATTCTCCTCCAGAAAGAGTTTTAGTCTCTCTTCCAAGACTTAAGTAATCAAGTCCTACATTTATCATAAAGGATAATCTTTCTCTTATCTCTTTTAATATCTCTTTAGCAATTTTTTCCTGTTTAGATGTTAAAGTTATTCCATTGAAAAAATTTAGAGCATCTTTTATACTCATATCACAAAGTTCCATAATATTTTTATCTCCAACTGTTACAGCTAGGACTTCAGGTTTTAATCTTTTACCATTACAAACTTTACAAACTCTCTCTATCATATATTTATTTTCTATCTCTTCCTTCATAGCATCAGAGAAAGTTTCATAATATCTTCTCTCTAAATTTTTTACTGCTCCTTCATACTCTTTATAACCATGGAATTGGAAGTCATCTCCCTCATAATCAAATCTAAATTTTTCAGTAGCTCCATGAAAAATTATATCTAAATCTCTTTTACTCATCTCTTTGATAGGCTTAGATATATCTATGTTGAAAGCTTTAGCCATAGATTTAAAAATCTCCCAACTATATCCTTTTCTGCTAGAAGCTCCTGGAATATACATACCACCATCAAGAATAGATAGTTCCTCATCTTCAATAAGTTTATTCTCATCTACTTCAAGTTTTTTTCCTATTCCTTTACATTCAGGACAAGCACCAAATGGAGCGTTAAAAGAGAAAAGTCTAGGACTTAAGTCTGGAATACTTACTTCATCATGTTCAGGACAAGCGTAGTTTTCACTGTAACTAAAATCCTCTCCATTTACATTCAGTATTATTTTTCCATTAGATAGTTCTGATGCACTCTCTACTCCTTGAGTAAGTCTACTTTGAAACTCTTTATCCTCTTTTTTTAGAACTAATCTATCAATAACTACTTCAATATTATGCTTTTTATTTTTATCTAAGATAATTTCATCTTCTAAATATAAAATCTCTCCATTTACTCTAGCTCTTACAAAACCTTTTTTTAAAAGATTAAGAAAAAGATTTTTATGAGTACCTTTTTTATCTTTAACTACAGGAGAAAGAATTATCATCTTATCTCCCTCTTGAAATCTTTCTAAAGTTCCCTCTACTATCTCTTCTATACTCTGCTTTTCTACAGGTCTATTACACACAGGACAGTGAGCAGTACCAATATGAGCAAACAGAAGTCTCATATAGTCATATACCTCTGTAATAGTTCCAACAGTAGAACGAGGGTTTCTGTTAGTTGTTTTTTGTTCAATAGATATAGCTGGAGCTAATCCCTCTATACTATCTACATCTGGTTTTGTCATTTGTCCAATAAATTGTCTGGCATAGGCAGATAGACTTTCTACATATCTTCTTTGTCCCTCTGAATATATTGTATCAAAAGCAAGAGAAGATTTACCACTTCCACTTACCCCTGTTATTACTACAAATTTATTTTTGGGAATTTCTATATCTATATTTTTTAAATTATGCTCTCTGGCACCTTTTATAACTATTTTATCAAGCATAAAATTGTACACCTCTTTATCTATAAATATTTATTTTTCACTTTATATTATACACTATTTTTATCAGAATTAAAAGATTGATGATATTTTATTTTAAAATGAAGATTAAAATTGACAAATAAATTTAAAAAATATATAATAGTAACAATGTTTGGTAAATAAAATTTAAAATGAAAGGAGTAACAATGAGAGTAGATGCTATTTTTATAAATGCTCTAACACTGATAGCTGTTTTAAATCCCTTTGGAAATGTTCCACTCTTTATAGGAATGACAGAGGGAATGGAAAAAGAAATAAGAAACAAACTTTTTAAGATGATAGCTATAACAGGATTTTTTATAACATGGATTTTTAGTTTATTTGGGGAATTTTTAATGACTAATTTCTATAAAATAAATATGAATGAGTTGAAAATGGCTGGAGGTTTGATTTTAATTCTGATGGCAATTAAAAATTTAATCTTCTCTCCACAGAGAAAAAGAACTTCAGAAAAGCAACTTTCTCCAGATGAGCAGATAAAGCAAGCTGTAATACCTATGGCTTTTCCAATGTTAGTAGGGCCTGGAAGCTTGACTACAGCTCTAATTGGACGTTCTGAGAATGGACTTACAAGTAATAGTTTTTCTATTTTAGTAGCTTTTATTATAATCTATTTAGTATTAATGGTAGGAAACTATTTAGAAAGAATATTTGGAAAATTAGTACTTTATATATTATCAAAAGTGATGCAGATATTTATTATGTCTATAGGATTTAGAATATTCTTTGATGGATTATCACATATGATAAATTTTTAAAAATAATTTAGATAGATTTATTTAAGTTTAGTGATATAATATATAAAAAAGGGGAAGATATGTTATGTTATTAATAAATTTAGAAAAGGATGAAATGATTGTAGCAGAAGCTCAAGCAGCACATATTACAATGGTTTTAATGGTACCAAAACCTCAACCAGGAATATTATATATAACTAATAGAAAGATTGCATTTGCTCCAACTCAAGGAAGTATGTATTCAAAATTTGAGTATTTATTAGGAGAGATAGAAGCTTTTTCAGTAGGAATGTTGAATACATTAACACTTATGACAAAAGCAGGAAAAAAACATAAAATAACAGGAATGTTTAATAAGAAATTGATTGAAGGATTAAAAAAAGTAGGAGTAAAGGAGATTTAAAAAAGAGAGATTTTAGCTAAGAATTAACTTAGTTAAAATCTCTTCTTTATTTTAAAAACTAATTTTTTATTTTCCAAAAATATTTGTAGCAAATATACTTTTAAATCTTATTTTTTTAGCTTTTGTTGAATCTATATATCTGATACTAAATCCTGTATAACCATAGATTATAGAGATTATAGGATTGATAAGATTTAAGAAACAGTAAGGAACATAAATCCAAGGAGCAATACCAAGAGCAGCCATCATATATGCTCCACAACTATTCCAAGGAATTAGAGGTGATGTCATTGTTCCAGCATCTTCTAAAACTCTGGATAAAGTAGTAGGATGTAAATTTCTACTGGCATAAGCATCTTTATATATTCTTCCTGTTATTACTATTGAAAGATATTGTTCAGCAGCAAGTATATTAGTAGCTATTGAAGTAAATACAGTGCTAGTATTAAGCTTCCTGTTGATTTTGCAATACTTAATACTTTATTTGCAACAGCACTTAACATTTTAGCTCTCTCCATAGCACCTCCAAGAAAAAGAGCACAAATAATAAGTGTCACTGTCCACATCATACTATTCATTCCACCTCTAGTTAAGAGTTCATCTACAAATTGATTTCCAGAATTAGATACATATCCAATTTGTAATGCTGTAATAAAATCTTTTACAGTAGCTCCCTGAAAAATTACAGCTCCTATCCCTCCTATTAAAGTTCCACAAAATAGTCCTGGAATAGCTGGAACTTTTTTTACAACTAATATTATTGTAATTAAAGGAATTATAAATAAAAGTGGAGTAATATTAAATTCTTGATTTAATACTACAAATATTTTATTTAATGATTCTGTATCTACTCCTATATCTGAATATTTTCTTCCTATAAAAATAAAAAGAATAATGGTTATTATAAAACTCGGTATAGTTGTATAGAGCATAGCCTTAATATGTTCAAAAATATCAGAACCTGCCATAGCAGGAGCTAGATTTGTAGTATCAGAAAGAGGAGAAAGTTTATCTCCCATATATGCTCCAGAAATTATAGCACCTGCGGTGATTTGTGGAGGAATTCCTAGTCCTGCACCTATTCCCATAAGAGCTATTCCGATAGTAGCTGCTGTACTCCAAGAGTTTCCAGTAGTTAGTGCTACTATTAAAGATAAAATAAGTGCAGCAGGTAAAAATATACCTGGAGATATTATTTTTAAACCATAAAATATCATAGTAGGAACTACTCCTGATATTATCCAGCTTCCTACTAACATTCCAATTACTAAAAGAATTAAAACAGCTTCCATAGAAGATTTTATAGTATTTAAAATTCCTTCAATTAAATAGGCCCATTTGTATTTTAAAAGGAACATAGCTATAAAAACAGCTAACATTCCTGAAATAATAATAGGGATGTGTGGGGAGGCTTGTGTATACCTTATAGTGTATGTTAAAATACACACCAGAAATGTTAATGGTATTGCAGCATGAATAAATTTTGTTTCCTTGACTTCTCCAAATGAATCATTTTTCATAGGAAAATCCCTCCCTTTTTAATTTAGATAAAATAAAAAGCACCATAGTTGGTGCTTTTAAAACATAATTAAAAGACCCTCTCACTGGTTCCTCATATGACGAGGTTAGCAAGAGTATCGCTCTTTGAATGGGTCCCCCGCTTTTAGATTAATTATAATAGTAAAATTATAAATAAAAACTAAGCGTTAGTTCATTTCTTATTTTCGGACTTATTATAGTACAAATAGAGGTTCAAGTCAAGAAGTTTTTATATTTTATTTTAAAGTTATTTTTTATATTAAAAAATTTAAATTTTATTTAGAAAAAAAAGAATTTTTCTTTTTAAAGTGTAGTGAATCTCCCCACTCTCCATAAACTATCTCATCACCGATGGCTTTTACATTGTTGTCCATAATCTCTTTAGCCTTTTCAACACTATCATTAATTCCAGGTTTATTATCATAAAGAAGATATTTATTTTTATGTTCAAGTGCTGTAGCAGTAGGCATAAGAATATTAGCACCAGCTAAAAGTCCTTTTTCTCTTCCTTGTGGGTCAAGTCCTTGAAGAGCAGTAGTTGCTGCAATATTAACATCTTTTAAGAAAATTCTAGTAATAGCTATCATTTTTAATCCCAACTCTACTCTTTTTTCTTCACTGACTACAATATCTTTCCACTCTTGTCCAAGGGGGGTATCTTTATGTAGAATATATGGTCCCATACCTATCATATCTATATTCATATCTTTATAGAATAAGATATCATTTACTAAATCTTCCTCTGTTTGATTAGGTAGTCCTATCATTACTC
>ENA-UPWN01001352-UPWN01001352.1-human-gut-metagenome-genome-assembly--contig:-NODE-1352-length-9963-cov-4.652842_pt1 | contig 9963 bp, 7 predicted proteins | sample MGYA00250050_ERZ773377 | MGnify/ENA primary metagenome ERZ773377 (study PRJEB29103, sample SAMN06112008) | human gut metagenome | biome: human gut; feature: ankylosing spondylitis patient; material...
ACTCGGACCTGGCAAAAGGACTGACCAACGAGGTGCAGAAAAATGCCATGCTCACCCGCGAAAGCCGCCGCATCATCCGCAATTGACACACAAAATGCCCCAAGAAAAATATTCCATTTTTTTAACAACGTTGTCCGAAAAAGAATTCCAGCTGCCACTCCGGTCACTATCTGCACCGGGATAAAATAGAGCGAATAAATATCTGTCGTGATGCCAGAAATCACACCGCTGACCACCCCGGCAAGAACTCCTCCAACTGGACCAAGCAACGCCGATGCCAGAAATGTCCCGATACTGTCCAAATAAATCGGAAGCCGCAGAACAAGCGCAAGATTTCCTCCAATAATATTAATCACCGCACTCAATGCAATAAAACAAACCTGTACCACTGTCAATTTTTTCATTTTCCTTCTCCTCCTAAGCCATAATCTGTCGCAGGATTGTTCTGATCTCCTGCTCTGATTTCCCAAAAACTCTATGTAAAAACATTACCATAAATTCCTTCTCATCCACCTCGGTGAGCACAATGCTGTTTTCCTCTTTCTTCCAGAAATTCATTGCATCCACCACAGATTGCCCGATACTGATTCCCTCTGTCTCCACAGTTGTATAGGCTTCAAAGCCACTGCACAATTCCCGATTAAGAAAATATGCAACCGCAAGCGGATCGTTGATAACACAGCCGATCACCCGCTCATATTCCCAGTGAAAATCATAATAAAACCGAGTAATATTTTTGACAAATTCACCTTTCTCTGTATCCAGAATTTGCATGTATTCCAAAATATTCGGTGTCAATACGATTTTTCTTGTCACATCTAATCCAACCATATGAATCTTCGTTCTCAGATTTTCATACACATATTTTGCAGCGTCCGGATCACACCAGTAATTGTACTCTGCCACCGGCGAACAATTTCCGTGACTTTTATAAGAGCCTCCCATCGAGACAAATTCGTCCAGTTGTTCAAATGCCTCCAGATCTTTCTGCAGTGCTTTCGCAATATTTGTCAGGGGACCAATGGCGATAATTGAAACACCTTGTTTCTCTCTTAAAGTGTCTGTAATGTAACTCACTGCATCTTTTTCTTGCGCGCTCCCCGGCACATTCTCGTATCCACTTTCCCCAAGACCATCCATTCCATGTGTATCCTGAGCGCTGATATATTCCCGCCTTAACGGTTTTTCCTCCCCTCGGTATACCGGGATGTCAAGTCGATTCATGACATTTAATACCTTTCGGATATTTTCCACACCGATATCCACCGGCACATTTCCACAGACTGCTGTGATTCCGATAACTTCCAACTCCGGTGATGCAAGTGCCAGCATCAGTGCCAAGGCATCATCAATGCCCGTGTCACAATCAATGATAATTTTTCTTTTTGCATTCATTCTCCAATCTCCTTTCGCGTAAAAAAGAGCCGCATCTCCAAGGATACGGCTCACTCTAAAAAGTCCGGCTGCCCGGACTCTTTTCCTTTTTGCTTTTCAATCCTTAGTTTTTTATTCTGGGAAGTTTTCGAACCAGTCCAGAGCAGATCACTGCTCTGATTTTATAAACGCAAAATGTATTATAGCAGATATTTGACAGCTTGAAAAGCTATACATTTACTGCCGATATTTTTACTTTTTTCAATGCCTTTGACACTGCCGGAATAGAGATTATAATAACTGTAATCACCGCCTCAGCAAATATGTAGCATCCATTATATACCAAGGAATATGGGAGCGCTCCCCATCCATCCCAGGCATATTCTCCAAAGAAAATCCATCCAGAAATGACTGCAAATACATATCTTCCAAACACACCGAGCAGATAGCCTTTTACCAGTCCATGCTTGGACTCTGCAAATACTCCGGACAATCCAAGTGCCCCGAATGCGAGCGGATAGTCAACCAATACCTGCAGTGGAAAATAAATATACGGCTCAATAATAAATTGTAGTACACCATATGCAGCTCCTGTCAAAATTCCTGTTGCCGGACCATACACATAACCTACAAAGCAGATGAACAACATGCTGAACAATGTAATAGAACCGCCAAATGGGAAAGAATAAACCTTTAACATAGATGTCACCATCGCAAGTGCCACTGCCATCGCACAGAACACAAGCTGCTTTGTCCCCATTTTCTTCTTTTCCTTTTTCTCTTTCTTTGCCAGAACTGTCGCAAGCACAATCAATGCAATTAAAATCACTGCAGCTGCAACATATCCCGCTGTGGTGAGTTGATACCCACCCTCTGTTGTTGATACAAAAAATGACATAAAAAAACCTCCTAAAATAATTTTTTACAGGAGGAACCACTTTGGTACTGCTTCCTTCCGCCGGTACTAACCGGTTCAAGTAATGAGGGTCAACACACATCTGTGTGATTCTCAGCTCATGGCTCCCCTAGCAAATTGCTATATGAAATTTGTCATTTCCAATCTATTGTATCACACTGTCATCTTTTGTCAATTTTTATCTCAACTTCAGCAAAAGGGATGTCGTCTTCGACATCCCTTTCACCTTAAATATGATCTGTTATATTTTATTTTCCAAATCTTCTGCGGATAACTTCAACCGCTGCGCCAAGGCATCCTGCCATTCCTAACATAAATGGAACTGCTGAAGCTGTATCACCTGTTTTTGCCGGCTTACTGTTATCATTGTTGTTGCTGTCATTTTTGTCATTGTTTGGTTTTGTGACATCCGGAACTCGTTTCAAACCATCCACCGCATCTTTGATTTCTACAATCGCATCTTCTACATCCTGCTCTGTAGCATCTTCATCTTCCAATACAGCTTTTGCGTTAGCCATTGCTGCCTGATATCCTTTCCAGCTGTCAGCTGTGTAATCAGCCTCTTTGTAATATGCCAAACATTCATTGTAATATTTCTCTAATGCTGATTTATCTACCTGTTCTGGTGCAACCGGAAGTTTCGGAATTTCTCTTGTCTCCTTCACATCACAGCCTTCTCGCTTACAAGTACGAACTTCCAATCCTGTTTCTGTCTCAGTTGCCTCTTTTTCTACTGTCCACTCGCCAAAATCATGTCCAAGTGCTGCAATTTCTCTTGTAGTTGTGCCATTACATTTACTACATGTTCCTGTCTCCACACCTTTTTCTGTACACGTCGGTGCTGTTGTCTCTTCCCATGTATATGAATGATCGCATTCCTGTGTACCTTTAATTGTAATTTTATAAGTTGTTCCTTCTGTAACTAAAGTTACTTCTCCAGCCGCATTTGCTGTAATCACATTTCCTTCTGATGCTTTGTAGAAATACCATGCATTGTCATCTGCGCTCCATGCAGCCACTTTATTGTTTGATCCTGACCAGTTATTCAAATAGTTAGAACCATTTGACACTGCAAATCCACCATGTTTGCTGTCTCCAATTGTAAGCACCTGCGGCGTATCTGTCAGCTCTACATTCTGTCCTGAAATGTTTACATATTTTCCATTCGCATCCTGCATTGTGTAACCATTTCCGGATTTCTTAAGCGTCCACATAGAATCTTTATATTCACCTGTGTTAAAGTTTGCAGATGACATTCCAAGACCTTTCGGATCTCCTGCCACTGTGCTTGCCGAATTTAGCATAATGTGTGTATTGCTTCCGAACAGATATGTTCCTTCTTCCACTTTTGTAATTGCCTTGTAAGGAGGCATATCACTGCGCTCTTCTTTTGTGATACTACTTACATCTCCGCTTTCTTTTACAATCTTTCCAGGAACATTGTATGTCTCACCTATTTTCAATGTCACTTCTTTTACATCATTCTCCACAAAAATGTAGTAAGTCACATCTCCGATTGTAACAGCTGTCTGGCCTTCTGCTTTTCCGGTAATCGCAATTTCTGTATTCGCAGTTGTTGTCTCACCTTCGTACATCTCGCCTGTCACTTTAGCAACATAGCTATATTTGTCATTTCCCTGTGCCGGATTTAACAGGTAATTACTTCCATTATTAGCCTTTGCCACAATCAGATATTTCCCATTATCTGTGATTTCTGTCAACTCCGTTACTTTTTCGTATCCTGCGATTCCACTGTCAGATGCATTCTCTGATTGTTTGTAAATCTCAAAGTCGCATCTGCCGTTTGCATCTACAGTACTATTTCTGTCAAAGTGTAATTTTGCTTCATTGTCTTTCCAGAAGAACAGGACTCCTCCCCTTGTTCCTCCTTCTGTCTGCGTAAATGTAAATCCTTGGCTTCCTTTCGCCACCTCAATCGCCGCACGAGTTGTTGTAAGCGGTGTTGCAGCAGAAGTTGCCATCTTCGGTGTCAAATATACTGTCTGATTGTCCGCTGTTGTAGATGAAACGATGAATTTTCCATCATCCTGTTTGTCAAATGTAAACAGACAGCTGTCTAATGACTTTTTCTCACCGTCAAAATTAGCCTGAGCTGTTGCAAGCTGCGCTTTCACTTGTGTCTCAACTGTCTGAGAATCTTCCCCTTTCAGTTCCACTTCTGCAATTGTCTTATCCAATCCTTCTAAACTGCTGTCAGCGTAGTTTCCAGTCTTATCTACATAAGTTTTTGTATCTCCGATTCTGAGATCCACTATCTCATAGTTTTCAGAATCTGTCACCGTCACTCTGATTTTTGTAGATGCATTGCCGGATTTCAATGTCACAACTGCTCTCTCCAGACCTTCCACTTCTTTTGAAGTCACTGTAAGTTTTCCGTCTGCATATAAAGCTTCGACAACTCCCTTGTCATCTGAAGATACAGTTACCTCTGCGCCGTCTTCCATACCGTTTACTGTAAATTCTTTGCTCTCACCGGATTTCATCGTGACATCTGCCACTGTTTTTCCCTCTCCATCTGTACACCAGATATTTCCGATTGCCGCACCCTTCGCAATATCATTGATATATAAATTCTTATATGTCAACTGTGTATCTGCATTTTCGTAGAGAAGTCCAACTGTTCCGTCCGGCAATACTGTCAGACAAGAATATGCGTAGTATGCAGATCCGTTAATGCTATAGTCATATTCCCACTTGATAGAACCGTCTTCCTGCACAAGCCCTACAAAAATCTTTCCTGCTGAACGACTTCCTGTATTAGATGGTGCCGCAAATAAAATTGCTGTCTTTCCGTCGATTTTCTCTGGATAAGTAACCGCTGTCAGCTGACAGTTCAGATTATAGGAAATACCCATCTCTTTCTTAGGAGACCACGTCTCTCCAAAATTGTCAGATACATAATATCCGCCATGACGGGTAAACATGTACAACTTATCATCAGCCTCTGTCACAACTGCCTCTGAACTCCAATCGGACACAGATGCACCTCGTTTCCATGTCTTTCCTTTGTCATCAGAATAAATAGCAGCACTATTCTTGTCACCTTTTGTAAACTCATATGCAGTAAATACGATTCTTCCTGTGGATGTAACCATTCCACGTCCCGGACCCACTAAAAGTGACTGTTCAGAGTCTTTTCTCAAATTCAAAATCGAAGGCTCAGACCATGTTTTTCCGCCATCTGCAGAAGATGTCAGATACAGATAATCAGTCGGCCATACCTGAAACGGTGACTCTGCCTCAAAAAGATTGGTATCTACACCATTCCCTTCCACATTAAAATATGCATCTACAGTATATCCATCTACAGTATTTCCGTCTGCATCTTTGATTAAATATGCAGATTCTGCATCTTTCTTTTTATTCTTTTCTAAGTGATATGTATAATTGGAAGCTTGTGTACGCTCTGTTCCCCACACATCGCTCCAGTTCTTTGCATCTGCCAAAAGAATATTTCCTTTCGCATCATGACTCTTTCCCGGAACCGGAGATGCTTTTGCACCATTTAATGCATATCCAGCTGGATAAAGATCCGCAATCATGTAGACATTTTCCCCGTCTGTTGCCATTGCCGGATCGATAAACGCTGTTGATGCATTGTTCCAAACATTGCCGTTATCCCCTAAATAGTTTGCAAATGTGTAATTCCAGTTGTCTCCTTTGTCCTTGGAATAAGATACAATTGTATCCAATCCCCCTCCATCTGCGTAAGTTGTCCATCTGGCATCACATCCTGCTACGACCGTTCCATCATTCAAAGATACCAAACAAGGAATACGGAATTTATCACTTCCCCCTGTTCCACTCCAAAACGGTTGCTCTTTTGTTGTTCCATTCGCAGGTCTTGTCTCTGATTTCGCCATGGCTATTCCCGAAAAACTGCTGAATGTCAAAGTCGCAGCGAGCAACAACGCTAAAACTCTTCTTCTCTTTTTCATATTCTTTCCTCCCAAATTTACTTTAAGCACAATACGAGCAAACAAGTTTGTATAAAATCAACAATTATCTTCTTGTTTCATACTTATTTTCTATTATAATCATCACACTAATATTTGTCTACAAGAAAAGAAACAAAAAAATATCCTGTACAAATGTTTTATTTCACATCTACAGGATATTTTATACAACTCCACTGATCAAATCTCTTCTTTCAGTCTTTCTTCCAATAATTGCTCCAATTCCTCATAACTCTCTACCCGATTAATCTCGTCTCGCAGTTTTGCTGAGTTTGGAAGTCCACTTGTATACCACGATACATGTTTTCTCATCTCGCGGATTCCGAGATATTCTCCCTTATATTGCATCTGAAGTTGTGCATGACGAATCATCATCTTCTTAATCGCTTCCACACTCGGACGTAACGGCATCTTTCCGGTTCGCTCATATTCCAAAAGTTCTGAAAAAATCCACGGATTTCCCTGTGCTCCCCTTCCGATCATCACGCCATCACAGCCTGTCTCTTTTTGAATCGCAATTGCACTTTCTCCTGAGACAACGTCTCCATTTCCGATAACCGGAATGGATACCGCCTCTTTCACCTGACGGATAATATCCCAGTCTGCTTTTCCGGAATAATACTGTTCTCTCGTTCTTCCATGAACCGCCACCGCTTTTCCTCCGGCATCCTCAATAATTTTCGCAATCTCTACCGCGTTGATGCAAGTATCATCAAATCCCTTTCGGATTTTCACTGTGACCGGCTTTTGAATTGCCCTTGCCGTCTTTCTGACAATCTCATACACCAGTTTCGGATTTTTCATCAATGCAGAACCTTCTCCATTCTTTACAATCTTCGGAACCGGACACCCCATATTGATATCCAGTATGGAAAATGGAAGTTCCTCTATTCGTTTTGCAATCTCACTGATCACATCCGGATCAGATCCAAATAACTGGAGAGATACCGGCAATTCTTCCGGATGAATCTCCAACAATGCCTTTGTATTCTTATTGTTATACTGTATCGCCTTCGCGCTTACCATCTCCATGCACAAAAGTCCCGCTCCCTGCTCTTTGCACAGCAAACGAAAAGGCAGGTCTGTCACCCCTGCCATCGGTGCTAAAATATATGGATTTTCTAATTCTACCGTTCCAATTTTTAACGTTTTCATTCTAATTTAACCCTTTGTTTTTTTCGTAAATAATGCGTAACCCTTCCAGCGTTAATTCCGGATCATAGATATCCACAACATCTGTCTCAGATACAATAATATTCCCCAGTCCGCCTGTGGCTACAACCTTTGCGTCTGCAAATCCAGCTTTTTTGATTTTGTTGACAATATATTCTGTCTGTCCGATATAGCCGAACACAAGCCCCCCCTGCATACTGGATACAGTCTCTTTTGCAAGAATAGACTCCGGCTTCTTTATCTCAATCTCCGGCAGCATAGATGCTCCGCCCCACAATGCTCTAGCCGATGTACGGATTCCCGGAGAAATCACACCACCTTCAAAGACTCCCTTTTCACTTACCACGTCATAGGTCGTCGCAGTTCCAAAATCAATGACTATGACCGGACCGCCATATTTTTCATAAGCAGCAACCGCATCTACAATTCGATCAGGTCCCGTATCCTTCGGGTTTTCTGTGTTTATCTGAAGTCCGGTCTCCAAATTTGGCGATACGATGAGTGGCTTTATATGGAAATACTTAATGATCGCGCTCCCAAGGGAGTGCATAATGTCCGGCACAACCGACGACACGATCACCGCATCAATCTCTTCGATATCAAATCCTCTGTGTTCCAGTAATGTACAGAGCTTGATTCCATATTCATCCGAAGTTCTTGGTTGTTTCGCCGTCATGCGAAATGTCGCCTCTAATTTTTCTTTTTCAAATACCCCAAGAGTGATATTTGTATTTCCCACATCAATTACCAGCAGCATTATACTTCCTCCCCTAAAAAGAAGACTCTATAGTACAACTGCAAAGACTCCAGCAGTTCTTTTTTTGTTCTCTGAAGTTCTTTAATCTTCAGATGACTTCCGATTTCATCAAAAAGCAGATCATTGTCCTCTGTCGTAACCTCAAACATAAGCTCTCCATCTTCTTCAAATACCAATGTCAGAATCCCTCCGACGTCCTCCGTGTACAATACACACATGATCTTCAGTTCATCTTTGATGCTGTCTGGAAGTGCCTCAAAATCCGGATTCAGATAAAACTTTCTATCATATGAATTCGCACCACACAGTACAATTTTTTCTTCGTACATACATTCCTCCTAAATATACCCGTAGATTCCGCGCACAGAGACTTCTCCCGCAAAAACCGTCTCCTCTTCGCCATCTTCTTTTCTCACAAGCAGTTCACCTGTCTCGTTGATGCCCAATGCATAGGCGTTATATTCGCCTCCAGGCTCCAGAACTCTCACTTCTTTTTCTTTGCTTACCAGAAGACGATTGTAATCCTCCTGCAAAAATTTTAAATTCTGTTCTTTTACAAACCGCTCATAGTTTTCTTCAAACTTTTTCATGATACATGCAATCAATGCAGAACGTTTTATCGGGCTTTCCTTTTCCACACGCAATGAGGTCGCCTTTTCACAAAGTTCTTCCGGAAAAGACTGCATATTCACATTGATTCCGACTCCGATTACAACGTAGTTGATATAATCAACCTCTGCACTCATCTCCGTTAGAATTCCACATATTTTCTTCGTTCCAATCACAAGATCATTCGGCCATTTAATCCCAACTTCAAGTCCTTCCTGCTCTCGGATCGCCATCGCCGCACTATACGCCATCACCAATGTCAGCATGGGCGCTTTCGATGGCTCCATCGTCGGTCTTAAAAGCAGAGACATATAGATATTTTCACCCAGCGGAGATTCCCAAGCTCTTCCACGCCTTCCTTTTCCGGAATTTTGACGGTCAGCGACCGCTAATGTGCCATGCTCTTTTCCCTGTTCCGCCAGATGTTTGATCCTTGTATTCGTCGAGTCTGTCTCTTCATAATAAATGACATGCCTTCCTATACACTCTGTCTGCATCAGGCTTTCTATCTCCTCTTGTGAAAGCACGTCCGGACATTCCACAATTCGATATCCTCTGTTTCTTACGGCCTCAATCTGATACCCTTCATTCTCCAGCTGCTTGATTACTTTCCACACTGCCGTTCTCGATACCTGAAGCCGTTCACACAACTGCTGACCCGACACATATTCTTTACTTTCCCGAAGCATTTTCAAAATCTCTGCTTTCACAACTCGTCCTCTTTCTCTGCTTATTCTCCAAGTGTTGCGACCATAACCGCCTTGATTGTATGAAGACGGTTCTCCGCTTCATCAAATACTACTGATGCCTTTCCTTCAAATACATCTTCCGTCACCTCTTTGCCTTTCACCGCCGGAAGACAGTGCATGAAGATTGTTCCCTCTTTGCCGGTCTTGTCCATCAGTTCCTGATTGATCTGATAAGGACTTAAAAGCGCAATTCGCTCAGCCGCTTTATCTTCCTCACCCATAGAGCACCATACATCCGTATACAACACATCCGCGCCCTCAACTGCATCGATGGAATCTGTCACACAGACTGAGGAACCGGCTTCTTTTGCGTACCCTTCACACAAAGTAAGCATGGTAAAGCTGTATTGCCATTCGTGCGGAGTGATGGTATATTCCGGATGTACTTGCGCTCCCCAGGTATTATCT
>ENA-UPWN01001366-UPWN01001366.1-human-gut-metagenome-genome-assembly--contig:-NODE-1366-length-9881-cov-19.954712_pt1 | contig 9881 bp, 9 predicted proteins | sample MGYA00250050_ERZ773377 | MGnify/ENA primary metagenome ERZ773377 (study PRJEB29103, sample SAMN06112008) | human gut metagenome | biome: human gut; feature: ankylosing spondylitis patient; material...
TATATCTACGGCTATGTGCAGGATCTGGAAAGCGGCATGTGGCAGTACATCATTCTGGACTTTGAGACCGGCGAGACGGTTGTCTTGCTTTCCAAGGGTGAGGTCGACTCGAAAAAGATTCGGGTTGAGTTCTCTTTGGAAGATATGGATATGTCCGAATTTCAGGATGGGGCAACCTATCCGCAGATCAAGGAGTATGTGTTGGAGCATACCGGGTTAAAGGTGTCCAACCTCTATATCTCACAGATTAAACGAAAATGTGGGATTGGGGTTGGTAAGAACTATAATCTGCCGAAGTCCGAGGATTCCAGACAGCCCCAGTGTCCACCGGAAAAAGAGAAAGCAATCCGAGAAGCATTCAAATATTTTGGGATGATCTAACATCCAGCAAAGTGGAGGTTTCTTATGGATAGGTTGATTTCTTGTGAGTTCAACATGGATAATGCCTGTGTGGAACTGAAATTCTTAGATGGCAGTATGATTGCTATTGATACAATAGCCGTGGAGAATGAGGTTGCTGACAATATGTATCAGCGGTCAGAGCTGGACTATCTAATCTACAATGACCCGATTGGATATGCAGACTTGATATTGAACGGAAACCCCGAAATTTATCTAAAAACTGTAACTGAATGTAAACCCTTAGATTAAAACTCAGCCCTCTGCCTTTTCATTGGCAGAGGGCCGTTTTTTGCTTAACAGTTATTGAGCATCCCTTAATTGCTCTACAACACTGCATTTCGCTGCGTTGTCATACATCATGCAAGGAATCAGCCACCCCAGCAGAAGAAATACCGGAATTGTCAGCAGGACAGGCAGAATGGTGAATCGATACTCAAAGAACCAGAACATACTGCCCAGCATTTTTCCCGCAAGAGGTCCCACCGCCAGCGACAAAATAAAGGCCACCGCTACGGAAGACATTGCGTAAAACAACCCCTCGTAGATCAGCATGGTTTTGAGCTGCCGGTTTGTCATTCCTACAGCCTGAAGCACAGCAAATTCACGGCGGCGGGAAAGAATACCGGTCATCATGGCGTTGAAGAAATTTAAGAGTCCCACCAGCCCAATGATAGCACAGAGGATACCACCTATCAGAAGGAACATCTGCCGGAACTGAGCAAATTCAGAGCGAGCCGTGGCCTTGCTTTCATACATCAAGGGCGAAAACTCACCGGCAGTGAGCTTCGATAGATATTGCTCTGCTTCGGCCTCGTCCGCTTCGTCCGCTGTGTCGAACAGGTAGAGCAGCGGAATGGCCGCACCACCGCTGTCCCGCTGTGCGGTATCCACAGACAAAACTGTCTCATATCCAATACCACCATAACGATAACTCATGGAATACGGAAGCTCTACCAAGGCGCAGACCGTGTACGCTACATCTCTGGCTCCATACAGTTTTTCCTGAAGGTACTCCTCCGGTGTATCTTCGGTGCAGAGTTCCCCGGTGCGGCTGTCGATATATTTCACATCGTCCGCATAGGTAGCGGTGATCGTGTCTCCCACCTTGGGGTAGTATTCAAGATTGGGCAGATTACCGTAGTCATCTAAGGAAACCGCAATGGCAATGGCGTTATTGTCCGGCTCCAACATGGGAGAAATATCTCCGTCGAACACTTGCAGCTTGTCAAACAGACTGTTATCCAGAGCCTCAATTCTGGTCTTTCCCATCACCATATTGCCCCGGTGCTCCAGACGGCTCATATGGCTGTCCAACTGCTCGGCGCTTTCGTACCTTGCATAGTCCTGCCGCAGAGCATCCTCCGTCATCCACAGGTAGGCGGGTTTTCGCACAGCATATCCCGTGCCGGAAAGACTGGCCTTTGTGTTTGCTGCGATCTCTCCGATCTGTTCTGGCGTGATGAATTCATCTGCTGAGTTGTAACGGAAATAGTCGGGCGTGCTGACGATAAAATCGGCGCAGGTCTTGGCGGATACATACTTCTCCATGCTGAAGCCGCCCACAAAGGTACACAGTGCATTGAACAGTGTCACCGACAGTGCCAGAGACACCACCACCAGTACCGTCTTTTTCTTGTTTCGTCCCAAATTGGCAAAGGCCATCTGATGGAGCTTCGCTCCCCGGGTGCTGCGCTGTTTTTTCTTGGTCTGCATTGCATCCGTATATTTGGTAGCCTCCACCGGAGAGACCTTAGCTGCCATTTTTCCGGGCTTGGAACAGGACAAGAGCACCGTCAACAAGGCGAACAGCATAGAACCAAGGAAGATCACAGGCGATGTGCTGATGGTGGTGATGCCTGCATCCAACTGGGTGGAGCGCAAGACAACAGGTACCAGAACAGCGCCGATGCCGTAGCCCAGCAGCAGCCCTGCCGGAATGCCGATCAGACAAAGCAGAAGTGCCTGCTGGCGAATGATACGTTTGAGCTGCCGGGGCGTTGTGCCAATGGTTTTCAGAAGTCCGTAAAACCGGATATCCCCTACAACAGAGATCTGAAAAATGTTATAGATGATAAGATACCCCGTGAAAATCACCAGCAGCAAAAAAGCTGCTATGGCGATCACAAGTTCCGGATCAAGCTTCGACTCCAGCTGGGATGAGGTATATCCCCAGTTGACGCCGATCCGGACGCTGTTGGGATCGGTATAGCTGTCCCATGTGTAGCCGAGATCGGTATCCACCTGCTCCATCTGCCCTTGAATGTTTGTACTGGAAGCCATCATGACATTCAAATCGGTGCGGAAGGGCTGTAACCCTGTTTTCACTGCCTGCGCTTCGATGTCATCTGCGTAATCACGGCTGATGTTGATGTAATGAACAGGCATTAGTTCATCATAGTCCCAATAGCCCACCAGCGTAAAGGTATCTGTTACAGTAAAGGCGGTTTGATCCTTGTCCGTAATGGAATAGGAAACCGTGACCTCGGCGCCCAGCTCCGGCGTTACGCCAAGCAGCTGCAACGCTGCCGTATCCATGGCTACCTCTTTGCCGCTTTCGGGCATCCGTCCGATAGTAGGGGTTGCATAGCTCCATTTAGTGCAGTTGGCATCCATGTAGCTGATCTCTGCCGGTATTTTGGCAAAGACCCCCTCCGCAGTGATACCGATTACCTTCCGTACCCCCGCAGCCTTCACCTTTGGATGGGCAGCGATGCGTTCCGCCTGCTCGGGGGAAACATCCTTAAAGGTGCCATGCGCATAGCCGCCTACCTGCCGAAACTGGTAGGTTTCATAACTGGCGTTCAACGACAAGACAATGGTGAACATGGACGTAAATAGCAGCGTTGTCAGCGCAATGGCAAAAATAGCGATCAGATTGCGACGGCGGTTCGCATAAAGAGATTTTAAGCTGAGCTTCCGAATACATTTTCTGTTTTTGACATTCATCGTAACCACCTCCCGTTAGCTCTGGGAGACGATCCGACCATCTTCGATACGGATAATGCGGTCTGCCATCTGTGCAATTTCTTCGTTGTGAGTGATCATTACGATTGTCTGGGCGAACTTTTGACTGGTGACTTTCAAAAGGCTCAATACATCCTGACTGGTTTTGGAATCCAGATTACCTGTCGGTTCATCTGCCAGAATGATAGCGGGTGCTGCCGCCAGCGCACGGGCGATTGCCACACGCTGCTGCTGACCGCCGGAGAGCTGATTGGGCAGGGCATCCAGACGATCATCCAGCCCAAGGGTCTGCACGATCTGCTGTACGAAATCCTTGTTGACCTTGCCACCGTCCAGCTCAATGGGTAGAACGATATTTTCATACACATTCAGCACCGGAACAAGATTATATGCTTGGAACACAAAGCCGATTTTCCTGCGGCGGAAGATGGTCAGGGCTTCCTCCTTCAAGGAGAAAATATCCTGTCCGTCCACCATGACTGTGCCGCTTGTAGGGCGATCCAGCCCACCCAGCATGTGCAGCAGGGTAGACTTGCCAGAGCCGGATGTGCCGACGATTGCAACAAATTCGCCCTTCTTTACACTTAAATCAACTCCATCCAACGCATGAACTGCGTTATTGCCGGAGCCATAAATCTTTTTGAGGTCTTTTGCCTGTAAAACATCCATAAATGAATACCTCCATGAAAAAATCTGTATGTATGAAAGGAAATAATCCTTTGATACATACAGATTATCGCATAGGATTCTTTCCACATTCTTTCCGGCGGAAAATGAAATCTAACAGTTTTGATAGAATTGTTGTTATTTCGGCAGAAATATGGAAAACGTACTTCCTTTTCCCGGAACGGAAGCAATCTTGATATAACCTCCCTCGCCGGATATGATCTGTCGGGCAAGGTATAAGCCGATGCCGACCCCTTCCTGCTCCTGAACCGCCTTTGAGCGGTAAAAGCGAGCAAATATCTTCGCTTGCTCAGTTTCCGGTATGCCTGAACCGGTATCCGATATATCGATCCTTGCAAACATTTCGTAACTTACGGCAGAAATCCTGATTGTGCCATGCTCTGTATATTTGATGGCATTGTCTACGATATTCGCCAGCGCTTCCGCTGTCCATTTGAAGTCGAATACAGCAAAAGCATCGGTATCTTGCAGTCGCAAAGACAATCCTTTTTCAGAAGCCTTGGCAGTATATTGTTCTACCACACTTTCAAGCAGCGGCTGCAGCGCTGCTTGCTGAGGGGAGAGTGAAATGATCCCGTTTTCCAGTCTGGAAAGCTTTACGAGAGAATCGATCAGAAATCGCAGCTTTTCCGATTGTTTGTACAGCGCCTCCACATTTGCCTTCGCCGATGCAGGCAGAGTTTCCTCCTTCAGAAGCTCGCTGTATAACAGCAGGTTTGCAATCGGCGTTTTTGTCTGGTGCGAGATGTCCGCAATCAAGGTTTTGATTTTGTCTTTTTCCTGCGCTACATTTCGAGAAGATGCTTCTGCGGCAGAAAGATAGTGTGCAAACTTTGTTTCCAAAGCAGACAGCCGGCTTTCATCAAAATTGGTTTCAGAAAAGGAGCCGGTCATGGCAGCGTCCAGCATCCTTTCGATTTCTTCCATCGTTTTTCTGGTCTTTCTCCGTTCCCATAACACAACAGCTGCCGCCGCCAGAAAACACAGCAGTATGATCACAATACCGGTTTTATTCATCTTTTGTCACCCAGCTATAACCGATTCCATAGACAGTTTTAATGTATTTCTGTGCACCAAGCTTATCCCTCAGACGCTTGATCGTAACAGACAAAGCATTTTCATCCACATATTCTGCGCCATCTGTCCAGATCCGGTCGACAAGGTCTCCACGGGTCATGGTTCGACCACGATTTTCAACAAGCAGACGCAGTAATTTTTGTTCTGTTTTACTCAATTCCACTTTGGAATCTCCCACATAAAAGGTCATAGCCTCAAAGTCAAAGTGAAATAGATCCATATGGAACGGCGCATTTTTATGGTTTGACGCTTGCTTTCGCAGTTGGGTATTCACCCTTGCCCGCAAAACCGAAAGAGAAAAGGGCTTGGTAATGTAATCATCAGCGCCCCTCTCCAGTCCGTCTACGATGTCCAGATCGGTGTCATTGGCAGTCAGCAGAATAACAGGAATATAGGGTGTGTTTTCCTTGACCTCCCGGAGCAACTCGAGCCCGCTGCCATCCGGCAGATTGATATCCAGCAGGATCAGGGATACACCGCCGCAAAGAAGCTGTTCCTTCGCCGCTTTTAGGTCTTGGCAGGAAATGATCTGACGGTTATCTGCTTTCAGTGCTTTACTTAAACCCTGATTCAACCCTATATCATCTTCAATAATCAATAATTGTTCCATGTATCTCACTCCCTCGTTATTCAAAGGCCACCATTATTTCCTTGGGTAATTTTTCGTTCTCACAGTTCAGAAGATAGGCGATTGCTCTGCTTGCAAATTTGTTTGTTTTCACTGTATCCCAATCGGCAAGCAAAATGACCTCTGCCTTGCCGTTCTCAAAATCTAATGATATTTCGCCCCATTCGCCGTCGCAGTCTGCCTGATATTCGTAGATTGCGGCGGCGATTTTCTTTTTTCGCTTAATCTTGGATTTCTGTTTTAGCCGGACTGCATGGATTGCGCCCTCGGCAACCAACAATTCCGTCAACTTGTCCACTGCTTTTCGGTAGGCTCGTTCTGCACCGCTGGCTGTACTGCCCTCAAACATAACCGCCAGTTCTTCAAAGGTGGGGCGGTCTTTCCATGAACTGACACGCCCACAAGTCATGCAAATTGCTAACCGTTTTTCGAGCAAGGTCTGTTCCCGGTAATTCAGTTTCTCAAATGCCTGCTGCACCTTTTCTGCCTGTATGCCGTTCCAGAGGATATCGGTATAGTTCCAGCTATCGTCAAGGGCTACATCCTCGCCTATTTCCTCGCCATCCTCGTCTGTTACATAGAATGGCTGCTGATTGCGGATACCTCGCACAACTTTCAGATAGTCTTCGGCAAGAGCAAGATCACAGTTGTATTTCTTGGAAAATTCGTTGACCGCATCCTTGGTATTGTGGTACAGCCAAGCCATTGACCGCACCATTTTGTAATTGGTCAGAGAGGACACCGACCATTTTTCTTCACCCATGCGGAAACGGAGCATAGCATCCCGGATGAACGGGAAAATGTATGTAGCATACTCTGCACCCTTGGCAAGGTCATAGTCCATCAGCTTTTGGAGCATTTGCTCCCGGCAGGAGAGCTTTATATCTATAAATCGGTCTGTGTCATACAGATCGCCGCCATCCACACCGAGAAAGTCTTTGATGCGCTTGTTAAGCTGCGGCTCGTAGTGGTGTAGGAAGAATGAGAAATATATCAAATTCTTTTCCTGCAAGGCAGACAGGATATATTCGTTCAGACTGCCCACCGCTGGCGGCTCCGGTTCCAGTTGGAAGATGCGCTCTGCCACATAGGGAATGATGCCGTCACCGTGCGGATTGACTTGGTGTTTTGGTATGTATCCGGTCATATCCCATGTAAAATCATTCAGCATAGCGCACCTCCTTTCGGTTCTTTCTCTATCAATATCGACAGTAATTATGCATCGAACTTTTTGTTAGTAGTATTATTTTCGTCGTCCATCATATCACTTAGCACGGCAAAAGCTTGGCTCAGCGGCACAGCCTTAGAAGTCCAGTTTTTCAAACTAAACAAGTTGGAAGATTCATCAAACACATCAAATTCGTCTGTCCCATCAGTGATTTTCTTCAAGTACAACATTTCTATCAAATACAAAGCTCCCAAGATATTTAGTACATTCTCCTGCTTTGCTTGCTTCAACTGCTCATAGCGGTTGTGCTTGACATCTGTAAATGCTCCCCACCATTGCAACGACTGTGCGGGCTGGGTAATATCCCAATTCATAAACGGTTGTATTTCGATATCGTACTCCTGTACACTGATTTTTTGATTTTTTATATCCGGTGTGTTGGTCAAAATATACTGTGCATAGTCTGCAACCGTTTTTCGATCCGTTGTATTGAAACCGCAAAACTCTTTGAATACAGTATCCAACTCTGCCCCTATGGCTTGAATTAAGAGGGCATATCCGTTAGAAAATGCATCAAAATTGTCCTCATGTAGTTCTACAAACTCTATTGATTCAACAAAACGCTTTTCGAGCATTAAGTAGTATTTCCAATGATTCTGACTAAGTTCTTTTCTATTCATGTTTGTCCCTTTCTTTGTATATTTTTGCACTTGCTTCCTTTTTCAAAGCCGCCTGGTCCATTTCTTTTTCATAAACTCCCTTGGCATAGGCTACATTGCTCAATGCCCGGAGCATCTTATCTTTTGCCAGCTTTTTCATAACCTCCGCAAGATCAGTGGCCAGAGTACCACGCTTCACATAGCGGTTTATGGTATTCAGTCGCTTTTCATAAATCTGTTTTACCGGGTGATCGTCCGCAAGCTCCCGTTGTTCTCTGCCTTTCAGGTTGCCGATCTGCCGACAGGTGCGGCGCAGCTTGTCGCCCGGTGCAAACCCACCACAGTATTTGGTGTGCCTTGCATTGGTGGTCAGAAACCACTTGCCGCAGATTTTGCATTTCTTCGGTGCATGACCAACACACAGGCCCTCAAAGAAATCAGACCGGAACATTCCCACAAAGGATACATAGTGCATCCGCTTGACCAGCTTCGCTATGTCCTCGCCGGGACGGATGGTAGCCACATACTGAACAGAGTTATTTGCAACAGACATCCAGGCATTGCCCTCTGTGATAGAGAACTTAGGCGGGAAATAGCTGCCGAACATTTTTGCAAAGCCCTCCGCTGTGCGGTCTGCCTCGTTGCCGTCTGATTTTTCTGCAAAATCAAGCATTGCCTTTTGATATTCCTCAAGAGAGTATGCCAGATGCCCGCATACAGCGGTATAGCGCTGGAGCATCACCGCATCAGCATATTTTGGAACTTCTTCGAACGGTAAAGAATTGGTTACGGCTTTTATGGCGAACTCCACATATTTCAGAGCATTGTCCGCAGTAAAAACCTTTTCTATCCGTTCCCTGTGCTTTGGTATATCCATATAGGAGAACGGCGGCGTTTTGCTGAGAATCTCTAACATTGTCAATGCAGCTTCCTTTGCCATAGGAAAGAGTGCAGAAGTATCCTGTCCGGCATTCAGCATCCCGAGCAGCAGATTGATTTTCTCGCATTGCTCGTTCATTCTTGTAATAGTATCCGCAGGAACATTCAGCGCATCACAGGCAAGCGTGCCGACAGGGAATGTTTTGCCCTCATATATGACCGTATCCTGCCAGAAGTCCAATGTCATCAATTCTTGGTTCATGCTTACCCTCCTGTCCTGTTTTTTCACTTTCTTAATTGTATCATGCTAATGTAAAGAAATCTACATCTATCAATAAGTTGTCCTGTTTTTTGAAACAGGATTGTCCTGCCATTAGCCTGTTTTTTGAAAAATCCGTCATAACCATAATAGAAGGAGCGAAGCACCTGCCAATCACGGCGGGTGCTTCGTGCTTTCCAGAATATTATGAACGGAGGGTTTTCTATGACAATCTATGAAACCATCAAGGCGGCAATCAGCGTCAAGCAAGCCGCCGAACACTACGGGCTGAAAGTGAGCCACAACGGCATGGCTTGCTGCCCGTTCCACAACGACAGGCATCCGAGCTTGAAGCTGAATGAGGACTATTTTTTCTGCTTTGGCTGTGGAGCAAAGGGAGATGTGATCGACCTTGTGGCAAGGCTGTTCAATATGAGCAGCTATGAAGCAGCGCAAAAGCTGGCTTCGGACTTCGGACTTGACCCGAAACCGCCCACTGCCGCAGCTATGGCCAAGCCAAAGCGTCCTTATATCCGTCAGTTCCGGGAGGATGAAATGCTGTGTTTCCGGGTGCTGACGGATTATCTGCATCTGCTGGAAGATTGGAAAGTGCGGTATGCACCCAAAACACCGGAGGAGGCTCTGGATGATCGTTTTGTGGAAGCCTGCCAGATGCACTGTCCTATCGAATATATGGCAGATGTGCTGACCGTGGGTGATCTGGAAGAGCGGGTGGCATTGGTGGACGAGCTGATGAAGGAGGGAAAAATTACTTTTCTGCAAGAGTACATCACACGAAAGAAAAAGGAGGTGGCGCACCATGGCGAAGAACCGGAAAACGCCTGATATGAATTTGCCTGTCTGGTTTGATGGGCAGAACATCAACGAAGCTCTGTTTTGTGAAGAATTTCTGCATGAGCGCAGAATTATCTTCGCAAACGGAGCTTTTTTTACGCCCGATGGTCGAGTGACGGACGATCTCCCACTGCGTGGGGAGATTTACGACAAGCTGAAATTTTGTGCCGTAAACAATATCCCCCGGAAGATCACCAACATTCTGGAAGTGCTGAAACTGGAAGCACAAGTGCCGGACTTTCCACCGGAGCAGGATCGGATTCATTTGTCCAACGGTACGCTGCTATTGAACGGCACATTTAC
>ENA-UPWN01001369-UPWN01001369.1-human-gut-metagenome-genome-assembly--contig:-NODE-1369-length-9875-cov-7.689426_pt1 | contig 9875 bp, 6 predicted proteins | sample MGYA00250050_ERZ773377 | MGnify/ENA primary metagenome ERZ773377 (study PRJEB29103, sample SAMN06112008) | human gut metagenome | biome: human gut; feature: ankylosing spondylitis patient; material...
AGCGGGACGGCTTCAAGCTACTGGGGGTCCCGGCCCCGGCGGGCACTCTTAAGAGTTAGCCGCCGGGAGTTCAGGGATCCGTCACGGGCGGGATTTCTTTTGGAGACGCCCGCCCGCATCGGACACCCGAAGAGGACCCCGCGAGGTCCCACCGCGAGTAGGCGTATGCTTGGATTCGGCGCGCCTCTTCCCACGGGCACGCCTTCGACCCAACCACGCCCGAGGCCCGCCCATGACCGACGCCGACGAACCGACCGACCCCACCCCTGCCGACGCGACGGCGGAAGAAATCCGCGCGCTCGAAGTTTCCGTTGCGGAAACCGAAGCCCGGCTCACGCGCCTTCGGGACGACCTCGCGGAACTGCGCCGCCGGGCGGCGCAGGCCACCACCGCACCGACCGCGGCCGCCTCCCCGCTCAACCCCGAAGCCCACATCTCCAACAGTCAAAAGGCCGCGCTCTTTCTCTCGCTCTTTTCGGGCCGCGGGAACGTGCACGCGGTGCGGGTCGAGGGGCAGATCGGGCCCGAGGGCGAGGTGCTCAAAGGCTACCGGCCCGAGTGGCGGGCGATGACCGCGGCCGACGTCGCGAGGCACCTCAAAGGCGAGACCGTCAAGGGCACGGACTTCGTGCTGGGGAGCTACCCGATGACGAGCCGCACGCACTGCCGGTTCCTCGCCTTCGACTTCGACGAGAAGACCTGGCGCGAGGACGCGAAGGCGGTGATCCGGGCGGCGAGGACGGAAGGGATTCCGTTGGCGCCGGAAATCTCGCGCTCGGGCGAAGGCGCCCACCTCTGGCTCTTCTTCACGGAACCCGTCCCCGCGGCGACGGCGCGGCGCTTGGGATTCGCGCTGATCGCCAAAGCCGTCGCGATGAGGTCGAGCCCGAAGTTGATGAGCTTCGACCGGCTCTTTCCCGCGCAGGACGTGCTGAAGAACGACACGGCGATCGGAAACCTCATCGCGCTCCCGCTCCAGCGTGGGCCCCGGCTTCGCGGCGCGTCCACCTTCACGGACGATGAGCTCCAGCCGCTCGCCGCCCCGTGGACGTACCTCCAGGGCGTCCGGCGGCTTTCGGCAGAGGACGTGACCGACGCGCTCGCCCGGCTCGAACGCTCGATGGGCGCGAAGCCCCTCGACGTCGACGGATTGACGGCGGACGCCGTCTCTCCCAAGGAGCCGCCCTTCTCGCTCGTCATCGAAGACTTCTTCGCCTACCCCGACCGGCCGCTTCGCGCCGCGACGCCGCAGGTGGAGCTCCGGCTCGGGGCCGCGATCGGGATCCGGTCGGACGCCTTGACGCCCGAACTCCGTGCGGCGTTGATCCGCATGGGGTCCTTCTGGAACACCGAGTACCTGGTGGCGAAGCGCCGGATGATGCCCACCCGCGGGCAGCCCCCGCGTTTCATCCTCGCGGACGAACGGGGCGGCTGGTTCACGCTCCCGCGTGGGCTTCTCCCCAAGGTACGGGAGCTCTTCACCGAGCACCGCATCGCCTACAGGATCGTCGATGAGCGCACGCCCGGCACTCAGATGGATCTCGCCTTCCACGGGACGCTGCGGCCCCAGCAGGTCCGGGCGGTCGAGACGATCGCCGGGCACGACGAAGGGATCCTGGTCGCGGCGACGGGCTTCGGGAAGACGGTCGTCGCTTCCGCCTTGATCGCGAAGCGGAAGGTCTCGACCCTCATCGTCGTCCCCTCCAAGGTCTTGGCCGACCAGTGGCGGGACCGCCTTCTGGTCTTTTTGGGGCTCCAGAAGAAGGAGGTCGGGCAGCTGGGCGCGCAGAGGAAGCGCCTCACCGAACGCGTCGACATCGCGATCGACCGGTCGCTCGCGACGATGGAGCCCGAGAAGCTCGCGGCCTTTCTCGCCCCCTACGGGCAGATCATCGTGGACGAATGCCACCACGCCGCGGCGGGCGGGCTGATCGACGCGCTGAACGCCTTCCGGGGGCGCTTCCGCGTGGGGCTCACCGCCACCCCGAAACGGCGCGACGCGAAGATGCCCGCCGTCAAGATGCTCTTGGGGCCGGTCGTCGGCCGCTTCAAGGGCGATAGCATCGGGGATAGGCGTCTCACCGTCGTCCCGACCCGGTGCTTCTCCGGGTACTTCGCGGGCGCGAAGAGCGGCCGGGAGGCGTTCGACGAGGCCGTTCGGGCCTTGATGACGAACGGCCTGCGAAACGACCTCATCACCCGTTGGGCCGAGGACCTCTTGGCCGTCAACCGCCGCACGCTCGTCCTCACGAAGCGGATCGAACACCTCGCCATTCTGCGTGAGCGCCTCTCGCCGCTCACCCCGCACTTCTTCGTTCTCGAAGCCTCGATGGGAGCGAAGGCAAGGAAGGCCTTGGTGGCCGACATTGAGGCGCTCCCGCCCGAGACCCCGCTGATCCTCCTCGCCACGGGCGGGGTCGCCGGGGAAGGGTTCGATCTTCCGCGGTTGGACGCACTGCTGCTGACCTTCCCCGTGAAGTGGGAGGGGCTCTTGGAGCAGTACGTCGGAAGGCTTCTGCGGCCCGCGCCCGGGAAGACGGACGCCTGGGTAGTCGACTTCGTCGACCGGCAGATCCCCGTCCTCTTCTCGATGTGGCGGAAGCGTCAGGCCGGCTACAGGAAGGTGAAGTTCCGTGAAGAGGACCCCCAGGGCGCGGCGCTCAGCGCCGCAGGGGCGGCCGGATCGGCCGCTTGGGTCCAGCCGCATCCGGCGGCCCCGGAGGCGGCGGTAGCGGACATTGGAGAGACCTTCGCGCCGGACGCTCCCGACCAGGCCGACCTGCTCGCGGCAGTCGACGCTGCGTTCACGGGCGAGCCCGATCTCGGGGACGGTCCCGCCGCGTGGGCGGAAGCCGCTCCAGACGAACTGGACCCTGCGGTCTGCGGCTCGCTTTTCGAGGATCTCCCCGACGGGCGCTGAGGACTGGAGGCCTTACGCCCGCTTCGGGCGGCGCGTGCGCATCTCGCGCACGGTGCGGGCGGCGAAGGACGCCGCGCTCTCGCCCGCAATCCGCCCGAAGACGAAGGCGTCGGTGAGGCCGTTGCCGCCCAGGCGGAAGCGCCCGTGCACGCCCCCGGCGGTTTCCCCTGCGGCGTAGAGCCCGGGGATGGCGCGTCCTTCGAGCGAGAGCGCCTCGGCTTCGGTCGAGATCGCGATCCCGCCGCAGCAGTAGTGGATGTCGAAGCGCTCGCGCCCGAAGTAAAACGGCGGCTGCTCGATCGTCTGCATGAAGCGCTTTCGGCCGAACGCCCAGTCTTCGCCCGAGAGCGCGGCGGCGTTGTGCTGCCGGAAGGTTTCCCGAAGGACCGAGACGTCGACCCCCATCTCGCGCGCGAGGCTCGCGAGGTCCGGCGCGCTTTTCACGACGCCCGACGCGAACTTCCCCGCGAAGGTTTCGCCCTTCCTGCTCCGCTCATCGGTGACGACCCAGAAGCTCGACGCCCCGGTCTCAATGAGCTTTTCGAAGATCGCGGACCAGGTCGCCGTTTCGTCGACGAACCGGCGGCCCGAGTCGTCCAGGAACATTTCCGCCCCCGGATAGTCCAAAACGCGCCCGCCCCAGTACGGAATCGCCATCACGGCGTCCATGTCGCGAAGACGCGCGCCGACGGCTTCCGCCATGCGGATGCCGTCCCCGGTCGCCGGGTCCTCTTCGGGGCGAAGCGGACTGAAGGTCGTGCGGTAGACGTCGGTGAGCTGCGGGCGCCAACGGCGGCGCAGGTGCGCGTTCGCACCCCAGCCGCCCGTGGCGAGCACGACCGCGCGCCCGCGGATCTCTTCTCCGCCCTGAAGGCGCACGCCCGTGATGCGGGTATCGTCGTAGTCGTCTTCGGTCAAAAGCCACTCGGCGCGCGCGCCGTAGCGGACTTCGCCGCCCAAGGCCTTGAAGCGGCGCATGAGGGCGGAGATGAACCGGAACCCCGGGTGCGACGCCACCGAGCGCCACGCGCGGGGCCAGCTCCCGTTGTAGGCCTCGTAGGGGACGTCTTCAAACGCCACCCCCAGACTCCTGAACCACGGGAGCACCTGACGGCTCCCTTCCACCAGGCGTTGGACGAGCTCCGGATCAGCCTTGCGTTCGCCCGCCTCGAAGGTGTCGTCGAAGAACCTTTCGGCCGAGTCGCCGAAGCCTTCGACGAGCGCGTTCAAGGAGCCCGACGCCACCATCGTGTGGCCGCCCGCCGTGGGCTGCTTCTCCAAAAGGAGCACGCGCTCAGCGCCCCACTCCTTCGCGCCCACCGCGGCCGCGAGCCCCGCGCCCCCGGCCCCGACGACGATCACGTCCCAGAGGGGTTCGCCGCCGGACTGGGAGGCCGCGTCCGCGGCCTGAGCCCAAGGGGCGGTGCCGAGGAGCCCCGCGCCGGCCGCCCCGGCAAACCCGGCCAGCAGACGACGGCGCTTCATCGTACGGCTCCCGCGCCGGACCCGGCCCGACGGAGCAGTTCCGCGATCGCGACCGCGCTCTTGACGCCGAGCTTTTTCGTGACGTTCCCGCGGTGCATCTTGACGGTGACGAGCGAGATGCCGAGTTCGTCCGCGATCTGCTTGTTGAGGAGGCCCTTGGCGACGCCTTCAGCGACGTCGCGCTCGCGCGCCGTCAGCTGCGCAATCAACGCCACCGCGTCGGTTTCGGCGCCTTCGGACGCCGCCTCGATGCTCTTTTCGCAGGCCTTCCGGACGGCCTCGATCAGCACCTGCGGATCAGCCGGCTTGACCAGGAAGTCCTCCGCCCCGCGGTGCACGGCCTGCATCGCCATCGGGATGTCGCCGTGCGCGGAGAGGAAGATGATGGGGAGCGTTTCGGAGCGCTCCACCATCGCCTCCTGGAGTTCCATCCCGGTCATGCCGGGCATGCGCTGGTCCAAGACCAGACACCCGGGCCGGGTGGCGTCGTCCAATTCCAGAAAGCTTTCGGCGGAGGCGTACGTGAGCACGTCGAAGCCCGCCATCCGGAGCAGGAAGGCCGTGCTTTTGAGGAGTTCCTCATCGTCGTCCACCAAGCGCACCAGCATCGTCGTCATCGTTTCGTCTCCGGATTCGTGCCGTCCGCGGACGGCGTGTTCTTCGTCAGGCGGGCGGCGGATTCATCGGATTCGGCTTCCGCGCCCGGCTCGATGCCGTCCCAAAGCGGCACCGAGAGCTTCGCCGCCACCCCGTGCGGGGTGCGGCGGGTGAATTTGAGGGCCGCGCCGTGGCGGTCGGCGATCCCGCGGCAGATCGAGAGCCCGATCCCGAGCCCCTCCCGCTTGATGGAGTCGCCCCAACCGGTGAGCCGCGCGAAGGCTTCGTCCGTGAGCGCGGGCCCGTTGTCCTCGACCGTCACGACCGCCTTCCCGTTCTTCTCTTCCAGGCTCACGCGCACGGCGGGATCCGCCGCGTCGTTCGTGGTGGCGGCATGCGACGCGTTTCTCACGAGGTTGAGGATCAAAAGCTCCAACTCCAAGGCATCGCCCCAGACGGTGAGCGACACGTCCTCTTCAGAACCGGCGCCCAAGGCGCCGCCCGGCACCAGCTGCACGGGCGCGCACCGGCTGTCGTGGCGGCGCGCGTAGTCGACGGCGCGGCGCACGGCGTCGGTCAGATTCGTCTCGCCGTGCTTTCGGGCGCCCGCCTTGGCGTAGCTCCGCACGCGCTCGACGATCCCCGCGGCGCGGGAGGCTTCCTCGTCGATGGCGGAGAGGACTTCGAGCGTCATCGGGTCGGGGTTCGGCGTCATCTTGGCGCGAAGCTGGAGGCCCCCGACGTAGTTCCTCACCGCCGCCAGAGGTTGTTTGAGTTCGTGCGCGAACATCCCGCTCATCTGCGAGATGATCCCGGCGCGCTCGACGGCGGAGAGGCGCTCGCGCCCGCGCTTGGCTTCTTCTTCCATGCGGTCGCGCTCGTGGAGGGCTTCGGTCAGTTCGGACGTTCTGACGCGCACGAGATGGTTCGCGCGCACGCTGTGGAGCACCAGGAGGAGCAGAAGCAGCAGCGCCGCCGCCACCTTGTCCATGTGGCGTTCAATGAGGCGCCTGACGCTTCGCTCACCCAAATGGGCCCAGGGGCCGATTTCGAGCTGCTCCATCGCGTCCCGCACTTCGCGGAGGTCGACGCGAAAGTCCCACCGTTCGCCCGTGCGGGCGGCGATGCCCTCACCCTTTTCCTCGCCCTCCGTCTCAAAGACGGCGGCCGCCAATTGGCGGAGCGTGTCGTTCGGGGCGGAAGGCGCGTAGCCCAGCATCCAGTCGGGGTAGCGCACGGTGGTGGAGAGGCACCGGCCGGGGGCGTTCCCCGGGCTCGGCTCCTGTCCGGCGTTTTCAGCGACTCCGGCGTCTTCAGTGTTCTGCGCGGGCCCGGAGGGTTCGCCCGAAGGCGCCTTCGTTTCCTTCACCGCCTCTTCGGGCTCGGGCCGGAGCGCCGTCACCGGCGTGAAGCGCTCGGGGTCGATGAGGCCGTCGACGTGAAGACGCTCCCAGAGGCACCCCGGGAGCAGCGCCGCGTCGATGCGGCCGGTCGACAAGGGCGTCAGCACGTCGGGAAGCACCCGCGCGCGCCGCTCGGTCTGACCCCAGAAGGTTTCGGGATCTTCGCCCAGCTGCATGACGCGCACGTCCAACCAACTTTTGGGCCCGAAGGCGCTCGCGTCGGCGTAGGCAAGGCGCTTTCCCTTCATGTCGGCGAGCGTCACGGGCTTCGCTTCGGGGTCGGGGTTCCTGCGCACGACGAGGAGCGCCCCGGCGTCCCCGCCGCGGCTCGCCAACGGGACGACGTTCGCCTCCTGCATGAGGCTCACCATCGTCCCGGAGGTCGACATCACGAAGGGGATCCCGCGGCGGCGGACTTCCTCCGCGAAGTTGACCGAGGGGATCCGCGTCACGACGACGCGGCGGTCGGGGTGGCGCTCGCGCAGGCTCTCGACCAAGGGGGCGAGACTCTGGCGAAACGCGTCTTCCCCCGCGCCCGTGTCCTCAAACGCCACCCAGAAGTCGCCGGGGCGCGCGGGGAGTTCGTCCGCGCGGAAGCTCCGCTCGCCTTCGGCGACGGGCGCGCGCATCTCGGACAAGTCGAGCGACGCCCCCGAGAGCGCGTCCGCCATCTCCTCCCGGATGGGATGCCTGTGGGCGGCCTCATCCGCGGGGTCCGCCGAAACTGCGGACAAGGCGGGTGCCGTCTGGACGGAGAGCGCCAAGGCGGCGAGCACGGCCGCACCGCGGCGCATGAGGCGCGCGGGGCTCGTCGGTCGTCGGTCGTGTCGGGGCTCTCGCATGGATTCGGATGGTGATGGTCGAAAGAGGAACGGAAGATCGGGGCGGCCGCCATGGCCGCCATGGCCGTTGTGAGCGCGGCGATCGGACGGCGGAAGCGGGCGCGTCCGGAGCCTTCGGGCTCCGGCCGGCAGGCCCCAAAGCGATGGGGGTGAACCCGGGGTCCGCGCATCTCCGGATCCGCACATTCCGCCATTTTCGCCTGAAACCGGGGCTTCCGGAAAGCCTTGGGGAGAACCCCCATGCACCAAGGTATAGGACGGTATGGGTGCCGAGAGGTTCAAACTCCGGATCACGACAGACAAACCTCCAACCATTCAGAAGGAGATAGGAGAGAACCATGTCCGAATTGAATCTTGCCCGCCGCGGCTTCCTCAAGACCGGTGCCGCCGCTGCCGCCGCCCTCATGACGTCCGCCGCCGCCCACGCCGGCATTCCCGCTTCGAAGATTCAGAAGTGGGACGAAGAGTACGACGTCGTGATCGTCGGTTCCGGCTTCGCCGGCATGGCCTGCGCTTTGAAAGCCGGCCGCGCCGGTCTCAAGGTCCTCATCCTTGAAAAGATGAGCGTCGTCGGCGGCAACTCCGCCATCTGCGGCGGCAACGTCGCCTGCCCGGTGAACCCCGTTCAGAAGGCCCAGGGCATCGAAGACAGCAAGGAACTCTTCATCGCCGACTGCCTGAAGGACGGTCTCGGCATCAACCATACGGAACTCCTCGCCACGATCGCCGACCGCTGCAACGACACGATCCAGATGGTCGTCGACTGCGGCTGCGAATTCGTGCCCAACAAGATGCTCTTCGAAGCCGGCCACTCGGTTCCCCGCTCCTACGAAATCAAGGCGGGCACGGGCTCGGGCTACATCCGTCCGATGCAGGCTGAATTGAAGAAGCTCTCGAACGTCACCATCCGCACCCGCGCCAAGTTCGACGACTTCGTTCTCGACGATGACGGCGCCGTCGTCGGCGTCACGGCCCGCACGGGCTACCGCTTCGACATGAAGCTCACGAACGACGACCGCGACAACAAGACCGGCAAGGCCGTCACGATCCGCGCCAAGAAGGGCGTGATGCTCGCCGCCGGCGGCTTCTCCCGCGACATCGAATTCCGTCAGGTTCAGGACCCGCGCGTCGTCCCGACGACCGACTCCACGAACCAGCCCGGCGCCACGGCCGGCGTGCTCATCAAGGCCATGGGCATCGGCGCCATGCCGCTCCAGCTCTGCTGGCTGCAGTTCCTCCCGTACTGCAACCCGCGTGAAAAGGGCTTCGGCGTGTCGGTGAACTTCGTCAACCACGCCTGCATGGACTACGGCATCGTCGTCGACCGCAAGACCGGCAAGCGCTTCATGGACGAACACGCCGGCCGCAAGATCAAGTCGGACGCGCTCTTCCAGGTCATCGGCCAGGATGAAAACTACCCGATCGCCATCGCCGACCAGGAAATCGTCGACTCGATCAACCCGTCCTTCGTCAAGCTCCCGCTCGAAATGAAGACGGTCACGAAGTTCGACACGCTCGAAGCTTTGGCCGACCACTACAAGATCCCGAAGGAAGCGTTCCTCGCTGAAGTCAAGAAGTTCAACGAGTACGTCAAGGCCGACGACGACAAGGACTTCCACCGCATTCTGAAGTTCAACAACGGCCTCTCTCTCAAGAAGGCTCCGTTCTACGGCATCGAATGCTGCCCGAAGATCCACCACACGATGGGCGGCGTCCTCATCAACCCGAAGGCGCAGGTGATCTCCGCCACGACCGGCCAGCCGATCAAGGGCCTCTACGCCGGCGGCGAAATCACGGGCGGCGTGCACGGCGCTTCGCGTCTGGGCACGGTGGCCGTCATCGACGCCCTCACCTTCGGCATGATCGCGGGCGAAGAGTTCGCGAAGATGGCCTAAGAAACCCCTCGAAGGAACGGAGGACCGGCCCACCAGCCGCGGCCGGTCCCCTTCCGACCATAAGCCCGGAGGGACCCGGGCGAAGCATCCGGGTCCCCCGTGGAACGCACCAGGCGTTCCGACCCCATTTGACCCAGAACGGATTCACGACAAATGTTCAAGCAAGCGATCATCGCCGCCGCTGCGGCGCTTCTCTTCGCCACCGCGGCCTCCGCGGGCGTTGCCGACCACCATACGAAGATGGGCCTTGACTGCAAGAGCTGCCACGGTCCCGACGGCAAGGGCGAAGTGACGACGCAGACCTGCACGGGCTGCCACCAGGTCGACGCGCTCGTCGCCTCGACGAAGGACGTCAAGCCGACGAACCCGCACGTCTCCCCGCACTACGGCAACGAACTCGACTGCGCCAGCTGCCACATGGGCCACAGCGACAGCGAAAACTTCTGCAACCAGTGCCACCAGTTCGACTTCAAGGTGCCCTAATCGGGCAGGCTTGAAGACGAAGAGGAAGGGTCTCCCGACTGGTCATCGGCCTTCCTCCTCCACTCTCCCTTCACCCTGGTCCGGTACGGGATGAGAATCCAATAAGAACAACAGATTCTCCTCTCTCTCCTCCTTTCGGGCGCCCGCAGTCTCTGCATCTGCGGGCGCGTTTTTATTAACCCGGCGTTAATTTAGTTTACGTTAAGAGGCCTTGGGAAGGTCCTGGGCGCAGTGACGAGCATACCGCACC
>ENA-UPWN01001371-UPWN01001371.1-human-gut-metagenome-genome-assembly--contig:-NODE-1371-length-9867-cov-7.864147_pt1 | contig 9867 bp, 10 predicted proteins | sample MGYA00250050_ERZ773377 | MGnify/ENA primary metagenome ERZ773377 (study PRJEB29103, sample SAMN06112008) | human gut metagenome | biome: human gut; feature: ankylosing spondylitis patient; material...
TGATGAAGAAGCAGTTGAGAGATTGTATGGATTACTTGGAGATATTTGTAGAATGAGAATTCCTAAGTGGTCATACTCGAGGGCTTCGCCCGCTCGCTCTACGCGTCGGCGCTCTCGCTCGGCATCGCCCTGGCGCTCGCGATTTCCGCGGACCGCCACGCGGTGGAGGCGGTCCGTTGGGCGGGGTTCGCCATGGCCCTGGGGCTCGCGCTCCTTTCGCTCTGGCACGCCGTCGCCGCGACGGCGAGGCGTCTGCGGGACGCGGGGATGAATCCGGCGACGGCCGCCGTCGCCGCGGTGCCGGGGCTCAACCTCGTGCTCTTCTTCGCCGTCGCCTGGCGGCCCTCCGTCGGTGCGCCTGACCCCGAACCCGAGATGCTCGCAGGCCCCGGCGGCACGCCCGTGCGGATCGGCACGGTGGTGCCCGAACCGCAGGGAACACCAGGTGCCCGGGGGAAGCCCCTTTCGGCGGATCCCGCCGAGCGGCTTTGGACGGAATTCCTGTTGGCTTGCGAGGGCGAGCCGCCCTCGCTTCAGATGCAGCTGCGCGTGCGCTACCGCACGAAGTTGGAAAAGCTCGCCAAAGACGGAAAATGCGACCCCGAGACCGCCGCCCGCATGGGGCGGCGGATCATGAGCGAACCCCTCCTCGGAGGCCGCGGATGAGGCGCATGACGGGCGGCGTGCGTTTCTTCGCGATGGTGGGGGAGGGCTTTCTCACCGTCTACGACCCGCAGAGAAGAAGCTCCCGCACGCGGTTTGCGCGGGAGGCGCTCCTCTGGGCGCTTTTGGGCGCCGCGGGTTGGTTCGCGCTCGACCCGATCGCCGACGCCGAATGGATCTCGGACGAGATGTTGGTCGGGATCGCGCACGGCGTGAGCTGGTTGGTCTTCGCCTGGTCGACGGCGCTCTTTCCGATGCTCGCGCGGCGCTTTCACGATGCCGGCATGTCGGGCGCGTGGTCGGGGTTGGCGCTGATCCCCTGCGTGACGCCCATCCTCATCCTCGGGCTGCTCATGCTCCCGGCGCGCCCCGCCGGGCGTGCGTGGCCTCCGGCCGAGGCGCCGTTCTTCGCCTGAAGAGCGGGGGCGCCTTCAGGGCCGCCCGAAACCCGCTAGACTTTCGCTCTCCGAACAAAACCGACAATCCGAAGAAGGATCACCGATGACCACGAAGCTCGATGTGAAGAAGGACCGTCTCGTGACGCTCGCCGTGCGCATGGCGGACATGACGGGGCGCGTGCTCGAAGAGTCGCCCGAAGAAGGGATCACGTATCTCCACGGGCACGGCGACATCTTTCCGAAGTTGGAAGCCGCGCTCGACGGGCGCTTCCCCGGCGAAGGCTTCGTGATCAAGCTCGAACCCGAAGACGCCTTCGGCGACTACGACGCCGACGCGATCAGGATCGTCCCGGCGGAGCGCCTCGGCGACCCCGAACTCATCGTGCCTGGCCTCGTCTACGACGAAATTCCGGGCGAAGCCCCCGACGGCCGCCGCTGGCGCGTGACCGACGTTGCGGAGGGGCAGGCGGTTTTGGAAGCCAACCACCCGCTCTCGGGGATCGCGCTCCAGTTTGAAATCAAGGTGCTCGACGTGACCGAACCCGACGACGAAGAGGCGGTCGGGACGGACGACGTGGTGGTGCCCTCATTCCTCGGGCTCGCCGACAAGATCGTCCCCGAGGATGACGACGATCCCACGGACGAGGAAATGGACGCGATGCTCCGCGCGGCGGAGGATGACGGCAGCTCCATGGCGAAGTTGGCGCGCCCGCCCCGCATTCTGCGGTAAGACATCCTGACCGTCCCTTCCGGCAAACGGGCGGTCAAGAAAAGCGAGCGTACGCTCCGCCAAAAACCGAACGGGCGAAGAGGAATCTTCGCCCGTCGGCATATCAGAGCTCTCTGAGGGCGGAGGATGGTGAGCCGTCACTCCGGTTGATCGACCTTCAGTCGACGCTCAACGCCTTCAGTCCCTGAAGCGCTCCGCCCAAAGGGGCACGGCGGCTTGGAGGAACGCCTCCGGCGTGTCCGCCCCGATCCTGGGGAACCCGAGATGCGTGAAGGCACGCTCCAATTCATCCATCAGGTCGTCCGTGAGCGGGACCGCGCCCTGCTGCTTCGAGAGCTTCTCGCCGCGGTCGTTCAACACCAGCGGCACGTGCATGTAGCGGGCCGGGGCGCCGCCCAAGGCTTTGGTGAGCATGATCTGCCGCGGCGTGTTGTCGAGGAGGTCCGCCCCGCGCACGATGTCGGTGACGCCTTGATCGATGTCGTCCGCCACGACGGCCAGCTGATAGGCCCAGAGCCCGTCCGCGCGCTTCACGACGAAGTCGCCGCACTCGCGCTCGACGTTCTGGGTGAAGGGACCGCACCAGCGGTCCGTGAAGGTGACGGGTTGGTCATCCGTCAGAAACCGGAGCATCCGGACCGGACGCCCGTTCGTCCCCCGGCGGCACGTGCCCGGATAGACGTTGGGGACGAGACCGAGAGCGAGCGCACACTCACGTATTTCGGTGCGCGAGCAGGCGCAGCCGTAGAGCCGCCCCGCCGTTCGGAGCTTCTCCAGGGCGGCCTCGTAGAGGCCGTCCATGCGGCTTTGGTACCGCACGGGTTCGTCGGACGTCATCCCGAGGCGCGTGAGCACGCGCAGGATGTCTTCCGCGGCGCCCGGCACGTCGCGCGGCGGATCGATGTCTTCGATCCGCACGACCCAGACGCCCCCGTGGGCGCGGGCGTCGAGCCAGCTCGCCAGGGCGGCGGCGAGGCTTCCGCGGTGGAGGCGGCCGGTGGGGCTCGGGGCGAAGCGTCCCTTGTAGGTGCTCATCTTTGGCGGTGTGTTATGGTTTCGGAAACAACGCCATTCTAACGGGCCGACCCCCGACGGCCCGACCCTCGAAAAAGAACAACACCGATGTCCGGAACCGCCGTCCCCCGAGGCGCCATCTCCGGAAGACCCACGTGGGGCGACGCGGCCCTTTTGGTGACGATCTCCTCGATCGGTCCCTTCGCCGCGAACACCTACGTGCCGGGCTTCCACGCCATCGCCGAGTCGCTCGGCACGGATCTCGTCGCCGTGCAGCAGTCGCTCTCGCTCTATCTGATCGTCTTTGCGGTCGCGTCGCTCTTCGTGGGCGCTTTGTCCGACGCGCTCGGACGCAAGCCCGTCATCGTGGGCGGGATGCTCCTTTTCGTCGTCTCCTCCGTCGCCGCCATGATGAGCACCTCGATCGAGTGGCTCTACGCCTGCCGCGTGCTCCAAGGCGTGGCCGCGTCCGTCGGGCCGGTCGTGACGCAGGCGGTCGTGCGCGACCGGTGGTCGGGCGAGAACGCCGCGCGCGTTCTCGCCCTGATGACGGTGCTCTTCGGGCTCGCGCCCGCGGCGGCGCCGATCATCGGCGGCGGGATCACGGTGCACTTCGGTTGGCGCGGGATCTTTCTCTTCCTCGCGGTCCTCAACCTCACGCTCGCCGCGCTCGCCCACTTCAAGCTTCCCGAGACGCACCCCAAGGAAAACCGCCGGGCCTTCAGCGTCGTCGGCACCGCCGCGCCCTATGGGCAAGCGGTACGGCATCCCGCCTTCATGGCGGGCGTGATCGGGCACGGCTTCACCTTCATGGGCGGGATCGTCTACTCGGCGGGCGCCGCCGACTTCGTGATCAACATCATGGGGATGGGCGTGGACGACTTCGGCTGGTTGGTGGTCCCGCTCATCGTCTGCACGATGCTGGGCGGTTGGGCGGGCCCGAGGCTCCTGCGACGCTTGGGGCCTTGGCCGCTTCTCGCATGGAGCATCTCCGTCATGACGGCGGCGGGCTTGGTCGGGATCGCGCTCGACTGGGAGGGTGCCCCCGGGTATCCGTGGCTTCTCGTCTGCCCGATGATCTACCACTTCAACATGGCGGTCGTGCGCCCCGTCATGAACGTGATGAACCTCGACTACTTCCCGAAGAACCGCGGGATGGCGGCTTCGATCCAGCAGTTCTTCCAGACGATGGGCTTTGCGGTGGCGTCCGCGGTGCTGGTCCCGATCGTGCTGGGCGAAGCCTGGCGCTACAGCGCGGTGATGGCGGGGGCGGCGGTGCTCACGGGGTTGCTTTGGATCGTGGTGAAGCGCCGCCGGGAGGCGGCGGTCGACGCCGAGTGAGTTTTCAAGGCTCCCGAACCTACGAAGAGCGGCAGGCTGTGATGACGTCAGCTGCCGCTCTATCCCTATGGAGGCCGAATTTCCGGGTCATCCGAAGCGCCCCTCGTAATCCCGAATGGGCGTTCTGCGCTCCTCTTGGCTACCGTCCGCATCCAAGGTGTTTGTCGTAGTCCGCGCCCGTTCTCCTGCGCGGACCACGACCACTCACACTCCTCATCCTCCGCGGCTGCGGCGCCCGACGCCCGCGGCCGTCCCTACCGAAGAAGGACCAACCATGAAGCTTCGGAAGACACTTCTCGCGCTCTCCGCCGTCGCGGCCATGACGTTCGCGGGCTCCGCGATGGCGCTCCCGTCCGTGAAGATCCTCGCCACGGGCGGCACCATCGCCGGGTCGGCCGCGAAGGCGACCGACACGACGGGCTACAAGGCCGGCGCGATCGGGATCCAGACGTTGATCGACGCCGTCCCCCAGATGAAGGACTACGCGGAAGTCTCGGGCGAACAGGTCGTCTCGATCTCGTCCAACAACGTCACGACGGAAATCCGTCTGAAGCTCGCCAACCGCGTGAACGAACTCCTCGCCGACCCGAAGGTGGACGGCGTGGTGATCACGCACGGGACGGACTCGATTGAAGAGACGGCGTACTTCCTGAACCTCACGGTCAAGAGCGACAAGCCCGTCGTCCTCGTGGGCGCGATGCGCCCGGCGACCGCCATCTCCGCCGACGGCCCGATGAATCTCCTCGAAGCCGTGCAGGCCGCGGCCTCGCCCAAGATGAAGGGTCAGGGCGTCACCATCATCATGAACAACCGCATCGGCGCCGCGCGTGAGACGACGAAGTTCAACACCTCGAACGTCGACACCTTCCGCGCGCCCGAATACGGGTGGTTGGGCGTCATGAGCCAGGCCGAGCCCGTCTTCTACCGCACGACGACCCGCCGCTACACGACGAAGTCCGAATTCGACGTGACCGGCATGACCGAACTCCCGCGCGTCGACATCATCTACGCGGTGGCGGGCGACGACGCGAAGCTCGCGGAAGCCGCCGTCAAGGCGGGCGCGAAGGGGCTAGTCTCGGCTTCGATGGGGAACTGCTCCATCCCGAACGGCCAGGAAGCGTTCTATGAACCGATGATGGCGAAGGGCTTCCCCGTGGTCCTCTCCGAGCACGTCCCGACGGGCGAATGCGTGCTGCGCCCGGACGCGATCAAGAAGGGCTTCATCTCGTCGGGCAACCTCAACCCCAAGAAGGCGCGTCTGCTCCTCCAGCTCGCTTTGACGAAGACGCAGGACATCAAGGAAATCCAGCGCATCTTCAACGAGTACTGATCATGTAGGCAGGGTGCGGGCACGGCCCGCACCCAGCTCACAGAGCGCATACGGCACATGCGACAAGGCGCCGCAACCCCTCAGGTTCGCGGCGCCTTCGTGCTTCAGGAGCGGGCGTACGCAAGGCCTTCGGTCTCACTCACCCCCGAGAAGCCTGCGGAGTTCCTCCGCGTTCTTCACCAAGGCGACCGGTTCGGCCTTGAGGAGCTCTTCGGCGCGCATCGCGCCCCAGGTCATGCCGATGCCGTCGCAGCCGAACTTCTTCGCCATGAAGAGGTCGTGCGTCGTGTCTCCCACCATCACCATGCGGGACTTGTCGACCCCGGTCTCGATCGAGATCTCTTCGAGCATCTCGGGGTGGGGCTTCGGCGTGCATTCGTCCGCGGTCTTCGTCGTGACGAAGAGGTCGGTGAGGCCCGTCGTCTCCAGGATGCGGTTCAAACCCCTGCGGCTCTTTCCCGTCGCGACCGCGACGGCGACGCCGGAGGCCTTGAGTTCCTTCGCGAGTTCGGCCATCCCGGGGAAGAGAAAGACGCGCCTTTCGTTCGGGACGTAGTGCGCCTGGTAGTGTTCGCCGAACTCCATCGCGCGCTCCATCGGGAGGTCGGGGACGGCGATGCGCAGGGCGTTGCGCCAATCGAGTCCGATGATGCTCGAGGCCACTTCGTCCGAGGGGACGGGGATGCCCATCTCGCGCGCGGCGTGTTGGATGCTTTTGACGATCAGCGCCGTGGTGTCCATCATGGTGCCGTCCCAATCAAAGACGACGGCATCGTACTTGGAGTGTTCGATCACTTCTTTTTCCTCTGGGGTTCGAGCGCGGCGAGAAGGCGCACGCATTCGTCCGGCAGAGGCGCTTCGATATCGAGCGCCTCGCCCGTGACGGGGTGTTGAAGCCTGAGCCTGAAGGCGTGGAGGAACATCCGCCTGAAGGGCGTGCCCAAGACGCCCTTGACGGCTTCCTTGTTGAAGTCGAAGTCGCCGTACTTGTCGTCGCCCACGAGCGGGTGACCCAAGTGCGCGGCATGAACGCGGATCTGGTGGGTGCGGCCGGTCTTGAGTTCGACGTCGACCAAGGTCGCGGCGCCGAAGCGGCCCAGACTCGTGAAGATCGAGTGCGCGCTCATCCCTTCGACGGGATCCACCTTGACGCGCCGCTCGCCGGAGGGGAGCAGGTATCGGGTCAACGGCGCCTTCACGTGCTGACGGTCGTTCGGCCAGTCACCCTTCATCAAGGCGCGGTAGTGCTTTTCGACCCCACAGTTCTTCATGAGGTCGTGCATGCGCACGAGGGCCTTTCTCGTCTTGGCGATGATGATCGCGCCGCTCGTCTCCTTGTCGAGGCGGTGGCAGAGTTCGAGCATCGTTTCCGCGGGCCGCGTCGCGCGCAGGCGTTCGATCAGGCCGTGCGCGATCCCCGAGCCTCCGTGGGAGGCCATGCCGGCGGGCTTCAAGACGACGATGAGATGCTGGTCTTCAAAGAGGACGGGGAGCTGCCCCTCGGCGATCGGCGCCGCCGGAGCCGTGCCCTTTTGGGCGGCAGGCGTGGTCCTCATCGGAGGGATGCGGACGACGTCGCCCAGGGCGAGCTTCGTTTCCGCTTTGGCGCGCTTTTTCGAGACGCGCACTTCGCCCGCGCGGATCACGCGGTAGACGTGTCCCTTCGGGACGCCCTTGGCTTTTTTGAAAAGGAAGTTGTCGAGACGCTGCCCTTCGGCGTCCGGGCCGATCGCGACGAAGGTGACGCGGTCGGGCGAAAGCTCGGTGAGTGCGGCGGACGCGATCGGTTCAATATTCTCTTTGGCGGACCCGAACATCGTTTATACTTTTGGCTTCTCAGAGCGCTTCCCGTGAGGGGAGGCGGACTGAGGAAGATTCGCGGGAATCACGGCGGGACGGTACCCCAAAGGGGCGCCGCGAGCGCATTTTCTCATGAATCGGAAAGGTTTTGTTCGTCCGGAGCCGGCCCCGAGAGGGGCGGGCTTCGGGTGTTTTTTCATTCGCGCCGCAGGGACCCACGGCGTGGCGGTCGCGGGAGCGGCCGGGCGGCTCCGAGGAGCCTCCGGCATCTCCGGCCTTCGCCCCGAGGTTCCGGCATGCGGCGCGCGTCCGACGGACCGGCTCAGGCAGTCCGGACCGTCGGGCCGCAGAGGACAACTGGTTTTTCGTTCGCCCTTCCGAAGGCTGTCAGCGACCCCGGGTCGAGAGGACGGTGAGGGAAGGGAGTGCGGCGCGCATCCATGCGCCACCGACGTCGACGACCCCCGCCCAAGAAGGCTTCGAGCCGATGGCGGGGCGAGCGCGAAAGACGTTCGGGGTCGGGAGAAGCGCGGCGGCCGCCCCGAGGGGGCGTTGAGCGGAAGGCGCCGGACGTCTTTCGGGTGCGGTGGGCTCCCCGCGGTGACAGGCCTCATGAGGCCGCCGCTTCAGGGTTGAGTCCGTCCCCGAGAGGACGCCCTCCGGAACTTTCCGTTCCGCAATTCCCTTCAGCGAGGCGCATCCGCCGCTTCAATGACGCTCCCCGGCACCCCGTGCGTGCGCCTCCAACGCGTTCCGTTCCGCGTGAACGGAAGACCGGGAGGACGTCGGGCGGTCGACATCGCCTGCGCGCAGGCGCTCCCGCCCGCCCCGTCCGCGTCCGGGAGGCTTATCGGCTCGGCAGACTTTCTCCGCGCGGCGCGCGGAGAAATGCGGAGGTTGTGAGGGATGGAGCCACGCTCGGGGTACCCGGGCGGTTTGAGACTCTCCCCACGTGCGGCGGCGCCCGTCAAGGTAGCGCCGCGGCCGACACAGCCCCGATTGCGTCTTGCTTTGAAGGACGGTCTGAAAGCGCGCGGGACCCCGAAGGGGGACCCGAACCGCGCACCGTCGCCCGAGGAGGCGAGGAACCCACTTCTGCGGCACGTACTCCGCCCGCGTCGACAAAAGGGCGGCTCACAGGAGTAATGCCGACATGAAGCGCATGCTTTTCAACGCCACGCACGCGGAAGAAACCCGTGTGGGCATCGTCGACGGCCAGAAGCTGATCGACATCGACATTGAGACGGCCGGCCGCGAAGCCCGGAAGTCCAACATCTACAAGGGCGTCGTCACCCGCATCGAGCCCTCCTTGGAAGCCTGCTTCGTCAACTACGGCGAAGACCGCCACGGCTTTCTCCCCTTCAAGGAAATCTCCCGTCAGTACTTCAAGGCCGACATCGACGTGCGCACCGCGACGATCCGCGACGCGATCACGGAAGGCCAGGAACTGATCGTTCAGGTCGAAAAGGAAGAGCGCGGCAACAAGGGCGCGGCCTTGACGACCTTCATCAGCCTCGCGGGGCGCTACCTCGTTCTGATGCCGAACAACCCGCGCGCGGGCGGCGTCTCCCGCCGCATCGAAGGCGAAGAGCGTCAGGAACTCCGCGAAGCGATGGACCGCCTCGACGTGCCCCGCGGCATGTCGACGATCGCCCGCACCGCCGGCATCGGCCGCACGACCGAAGAGCTCCAGTGGGACTTGAACTACCTTCTGAAGCTTTGGGAAGCGATCGCCGACGCGGCCGAACCCCAGTACGAGCTCGTCAAGGAAGAAAACGGCCGCCGCAAGGTGACCGCCGTGACCGAGTCGATCGTGAACGGCAAGCCTCTCAAGCGCATCAACCCGGCCCCGTTCCTCATCGTTGAAGAGTCGAACCTGGTCGTGCGCGCGATCCGCGACTACTTCCAGCCCGAAATCGGCGAAATCCTCGTCGACACGGACGAAATCTACGAGCAGGCCCGCCAGTTCATGGCGCACGTCATGCCCGACATGGTGAACCGCGTCAAGCGCTACAACGACGACATCCCGCTCTTCACGCGCTTCCAGGTCGAGCAGCAGATCGAAACGGCCTACAGCCGCACGGTGCCTCTTCCCTCGGGCGGCGCCATCGTGATCGACCACACCGAAGCGCTGGTCGCCATCGACGTCAACTCGGCGCGTGCGACCCGCGGCGCCGACATCGAAGAGACGGCCTTCCGCACGAACTGCGAAGCCGCCGACGAAGTGGCCCGTCAGATGCGTCTTCGCGACTTGGGTGGGCTCATCGTCATCGACTTCATCGACATGGCGGACCCGAAGAACCAGCGCGCCGTCGAGCAGCGCCTGAAGGACGCCATACGCTACGACCGCGCCCGCGTGCAGACCGCGAAGATCAGCCGCTTCGGCCTGATGGAACTCTCCCGCCAGCGTCTGCGTCCGTCACTCTCCGAAGGCAACCACGTCACCTGCCCGCGCTGCAACGGCGTCGGCGTGATCCGCGACACCGAGAGCTGCGCGCTCCAGGTGCTGCGCATATGTCTAGAAAGGCATCGGTATTTTTTATACTCGTCCTATCCTTCCCAATAATGCGCACTTTCCATAACAATCTTAA